>Ga0194047_10001818_pt1 | contig 12636 bp, 14 predicted proteins | sample JunL225m_MetaG_2_FD_160070 | JGI IMG/M metagenome (GOLD analysis project Ga0194047, IMG submission 160070) | Anoxic zone freshwater microbial communities from boreal shield lake in IISD Experimental Lakes Area, Ontario, Canada - Jun2016-L221-5m | ecosystem: Environmental > Aquatic > Freshwater...
CAGCAAAATCAGACAACTCAGTACGTTTAGCAAATTTATTCCAGGGACAAATTAACTGGCAATCATCACACCCATAAATGCGATTACCCATCGCTCGCCTAAACTCCACTGGAATTTCTCTAGGATTCTCAATCGTGAGATAGGAAATACAGCGGCGGGCATCTAATTGATAGGGTGCAGTAATCGCTTGTGTAGGACACACTGTCATACAGGCATTACAAGTTCCGCAGTGATCTTCTTGTTCTTCATCTAATGGCAATGGCATATCTACCAAGATCTCACCTAAGAAAAACATCGAGCCGTAATTGCGATTTAATAAGAGTGTATGTTTACCACGCCAACCTAGACCCGCTTTGCGTGCTAACTCTACTTCCATCAAGGGTGCAGAATCAGTAAAAACGCGATAGCCAAAAGAACCTATTTTGGCTTCAACAATAAAGCTTAATTCTTGCAAGCGATTGCGTAAGACCTTGTGATAGTCACGACCACGCGCATAAATAGAAACTACTGCCTGATTAGGATCTTGTAAACGCTGCCATTCTCGATCAAAGTCGCCCTCTGGCAGAAGATAGCTCATCGATACGCAGATGACTCGAACAGTACCCGGCACTAATAACTGAGGATCTGAACGTAGCTCAGCGTGTCGCTCCATATATTCCATGGCACCATGACGGCCATCTGCCAGCCACTGCTTCAATCGCTCACTTGCAGAACCTAAGTAAGTATCGGTAATGCGTAATTGGTCAAAGCCCAGTTGTGCAGCCTCTTCCCCCAACCAAATACGCAGATTGGCTTTATCTAATGAGGAGGAAGAATTGCCTAAAGTCATGATGAATACAGAATGTAGCTCAATAATTGAATAAACTAGCGTAATGGGCAAAACACAGGCATCTATTGAGCAATATTGTAGGCAGGAAGGGCAAACGGCATCCTTAGCCAAGAACTTTGCCTCCAGTATTAGTCAGCTTCTCAGTAAAGAACCGCAGACTCACCTCAATATCAGCTTAGAGGGTGATCTGGGCGCTGGTAAGACTACTTTTGCTAGATACCTCATTCAAGGCTTGGGTCATGAGGGCAAAGTCAAAAGTCCTACCTATACCTTATGTGAGCCCTACCTACTGCAGATCGATAAAGCAGTATTGACTGCACATCACTTTGATCTCTTTCGGATGAAAGATCCCTTGGAATGGCAAGAAGCAGGTTTTGGAGAATATTTTGATGTGCCTGGATTTTGTTTGATTGAGTGGCCAGAAAAAGCGGAAGGCACCCTACCCCCATTTGATATCCGCATTGCTCTCATCGCTGGCGATCAAGAAAATGATCGCAATATTCATATTCAAGCGGTATCAGAACTAGGGCTTAGCGTTCTCAATGCCATGAACGTGATTACCCAGTAGCTAGCAAGTCATGAGTAAACCAAAAACCAATCTCTCCAGAAGAAACTATTTACAGAGTTCTGCGAAGTTATTGGGTTTTGTTTTATTACTTAGTGAGATCGATATCGCCTGGGGTGCCAAGATTTTAGGAGTACGCGTATGGCCTTCCGAGGATTACACCCGAATTACCCTGGAGTCTGATACACCCCTTCCTATTACTCAACAGATCCTGACCAATCCCGATCGTCTGGTGGTAGATGTACAAGGACTAGAACTAAATCCCACTCTGAAAGACTTGGTAGCCAAAGTAAAGCCAAATGATCCTTATGTTTCCCAGATTCGGGTCGGACAATTTCAGCCAGGGATTGTGCGCTTGGTATTTGATTTAAAAGAACCTATCAAGCCTCAGCTGTTTACTTTAGATCCCGTTGGGGAATACAAGTACCGCATGGTGTTTGACCTTTACCCGACTACGCCGCCAGATCCCTGAATGGAGTTGGTCAAAAGTAGTGCTCGTAAAGAAACGGCTTTAGCAAAGTCCAATGAAGAAATAGATCTGATTGCACAATTTGCAGCCAAGAAAGACATTCCGAAGGCGCCAGTTGCTCAAGCGATTCCAGAAACGAAAGAAGCCCCAGCAAAATACAAAAGACTGATTACGATTGCCATTGATCCAGGGCATGGTGGCGAAGATCCTGGAGCGATTGGCTCGATGGGCTCTAAAGAAAAAAATGTGGTGCTCTCGATTGCCAAGAGATTGCGCGACAAGATTGAAGGCGAAGCCTATATGCGGCCATTTTTAACGCGTGATGGTGATTACTTTGTGCCCTTAAACACTAGAGTACAAAAAGCTAGACGAGTGGAAGCAGATTTGTTTGTTTCTATACATGCCGATGCCTTTATTCAGCCCAATGCCAAAGGTGCATCGGTATTTGCCCTTTCGCAACTTGGTGCTAGTAGTTCGATGGCGCGTTGGATGGCCAATAAAGAAAATGCTTCTGATCTCATTGGTGGCATCAATATCAAGACCAAAGATCAGCAAGTGGCTAACTTGCTATTAGATATGTCGACTACTGCCCAAATTAAGGACTCCTTACAGGTGGGCAATTCGATCCTCAAACAAATTGGTGGATTTGCACCACTGCACAAGGGAAAGGTAGAGCAAGCCAGCTTTGCCGTATTGAAGGCTCCAGATATCCCTTCTATCTTGGTAGAAACAGCCTTTATTAGTAACCCTCAAGAAGAAGCTCGATTAAATGATGATGGCTATCAAGACCGTATTGCCGAAGCAATTTTGAAGGGAATTAAGGAGTATTTTTCTAAAAATCCACCCGTAGCCAGACGCACCAATTCATAAGGGACTTGTAAGCACAAGGGCTCAAAGGGATGCCCTGATAGACCAAGTAAAGCCTCTATACTTCTTGCTATAATCTTCGTTTTACTGGGTCGGTAGCTCAGTCGGTAGAGCAGCGGACTTTTAATCCGTTGGTCGCGAGTTCGAATCTCGCCCGACCCACCAAAAATAAAGCCCTTGAGTGCACATTCAGGGGCTTTTTCATTACAGAATCAGAAGAATTTTGAGTAACAGTCTAGATACCCGTTGGTCGCTAATTTAAGGAGTAAACCGCGTATTCACTAACTTATGTAGAGATCCTGGGAATTTACTAATTTAGCTTTTTGGGCTTTCCAAAGCGTCCTTCATTTGGATAGACTGAAGTTGTGGAAACTGGGCCCATACCAATAATTTGAATCTCTGTTGGCCCATTCATTGCGCCATCAAAATGCACAACCCCAGCTGGATGAAACATCATGCTACCCGCTGGTAATCCAACTGTTGTCGCAGGATCCCACCCTGCATCCGTTCCGGCATACCACGTGCCTTTGATAACGGTGACAAAACGATCTTGAGAGTGGGAGTGCGGAGTACTCATAATTCCAGTGGGGAAAATATTCCGAACTACATACATGCCAGGTTTGTTTGGATCACCAAAGAGTACTGTAGTTTTTACCCCTTCAGGAGCATCACCCCAAATCACTTGATCTGGCTTGACGATAACAAAGTCTTTCGCGCCAGCTGAAATATTTTGCGCAGCCACAATCATCGTTTGAGTGAGAAAAATTACTGCAGTTAGCCCTTTTATTACAGTTTTAATGTTCATTATTGTCTCCACGTTAAATAATTTTTATAGATCTTTTTTAGCTAAATCTTAAAGAGTTTGAAGAAAGGCGATGAGATTTTTACGGTCCTCTGGTTTTGCCATCCCCGAATAAGGCATTCGACCTCCCGGAATGGCTGCTTGAGGATCAGCAATATAAACATCTAAAGTTTCCTCGCCCCATACAACACCACTTTTCTTGAGCGCATTTGTATAGCGAAATCCTTCGACAGAACCAGCCTTGCGACCATAGACCCCGGCAAGACTTGGCCCAAGCATTACTTCTCCAGACTTTGTACTGTGACAAGCGGCACACTCTTGAAATAATCCTTTGCCAAGAGTTGCATCCTGCGCAACAGCTACAGAACTCAATGTAAGAAAAAAACTGAACAATAAAATTCGCATTTTCATACCTAAACTAATGAACCAGGATTCTTGATGTATTTATTCTTAATAGCATCAGCAGTCCAATAAGCTAGCGCACCAACAGGGCCAGTTGGGTTATATGCGGCGTTATGCGGGAATAAAGAAGCTCCCATGATGAATAAATTATGGGCATCCCAGGATTGGCAAAACTTATTCACAGCGCTATTAGAGGGGTTAGTCCCCATAATGGTTCCACCAGTGTTATGAGTAGTTTGGTAAGGAACTACTGACCATGGACCAGTTCGTGGACTAGCAGGGGTCATTATCTCGGGGTTAAGGGACTTTGCAATTTCGTTAATTTTTTGAGCTGCAAATTTAGAAAGGCGGTGTTCGTTTGGCGTGTAATCAAACGTCATCCGCATTAATGGTTGGCCTAATGCATTTTTATAGCTTGGGTCTAAATCCAGATAGTTATATCGATTTGCCATCACGCTACCACTTGATCCAATCGACATGGAGCGTAAATACCATTTAGACATCGCTTCTTTCCAGGGCTTGCCCCAACGTGGGGTACCCGGTGGCACAGGATGATACGCAATGGGGCGTCCACCAAACATGCCGCCATTCAAGGTTGTGCCTCCAACAAACTGTGGGCCCGAACGATCAAAATCCCAATTTGCATTGAAATCATCAACCAAGATCGATAATCCACCTGTAGACATAAAGGGATTAAATATCTTGTCACTAAAAAATAAAGTGGCGCCCGTTCCAGTTTGGTAAGAATAATTTTTACCAATCACCCCTTTTTGCGACACTGGGTCATAAGGCTTGCCAATCCCTGAAGTCAACATCAAATGCGTATTGTTTAAACCATAAGCGGCCAAAATAACGATCTTTGCCGGCTGGAAGCACTCTTCTCCAGTCTGTAAATTGGTATAGCTAACGCCTGTTACCACTTTTTTAGCTTTATCCATATGCACCTTACTAACTACGCTGTGCATACGTAATTCAAAAGTAGACTGCTTCATCGCAAATGGAATAACCGTGATTAACGGGCTCCCTTTTGCGTTTGCCTCACAACCGAATCGCTCGCAAAATCCACAATACTGGCATTGGCCTAATTTTGCGCCGTCAGGATTGGTATAGGGGCGCGATGCATTAGCGGTTGGCATTGGAAAAGGATGCAAGCCCAGATTCTTTGCAGCGCCTGAAAATAAATCACATGCCAAACTTGTTTCAAGTGGGGGTAATGGATATTGAGACTTACGGGGAGCCTCAAAAGGGTTGCCCCCTTCTTGTATTTTGTTATCGACATTACCGGCTTTACCTGAAATACCCGCTGTTTTCTCAAACTTATCGTAATACGGCTCTAACTCTTTATAAGTAATCCCCCAATCCTGAATCGTCATATCTTCAGGGATAAACTTTTTCCCGTAACGCTCCTCATACATTGAACGTATTTTAAATTCCATATCGGTCCAACGCCAAGTATGGCCGTTCCAGTGAACACCTGCACCACCCAAACCTTCACCGAGCAAAAAGGATCCAAGTTGCCGCATTGGTAAAGCAGTTTGACTAATATTATTTCGAATAGTTAGAGTGTCACGACGCAAATCCTGCATTAGGCCGTGTCGAATACCAAATTGCAACTCATCTCTCATGCGAGGAATAGAAAAGTCTTCCTCTGCAGATCTGGGCGCACCGCGCTCAAGAGCGACCACTTTTAAACCGGATTCAGCGAGCTCTTTGGATAAGATTCCACCCGTCCACCCCATTCCAACTATGACAACGTCTACTTCTGAGAAATTTTTGGTCATAATCAGTCCTAGCTCAAATCCGCAATGCTCATCACCTTTGGTGAATATCGCTTGTTTTTATATTCAACAATATTTCTAGCATTTACTTCCGATGCACCAGGAAAACCGATCATCTTCCAAGCGGCTTTATTTGCATTTCCACCATAAATAGGATCAGAGAACATACCCTCAACGACAGACTGATACATCACACCAAAAAATGTTTTAGAGGAGAGGCCGCCATCAAAATCTACTTTGCCAGCCTCTAATAATTTCAATATTTCATCTTTCTGCGCTGGATCAAGTAAATCAAAAGATTTGCCATACATTTTTTCGCACGCCTGGTTCGTACCTGCAATACCAGCACGGTATAGCTGGGATGGCAGCAATGGTGATTGATAGCCCTGTGATGGCACACCAACTTGCCATGGACCTTGCATATACATTCGATCGCCTTTACCCCAACTTCCGTCTAAAGCACGATCTATGAATACATTAATTCCTAAATCTGTGCCCTTGAGTGTTAATTGATCCGCAGGAACCATATGATCCACTACCGCTTCTACAAAGCTTGCCTCAGCTGGAGTCAGAAAAACATAAGCAGCAACTTGAGAGCCCGAATCCTTATCACCATCACTTACAATTGACTGTGCATTAGATAGACTCGGTACACCCATTGCTGCAGTGCTTACTAATGCACCTTTCAGCAGTTGTCTACGTGACTGGTTCCGTAAATCATTGTCAATATCACTCATCAGGAAGCTTCCTATTTAGTATTTTTTAAATAACATACATATAACGGCTAATGAAAAAACCACCCTAAGGTGGTTCTGATACATCTTCTACCTGGGCTCAAGCCAAAGTGAATTTAAGACTGCCCAATTTCTCAATTCGAGTTTCAAGCTTATCGCCTGGCTTTAACCAAACTTGTTTATCTTTTGGATATCCCACGATGACCCCTTCTGGAGTACCTGTAAATATAATATCGCCTGGCTCTAGTGTAAAAATCTTCGATGTATAGCTCACAATCTGAGCACAATTAAAGACCATATCGTTAGTATTAGACGACTGACGAACTTCGCCATTGACGTATTGTTCAATTTTCAGTTGATTAGGATTGCCAACGAGATCTGAAGTCAAAATATAAGGTCCAATAGGACCAAAACCATCATTCGTCTTACCAATCATCCACTGACTACTTCGCTGCTGTAAGTCGCGCGCTGTAAAGTCCTGTCCAGTAGCATAGCCAAATACATATGACAAAGCATCAGCCTCACTGACGTTGGATGCGCGCTTGCCCATCACAATCACCAACTCTGCTTCATAGTCAAACTTTTCTGCGTTAACTGCCGATACCTTTACAACACCATTATGGCTATTGAGAGTGTTATTAAACTTATTGAATAGAATAGGTAACGTTGGTATGGGATTATTTGTCTCCCTAGCATGTTTTGCATAGTTCAATCCTACGCACACGATCTTCTCAGGGTTCGTAATGGCTGGCGCATACTGGACCACAGATTCGTCTAAAAATAAATTTGGGCCACCTTTAGTTAATGCTAAGCCTACCAATTTTCCTAGGCCTTGATCACCATTTTGAATCAAATCATCAGTATCGACCGGCGCCTTCACCTTAAACTGTTTGGCTGCTTTAGCAACATCTAAAATTCCTTTGTCTGTCTTTACTCCCAAGACATATTGATTGTTGGCTTTGTAGTTAAGCACAATCATGTTCTTTGCCATTTCGGGGTTGGCATTCCTGACGGCACCCGCGCCAGGTCCTGCTGTTGCTGCCTCAGCATGGCTTGCAATAAATGGGCTTGTTAGTGCCGCGCCGCCAGCTACTGCAGACACTTTTAAAAATTCACGTCTTTGATTAGTCATAGTCTCTCCATATTTAATATTATTTTTATTATTAAGGTTATTCACCCTGACTAACAATCTAACATGAGGTACAAATCATCGGCATAGGGATTACCCGAGAATGCCCTAAAGAATCACTCTACCGTTACCTGCATGGGCAATCCCATCCATTAGTTGCGAGTTCGAATCTCGCCCGACCCACCAGCATTACTAAGCCTCGCTCTGCGGGGCTTTTTTATTTTCTAGGAGTTTACGTTCGCTATCAATTCTTCCAATCAATGAAAAATAATGATTGGTATGTCGCATTGGTAATAAATGAGAGGCCCTATCGATGCTATTTAACTCTACTTCAATTACATTAAGTGAGGATGGCTCAGTTGTACTATTTAAATCGATATGCACTATTCGGAGACGTTGCATTAAATTATCGACGTACTTTTCAATAAACCATTTATAGATTTTTGGCAAAATCTTAATCAGGGGCAACCCAATTCCCAATACAGCTATCAAGGTGGCAAATAAACGAACAATATAATTCGTTATCCAAAATGGTAGGTATCGATTTATAAACGAGGGGCCATTTTTATAATAGTCACTAGCCTCGCTAGACATTGGGTACCCAGTATCGTATTGTGTTGGGAAAGTACCAACAGTATAAAAAGGGCCAAAACCACTGTGCACCTCTTGTAAAGCTTGGCCAAGAAGGTAGATGATTTGCGGATGTAAATCTTGCCGAACTAATACGGAAGTTGTAGTGGCGATAATATTGACATCATGAGGTGGAATATTATTTTCAAAATCAATAATTCCAGCAGGTAAAACTAAATGTCTAAATTGAGGAAATATTTTCGTTAAGGCTTCAGCTCTTGGAAAATTAAGGAGCCTAATTGAAGGATCTCGTAATAACTCTTGTATTGCGGGAATACTAAAGGCGCCAGTAACGATGATCGCATCAACCCTTCCCTCACGCAAAGCCTTTGTAGCTTCGGCACCTGATAGCGCTGACTCTGCTTTTGGAGTACTCGCATCTAAATGAAGTGCCTGAGCGAATCTATGTCGCCCTGCCCCCTCAGGACCAATGGCAATGCGCTTACCTTTAAGAGAATCAAGATCAGGCCATTCTTTTGTGGAACGATAAAAAACCCAATACGGTAAATAGGCGACCTGCCCAAGAGAAACAATGCCTTTTGTTTGGGAGCTATCTAAAGTACCCTCTGATGCAAAGCCGACCTGATAATTTAATTTGTGATCGGTAAGTCGCGCTAGATTTTCTCCAGTACCTTCTGAATTTTCTATCTCCAGAGTAACGCCTGATTGCGCCAGAATTGCTTGGTATTGCTTAGCTATAGGCTCATAAGCCCCATTTTTAATGCCCGTCGTTGCGATAATTTTTTTAGGCGGGGCTGGTAAAAAGCGATCTAAAACAACCCAAGTCAGGGATAGGATCGCTAATAATCCAACCAAGCTAAGTAAAAGATAAGAACCGAGCTTTTTAAACATGGATTACCTCAAAAGGAAGTTTAAATTATCATACGCTGATTTTTTCAATATACCGCTGGCCTCGAGAATTTGCCCAAATATCAAAAAGTTGTAAAATCGTGGGTATTGTTAGATGGAGATAAAACTCCCCCCGAGCAAACAGACCAAGGTTGACTATGACTATTCCAAGCAAAGATATTCGTAATTCCTCGGATCCCGATATCGCAGGATCCTACTACGCTATGCAACGAGCAGGTCAAGCTGCGATAGACTTGGCAATCCAAACTAATACGGCTATCGTGACTACAGTTAATAGCAAGATAGTTCGAATCCCTGCTGCTGAGCTTATTAAGAAACGCCAACTTACGGCCTAAACTCCGTTGGTCGCGAGTTCGAAAACGAAGTTTCGACGAAGTCAATCTCGCTCGACCCACCAAAAATAAAGCCCTTGAATATATTCAGGGGCTTTTAAATTTATTCGCCTTAAAGGCAACAAGTACATTAATTCTCACACAATTAGTCCAGCTAAAATCTCCCGCACATTCTGGGGAATAGGCGTTGGCTTATTAGAACTACGATTTACATAGACATGCACAAAGCTTCCTGCTGCTGAAGCAATATCATCATCATTTTTGAAAATAGCAACTTCATATTTCACGCTGCTATTACCTAAATGTATTACTTTTAATCCCACATGGATCATATCTGGGTAAGCAATTGGTGAAAAATACTTACATTGGGTTTCTATTACAAATCCGATAACATCACTCTTTAAAACATTTAAAGCATTACGCTCAATTAAATATCGATTTACAGCCGTATCAAAAAAAGAATAGTAAACAACATTATTAATATGTCCGTAAGCATCGTTATCCATCCATCTAGAATGAATTTCTTCAAATGCTACGAAATCAGAGCGTGTAGGTGGAGCTAGTTTTTTATCACTCATAAGGCCTCTCGATAAAGATCTATAGCATCTTGTAAAGTGATATCGCGTGGACTATTCATTAACAAACGAGTTTGTAGCATTGCGTCGCTTGCTAGCTGCTCAATATCCTCTGCAGTAATACCAACATCCATCAAGCGTTCTGGTAACCCTAACTCGCCAGATAAGCCGGCTAAAAAATCAACCAATTGGCTTGCTTGTTCTAGCGTTGAACCCTGAAGTCCAGGCTTAATAATCTGCCCAAGTTCAGCATACATCGCATGTGCATGCTCTAAATTAAAGCGCATCACAGATCCAAGCATTAAGGAATTGGAAAGTCCATGCGGCACGTGAAATCTCGCTCCTATAGGATAAGCGAGCGCATGCACCCCAGCAACTGGTGCATTAGTAAATGCCATGCCAGCAAGACAAGCGCCAAGCAGCATATTTTCACGCGCTTCAATATCACTGCCAGACTTCACTGCTTTATGCAGATTCCCAGATAGTAGTCTTAGAGCCTCTTTTGCTAAACAATCTGATATTGGGTTTTTTAAACGCTTGGTAGTAAATGCCTCAATAGCATGGACCATTGCATCAATTCCAGTAGCAGCGGTGACATGCGGAGGAAGGCCTAAAGTTAACTCTGCATCCAATAGGGCTAAATCAGGTAGGAGATAAGGGGAAACCACTCCTTTTTTCTCGCTCTCGCTCACAGTGACGATTGAAATAGTAGTTACTTCAGAACCTGTACCAGCTGTGGTGGGAATGAGGAATAGCGGTAGACGTGGTCCTTTTGCCATACCTACACCGTAGACATCTGTGAGAACTTCTTTGCCAGAGGCAAGAAGTGCCACCAACTTTGCCACATCCATAGAGCTTCCACCCCCAAATCCCACAATACAGTCTGCGCTAGAGGCTTGGGCCATTGCAATTGCTTGTTCAATGACAAAAATTGAAGGATCTGCCTGTACATCTGAAAAAACTTGAAATGGGAGATTCAATTCTTTAAACAGAGCCAGCGATTTATTCAATAAGCCAGCCGATAGAACTCCATGATCGGTAATAATGAGTACTGATTTAAAACTACGCTCCTGCAAGCTCTTTGCTAAATTTGAGGCCCCACCTCTTTCTACAACAATAGAACGAGTTGAGTGAAAGTCAAAGTGCATTTTTTCTTCTTTTTTATAAAAGTACCATTAACGTATATTTTCTCATCTTTTAATCCCTTGGTCGCGATTTTGAAAACGAAGTTTTGGCGAAGTCAATCTCGCCCGACCCACCAAGATGTGGAAGCCTCTAGAGAAATCTAGGGGCTTTTTATTTTCAACCCCATTAAGCGTGAATAGTGATTCTCATACCCAAGGCACCAAGAACCTTGGATACAGTGTCAAAACGGGGTTTTGTATTAGGCTTTAGGGCTTTATATAAAGCCTCTCTAGTGATACCGCTTGATTTAGAAATCTCTGCCATACCTTTTGCCCTAGCAATATGTCCTAAAGCAGTTGCTAACTCTGCATCATCACCATCAGCAATCACTTGATTTAAATACTCAGTCATCGCACGCTTACTTTTCAAATGGCGAGTCATATCAAATTCAGTTAAATCACTGACTTTTATTTTCTTTTCTGTTTTTATAGCCTTCATTTAATCCTCCAATAGCTTAGCTAATCTTTTTGCCGCTTTAATATCACTGGGTTGACTGGACTTATCCCCACCACCCAACATCACAATAATCGTTTTACCCTTTATCACGTAATACATGCGCCAACCTGGTCCAAACTTTTCCCGCATTTCATAAACACCATTAGTTAAAGCCTTCACATCCCCTAAATTTCCTAATCTAGCTTTATCTAGGCGCCTAGCCAATCGAATACGAGTTGATAAGTCTTTAAGCCCGCCGAGCCACTCAAGGAAATTGTCAGTTTCTAAAACCTTATACATTCGTTATTGTATTCGATCGATTACAAAATGTCAACGACTCATTTATGCCATGTCTAAACAGCTCTAACTCCAAGCCTAGCTTCAAAATTTCCACCAGAATTCAATTGCACACTGAATCGCACAGTCATTTTTTGGAGTTGTAAACCGTTGATTTATACATATTTTAAGAGCTGCCCCTTCTTTTAATCCGTTAATTATTGAATGAATCTTATCGGTCCAATGCAGACGGCAAAAGAAAAACTACCCGAAGGTAGTTTTGGTGTTTCTAGGTGGCTCGGGACGGAATCGAACTAGGACCGAGGATGTCTAACTCTTAAAGATATTAACGCTTACCTTGTTGTGAATTTTGGCCATACAGAACAAGCAATGCTGCCAAGACAGGAACCGTTGTTGCGAACATGGCAATTCCAGATCCTGCAAGATTAATTACCGATGGATCAATCGTAATAGGTCGCAACATTACTGGAATATGAAATGCCAAATACAACAAAATTGGTGGCAAAAAGAAATTAGGATTCTGGGGGACTGATATATGTTTCATTGCTTGATCGCTATTAGCTAACAGCCCAACTACTGCTGCAATGATGCCAGTGTTGATAAACCAGGCAATAAAATTTGAAAGTGGTACACCAAAGTACGCACCTCCATCACGCCATATCCATAAACCCTTAACGGTTGACATGAAAGGATCGTTAGAAAAATCATGCGTGGTCATAACAAGGACGGTAAAAATA
>Ga0194047_10001820_pt1 | contig 12634 bp, 8 predicted proteins | sample JunL225m_MetaG_2_FD_160070 | JGI IMG/M metagenome (GOLD analysis project Ga0194047, IMG submission 160070) | Anoxic zone freshwater microbial communities from boreal shield lake in IISD Experimental Lakes Area, Ontario, Canada - Jun2016-L221-5m | ecosystem: Environmental > Aquatic > Freshwater >...
AATAATTGCCAAACAAATTCATGGTTTATTGGATATTGAAGTTCAGTTAAATTCTTGGGGGAATGATTTACTGGCCTATTCTACAAGTTCAAATATTTTATTCTGTTTTATTGATAAGTCGAATATCATAAAAAGTTTCAATAAACTATTTGAGAAGTTCATTAACATAAATTTTAATGAGACATTAATTAAAGGTGAAAACATTTTAAAATTTATTACTGAGGAGAATCAAAATGCTTTTTCACAACATATTGCAATGGCATTTAATGGCGATGATTCAGAAATTGAACAGATAAGATATTATGGTGGTGTTCAGGGTTTGTGGATTGATAGTTTTACAGGAATCAAAGATTCAAAAAATAAGTTTGTTGGGGTTGCTATTAGGTCAAAAGAGGTTACCGTAGAGAAAAACAAGATTAAAGAAAGTGAAACAAATCTGTTAACAATTTTCAATCATGCACCCACTGCTATGTTAATAGCTAGGCCAGAAGACGGGCTAATAATAATGGTAAATAAGGAGCTTCAAATTTTAGCTGAAGCAGATGAAGTGGATTTAGTTGGCATGTATACAACTGACTTTTATGCGTACAATTTTGAAAGGGACTTATTCTTATCAATCATGCATGAAAAAGGTTCTGTAAAAAATTTGGAATTAAGAATTAAGAAAAAAGATGGCACAATCGCAAATTGTTTAGTTTCTTCTGAAAAGATAATATGGAAGGGTGAAAAGATGTTGCTTTCAGGATTTATAGATATTTCAGAAAGGAAAAAATCAGAATTACTTTTAATTCAAAATGAAGAACGTTTTCGATCGTTGTACAATCGAACACCAGTAATGCTTCATTCTTTAAATCAAAATGGTGACTTTGTTAGCGTGAGCGATTATTGGTTAGCGAAACTTGGCTATCAAAGGATGCAGATTATTGGAAAAAATATTAGTGACTTTTTTACCAAAGCATCATATAAGGATTCAATTAAAGTAAGAATTCCTGAATTAATTAAACGAGGTTATGATTTTGATATTCCATATCAAGTAATAAAACGCAATGGAGAGGTAATGGATGTGCTTGTATCCACCATTATTGAAAAATCACCAGATCAGAATGAAATCAGGTATTTGGCAGTTATGCAAGATGTAACTGAACGTAAAAGGATTGATGAAGCATTGCAGCAATCAGAAGATAATTTAAGAACCATTTTTGAAAACACAAATATTGGGTATGCTTTATTAGATGCTGATTTGTTTATTGTTTCTTTCAATTCAATGATGCAAAAATTTGCTCAGGAAGACTTACATAAAACATTATATCTGCATACTTTTTCAGTATTATATTTCTCAGAAGAAAGGCAACCTATATTAGCATCTGCTTTGAACTCAGTACTTGAGGGCGAAACAATCAGCTATGAAATTAATTATATTCAACCAGATGAATCTGACAGATGGTATAAGATGAGTATGTTCCCTGTTTTCAATAAGAAATCAGTCGCTTCTGGTATTGTAATGGCATTAGAAGATATTAACGAATCTAAACTCAAAGAAATTCATTTGAGTAAAGTAGTTAAAGAAATAACTGATTATAAATTAGCATTAGATGAGTCATCTATTGTAATGATAACTGATGAAAACGGTTTAATCACTTACGCTAATGAAAATTGTTTAAAGGCTACTGAGTATTCACTAGATGAATTGTTAGGTAAAAACTTAAGCTTTTTGGAGTCTGGTTATCATAGTGAGGCCTTTTTTGCGGAAATGTGGAGTACTATTGAAAACGGAAATATCTGGAAAGGTGAAATCAGAAACAAAAATAGTAGTGAACATTATTTCTGGGTTGACTGCACCATTGTACCTTTTGTTGACATCAATAAAAAGATATATCAATACATTGCGATACAAAGAGATATAACCCAAACTAAAAATGCCGAATTTGAATTAAACAAGTCGTTTAGTCTGGTGAATGAACAAAACAAAAGGTTGCTTAATTTTTCATATATCGTTTCTCATAATCTTCGGTCTCATACAAGTAACATCATATCCATACTCAATTTCCTTGAAAAAGAAGATACGGTTGCAGAAAAAGGTGAGTTATTGCAACACCTTAAGCGGGTGTCGTTATCATTGAATGATACCTTGTATAACTTAAATGAAGTTGTTTCTATTAGGAATAACATGAATATGGTTATTGAACCTCTTAATTTAAGGGAATACATACTACAAGCGCTGGGAATATTAAGTGAACAGATCATTCAAAAGAACGTACTTATATTAAATGAAGTTCCGGAAAATACGTTGGTAAAATATAACCCAGCTTATTTAGAAAGTGTAGTATTGAATTTTATTTCTAATGCAATAAAATATAGTTCACCTGAACGACAACCCAGAATTGAACTTACAGTATTTCATGAAAGTGATTATATGATTTTCAAAGTTTCTGATAATGGTATCGGAATTGATATGAAGAAGAATGGTGATAAACTCTTTGGAATGTATAAGACCTTTAATAATAATCCTGATGCAAGGGGCATTGGCTTATTCATTACTAAAAATCAAATTGATGCGATGGGAGGAAGGGTTGAAGTTGAAAGTGAACTCGGTAAAGGAACAAGTTTTAAAATATTTTTTGCAAAATAGATCTTAATATAAATAGTAAAGCCGTCCCATATTCGGGACGGCTTTACTATTTATACTAAGGCCTCTTAAAAGTCGAATTTAATACCTTGTGCTAAAGGTAATTTATCACTCCAATTGATCGTATTTGTTTGTCTTCGCATATAGGCTTTCCAAGCATCACTACCACTTTCTCTTCCACCTCCAGTTTCTTTCTCACCACCAAATGCACCACCAATTTCTGCACCACTAGTGCCTATATTTACATTTGCAATGCCACAATCACTTCCGGTTTGAGATAAGAATTTTTCGGCTTCTCTCATGTTTAAAGTCATAATCGCAGAAGAAAGTCCTTGTGGCACCCCATTTTGAAGGGCAATAGCTTCTTCTAGTGTACTGTATTTCATCAAATATAAAATGGGAGCAAAGGTTTCATGTTGTACAATAGCATAATTGTTTTTCGCTTCCGCGATACATGGTTTAACATAACACCCGCTTTCAAATCCGGGACCGGAAAGTAAAGCTCCTTCAACAATAAAATTACAGCCTTGTTTTTTTCCTTCCTCTATTGCTTGTACATACATATTTACAGCATCCTTATCAATTAAGGGTCCCATATGATTATTAGAATCTAAAGGATCACCTATTTTTATTTGGTGATAGGCTTTTACAAGTTTCGCCTTAAATTGATCATATACTTTTTCATGAATGATTAATCTTCTTGTACTTGTACATCTTTGACCAGCAGTTCCAACAGCCCCGAATACAGCACCAATAAGAGACATGTCAAGATCAGCGTGTTCTGAAATGATTATAGCGTTATTGCCTCCTAATTCCAAAATACTTTTTCCTAACCGTGCACCTACTGCAGCACTAACAGCTTTGCCCATTCTGGTACTTCCAGTTGCAGAGATTAATGATATTCTTTCATCTTTACTCATCCATTCTCCCAATTCTCTGCCACCCTGAGCCAGACAATTAACGCCTTCCGGCACATGGTTCTTTGTAAATACTTCTTTTACAATTTCAAAAATAGCTATTCCACATAGTGGTGTTTTTTCGCTAGGTTTCCATACCGTTGTATTTCCACATACCCAAGCTAGAGCAGCATTCCAGCTCCATACAGCTACCGGAAAATTAAAAGCAGAAATAATGCCAACTATGCCTAATGGATGCCATTGTTCATACATTCGGTGGGAAGGCCTTTCACTATGCATGGTTAAACCATATAATTGTCTTGAAAGTCCAACTGCAAAATCACATATATCAATCATTTCTTGAACTTCACCTAATCCTTCTTGTAAACTTTTACCCATTTCATAACTTACAAGTTTACCTAGAGATGCTTTGTTAATGCGTAAAGCTTCGCCAACCTGCCTTACTATCTCACCTCTTTTAGGAGCAGGCCAATTACGCCATTCTTTAAATGCTTCCTGTGATGTTTGAATTAGATTTTCGTAAGCATTTTTTTCAGTGGTACTTACTGAAGCAATGAATGCTCCATTCACAGGTGAAAAAGATTCAATAACAGCTGCATTACTTTCTATCCATTTGGTGCCAGTAGAAACACCTTTGTTTTGAGGAAATATTCCAAGATCTTTTAAAAAGTCCATACAAATAATTTTGCCAAAGGTAGGGGATTGGCTGACTTCTAAAAGTGATAACTAAAGCTTAATCTGGAACTTATTTGTGTGAAAGTTCCAATAACTGATCATATACGTGACTATAACTACTTCCAATTGGTATTTCTTTTCCCGCCACCACTAATTTGGTTTTGCTAAATTTTTCAATTTTATTCAAAGGAACTATGAATGACCGATGAACCCTGGCGAAATCCCTTACAGGCAACCTTTCTTGAATACTTTTTAATGTCATTAAAGTTAAAACAGGGTTTGGCTTGATATAAAGTTTAATATAATCATCAAGGGCTTCAATCAGCTCAATGTCTTTTAAGTTTATCTTCATTATTTCGTAATTCACTTTTACGAAAATTGAATTTAGCTGCAATTCCTGTGAGCTTAAAAATTCTAGGTATTCTTTTGATTTATAAACTGCCTTTAGAAAACGGTCGTATTCAAAAGGCTTTAATAAATAATCTATTGCGTCAACATTAAAGCCTTCTACTGCAAAATCCTTATACGCAGTAGTGAAAATGACAAGTGGTTTATCATTAAGGCTTTTATAAAATTGGAGCCCGTTTACATCAGGCATTTGAATATCAAGAAATAATAGATCTACTTTATTTTGAGACAGCCATGCTCTGGCTTCATCAGTATTGGTAAATACTTTTTCTAACTGAAGAAAAGAAATCTTTCCACAATATTCATTAATTAGTTGAAGCGCTAAAGGCTCATCGTCTATTGCAATACAGTGTATCATATTAGTTGAATCTCTAAATGAACATAATAATGGTTTTCCAGAATTGTGTGAGTAAGAATATGCTTACCTGGATACATCAATTCCAATCTTCTTTTTACATTGTTGATACCAATGCCCGTATTTTCAAGCATATTATTTTCTGATGGAATAATATAATTACTGACTTCGAATACAATTTTGTTTTCTAGTGCATCAAGCTTTATTTCAATAGTAGAATCTAGTTTGGTGCTAATGCCATATTTAAAAGCATTTTCTACAAATGGAATGAATATTAAAGGGGCAATAAGTTTATTTTCAATATCTCCACTGGCATTAAAAATAATTTTGGTTTTGTCAGTGAGGCGCACCTGTTGTAATTCAATATAATTATTTACAAAATCAACTTCATTTTGTAAGGGCACCAAATCTTGTGTTGTTTCAGTTAAAATATACCTCATGATGTATGAAAGCTTCATCACTGCAGGTGCCGTTTTTTCACTCCTGATAATGGCTAAAGAATAAATATTATTCAAAGTATTAAAAAAGAAGTGTGGATTAATCTGCGATTTCAAAAATGACAGTTCTGTATTTACCCTTTGGCTCTCTGTTTCTTTTCTATTTTCTTCTGTAATAAGCCATCTCTGAATCACGGCAATACAAGTTCCAACCGTAAATACAAGAAAGAATATGGCAATATTATAAGCATCTATAGTGCCTCTTCTTCTACCTCTTGGGTGACTAGGAACTTTTGAGTTATTTGTATCTATGAGAGGGTGGATTTCAGGACTAGCTATTAAACCAGCAATATATTTTGGAAGGAAAAGAAAAATCAATAATAAAGAAATGATTGAAAAAATATAGATTCCCCATTTTTCTTTCATTAATAATTTTGGGATCAAAAATTGTGTATTGAAATAATAAAACAGTACTAAAAACACATTATTACATATAATGGTAGCAATCAAGTGATTGCTCATAGTAAACTGAGAATCCAGCATCCTTGGAAAAAATACTAAATAGGGTAGTGCAAAAAAACAAGCCCATGCTGCTAAATGTGCTATAACGGATACTATTTTCTTATTTTGATTAAGCAAAGGCAGGTATTGTTGTTTTAGAAATTATTCACTGATGCAAATGTATTCAAGGAACTGTGGCTGAAAAGGGAATATGGGTGAAATAATGCCTGTTATCGGTGAATTGTGCCAGTAAGCCATTTTAGGCTTTTGCACTAAGTTCACTATATAAATGTTGAATCAAACCGTCAGCCAAACCTATTTTAGGAACATAAATTTCTTCAGCATCAGACCACCGCATAATATTAATATAGATTTGAAGAGCAGGTACAATTACATCGGCTCTATCAGGACGAAGTTTATACACATTGATTCTGTCTTCCAGTGAAAAACTAGAAATCTCTTTGCAATAGTCTTTTAATAGTTCAATACTCAATGGCTTTCCATCTTTCTTTTTACTTAGAGAAAAAACTTTATTGATGTTACCACCTGTACCAATTGCAACTATTTTTTTATAACCTTTCGTTTTATTTTTGATAAATTCTTTTATCTCTGTCCATTTGGAATCCGTAACCATATCCTTTAATAAACGGATAGTTCCAATATTAAAAGATTGTTTGAAAACTAATTTCCCTTCAGCAAAGAAAGTTAACTCTGTACTACCACCACCCACGTCGATATACAAATAACTATGATCTGTATCCATCGTTTCTGCAATATGGTTCTCATAAATCAAAGATGCTTCAAATTCGCCTGTAATTACTTCAATATTCAGTCCCGTCTCCATTTTTATTTTTCGAATAATATCACTACTATTACTAGCATCACGCATAGCAGATGTGGCACAAGCAATGGTATCCGTTACTCCATATGCTTTCATCAAATGTGTATAAGCCTTCATCGTCTGGAGAATCATGCCTCTTTTTTCTTTAGAGATTTCTCCGGTATCAAATACATCAAATCCAAGTCTTAATGGTACCCTAACTAAATTTAGTTTATTGAAAACCGGGTTGCCATATTTATCGTTAGTGATTTCAACTATCAATAGCCTTGCTGCGTTACTTCCTATATCAATGGCGGCTAACTTCACTTGTTGCAATATTTTTCTTGATCAGGTAATTATAAGTCTCAATTTGAGATCTTATTTTCTTTTTGCCATCGTAAGGTACATAGTTGTTAGTTAATTCGTTATTGAGAATCCTGGCTTTTACGTTATCTCTTAATTGTATGTGGATAATATCTTTTAATTCCTTTTGTAATTCGGGATTTATGATTGGGATAGCTGCTTCTACACGATGATCTAAGTTTCTAACCATCCAGTCGGCACTTGAGAGATATACTTTTTCATTGCCTGAATTATGAAAAATCAAGACTCTAGCATGTTCCAGATACTCGTCAACAATACTTACTGCAGTTGGTTGTTTTTTAAATTTCTTATTTTCTAATAAGGCACAAAAAATTCCTCTTACCACCATTTTAATTTCTACTCCAGCAGTTGCGGCTTCATAGAGTTTGGTGATTAATAAATCATCGCTTAGCGAATTTACCTTTAAAATAATTTGTGCAGGCTTTCCAGCTTTTGCTGATTTAATTTCTTTATTAATATGACTAACAATTTCTTTGCGCATGTTATTGGGGCACACCATTAATGTTTTGCAAGCCTGTAATGGTAATGTGCCATTTTTCCAGTTTTCTAGATATCGGAAAATGCGATTAATATCAGCCATTACATTTCTATTACTTGTAAGTAAACAATGGTCACTGTAAACTTTAGAAGTACTTTCATTTAAATTCCCTGTGCTCACAAATCCATATTGTACAGTGCTTGTGCCTTTTCTTTTCTTAATGATACAAAGTTTCGCATGTATTTTTATTTTTGGAACACCTAATAAAACTTTGATACCTTCTTCTTCCAACACTTTTTTCCATTCTAGGTTAGCTTCTTCATCAAACCTTGCTTTTAATTCCAACATAACAACAACTTCTTTTCCATTTCTGGCAGCATTAATAAGTGCATTAATGATTTTGGAATTGGAAGCTAACCGATAGGCTGTTATTTTGATACTATTCACATCTGGATCCATCGCTGCCTCACGAAGTAGGTCGATCAAAGCATTAAATGAGTGATAAGGGAAATTTAATAAAATATCTTTTTTCAAAACCACATCAGTAACCCGCATACTGCTTTTTAATTCAGGATGCGTAAAGGAAGGCCTTCTGGAATTCTTCTCCTGAATAACATCTGGAAAATCCATAAAATGTCTGAAATTGTGTATGCGGCCTCCAGGGATAATATTACTTTTTCTATTCAAACTCAACCTTCGAATGAGATACTCCAATAAGCCAGCATCCATTTCTTTATCATACACAAAACGAACTGGTTTTCCTTTTCTTCTATTTTTTAATCCTTTTTCAATTTTTTCTACGAACGTGGTGCTCACATCACTGTCTAAATCAATCTCTGCATCTTTTGTTACTTTAAAAATATGCGATTCAAAATGATCGAATCCGAAATAGGAGAAAATATGTGGAAGATTAAATCGTATAATATCTTCCAATAAAATGATTTGTGTTTCACCAGCTTTTGAGGGTAATATTACAAAGCGCCCATTTGCTTTTGCAGGAATTTCAATCAATGCATATTTTTGGCGGTATGCTGAACTTTGTTTTGACATAACAACACCTAAATAAATACTTTTGTCTCTTAAATAGGGTAGTTGTGGTAGGCTTTCAATCATTAAAGGAATGATATTCGACCTTACTTCTTCATCAAAATAGTTGTGTACAAAATTTTGTTGTTCTTTATTGAGATGTTTTTCATCTACCAGGGAGATCTTTTCTTTTTTAAGCTCTTTTAATATCCCTTCCCAAATTCGATTAAACTCACTTTGCTGTTTTAAAACAATGGTTTGAATTTCATCTAAAATAGTTTGAGGTGCTATTTCTAAATGCATATTGAGCTTTTTTTTAGCCTCTGCAAACTCAATCATCCTTTTTAAAGTTGCTACTCTCACCCTAAAAAACTCATCACTATTATTCGAAAAAATTCCAAGGAATCGAATCCTTGCGCTTAAAGGAACAGATGGATCGTTTGCTTCTTGCAATACTCTTGCATTAAAACTTAACCAACTAATATCTCTTTGTATAAACTGTTTTTTAACCATAATATTAAAAAGTAGTGTAATCAAAAATATAAAAGTGAGTCACTTTTATATGTTAAGTTTTTGTAAGGTAATTTAAGAGTAGGAAGATTTTATTTGTTGAATGAGTCCTGTTGTTGAAAAGCCTTCAACAATTGGATTAATGATTACTTGGCCACCATATGCTATCACTTCTTTAGCACCAACAATTTGATCAACAGTATAATCACCACCTTTTACTAAAAAATCAGGTAGGATTTCTTTAATAAGTTCCAGAGGAGTATCTTCTTCAAAAATTACAACTGCATCAACGATTGCCAAACTCGCTAAAAGTAAAGCCCTGCTTTTTTCATGATTAATGGGACGATCTTTTCCTTTTAATCTTTTTATACTAGCATCACTGTTTACGCCTACAATTAATAAATCTGCTTCTTTAGCCGCCTGTGATAACGAAAAAATATGTCCTTCATGTAAAATGTCAAAGCAACCATTAGTAAACGATATTGTTTTTCCAGTGGCACGCCAAGCTGCGATTTTAAAAGAAAGTGTTTTTAATGTTGATATTTTTTGAGATATGCTATCAATTGCCCGCATGCGTTTTATTTTTATTGTAGATGGGTAATAGTATTACACATATGGTTCCAATGATTAATACAATCATAAATTGAGCAAACCATTGTAAGGTTCCATTTGCAAAACCCAATTCAAAAGGAATATCGCTTTTTTCTAACACTTTAGCCATGAAGAACGCATAAGCGCCAATGCCTCCTGGAGTGATAATCATACCAATACTTGCAAATGCTAATGCAGTAATTGCATCTTGTAAACCAAGTTGAGCTGTTCCTTGTGTGGCATATAATCCAACCCAGGTTCCAATAATATAAAGCGACCAAATAGCAATGCTATAGAAAAAGAACATCCCTTTATTTTGCAATTTGTTGACGCTGCTCAATCCTTCCCAAATCCCCCGAAGGATTTTTTTGAAAAGTATTACAATATTAAGATGAGCAAACTGCTTGAACCAAACCCTTATTGTTATTAATAGAATTACAATAATTCCCAAAACAAGAAATAGTTTGTTGGCCGAAAAATGCCCAGATTTATTGTGTAAAAGGTCTTTAATGAGTTGCTTTCCATATTCGCCAACAACTTCAAATTGCAAAATGAAGGCCAATATAAACACTATTAAAAGTGAAATAATATCAAAAGCCCTTTCTGCAACGATAGTTCCTACTAATTTCTCAGCAGGCACTTTTTCATACTTTGCTAAAATGGTACATTTCAGAACTTCTCCCAAACGTGGAACAGCCAAATTGGCTAAGTAGCCAATCATTACTGCAAAAAAAGTATTGATAAAGGAGGGTTTATATCCCATCGGACTCATCAGAATCCTCCATCGTAAGGCCCTACATATATGACTCATTGTTAATATCAGAAATACCGGCACAATTAAGATGAAGCGAGCGGTTCTGAGGGACTCTTTAAATTCTCCCCATTTGTCGTTGGGTATTTGGTGCAAACTCCACCAAACCAGAAATACACCAATTCCTAAGAAAAATAGATATTTTAATAGAGCAATAAGCCTTTTTTTCATGTAGCGGTCATTCTAGGGCAAGTTACGCAAGCAATTTTAATAATCGTGTTTTTCCCATCTTCAGGCAATCTCTTTACAATTATTTAAAATGATTTTTTTGGTTATTCAGTGAACAATTGTTCGAATTGAGGGGCCCTAATTCTATTCCTCTTGAGTTTCTATCTATTTTTAGTACCTTTGCAAATTATTTTCAAGTTTGCTAAAATGGCGTGATAATGTCAACAAAGAAAAGAATTTTATTCATAGCCACGGAGATGTCTCCTTATCTGGAACTAACAGAGTTCGCAGAAGTGATTAACAAATTGGCTATTAAAAGTAATGATACAGGATTAGAAGTGAGATGTATCATGCCTAGATTTGGAGTAATTAATGAACGAAGACATCGTTTACACGAAGTTGTTCGCCTTTCAGGAATTAACGTGTCGGTCGACAATGATGATTACCCACTACAAATTAAAGTGGCCTCATTGCCGAATGCTCGTTTACAGGTTTACTTCCTTGAAAACGAAGATTTCTTTAAACGTAAACAGATTTTTCATGATGAATCAGAGACATGGTTCGATGATAACGCATTGAGAACCATATTCTTTTGCAAAGGTGCATTGGAAACTGTGAAAAAATTTGGATGGCCTCCAGATATTATTCATTGTAGTGGTTGGATGACTGGTTTAATTCCTGCTTACATAAAAACTGCCTATAAAAAGGAGCCTGTTTTTGGAAATAGCAAAGTTATTTTCACAGTAGGCCAAAATACTTTTCCAGAAGATTTTGGACCAGATTTCGTGAAAAAAGCCCTTATCAATGTAAATATCAAAGAAAAGGATTTGGAAAGCTTCAAAGACAATAATAATACTGCTATGTTTAGAGGTGGGGCCACATATGCAGATGCCATTACTTTTGGCTCGGATACGATTGAAAAGAAATTGATGGATGAGTTCTCTAAAGTAAAAGGCAAAAAAACAGTTCCATTTAAAGGATGGGATTCTGATTTAACAGAGTATTTAGAATTGTACAACGACCTTGCGGGCAAGTAATTTTTATCTAATGGATTCATTTTTTACAATGCGTAAGCTATTGGTATGCTGTTTCGTAACGGCAATTGTTTTTTCAGGCTGTACGCGTATTACAACAACTGATGTTGGTTCTGGATTGATTCCTCCTGTTGATGGAATTACTACTTTAGATACCACGTTTTCTGTGATAACGGATAGTTATGATGATCTTGATACAATCAGAGTATATAAATCTGATACGCATGTATTGGGGGCCATTACTAATGATCCACTTTTTGGAAAATCAACTGGATCAATCTTTTTTGAAGTAGCATCGAATAGCTATCCATATTACCTGACAGGCACTAAGGATAGTATTAAAGTTGATTCTGCTGTTTTGGTTTTAAGTTATCGAAGTGCGTATGGAGACTCGACTAAGCCATTGAAATTCAATGTTTATGAGATTAATAGTTTGATGGATCAGTTTAGAGACTATCCTGCAAATTATCCTAATGCTTTCCCTATTTCTTATAATTCTACAGCCCTTGCACCTACTCAAACCATCGATATAAGAAGAATAGGTGATTCTGTAATTAATAAATTTGAAGTTACCAATAACCAAATTCGAATCAAATTAAATAGCAGTTTTGCTAAAAGAATGATCTTGGATTATGATTCTACAAATGCATATAAGTCGGATTCTATTTTTAGAACTTACTTTAACGGATTTGCAATCATCCCAGATCCATCTTCTTCTTCCAATGCTTTTGTGAATATTAATCTTGCAGATACAAATACTAAACTAGCGTTGTACTATACAACTGCCACAAGCGCATCCACAGTTAGAGATACTACAGTATCCTATTTAAGATTCAATGCTCAAACCTCTGGTCACGCTAACTTTATTACTAGAAATAGAACAGGATCAGAAG
>Ga0194047_10001823_pt1 | contig 12625 bp, 4 predicted proteins | sample JunL225m_MetaG_2_FD_160070 | JGI IMG/M metagenome (GOLD analysis project Ga0194047, IMG submission 160070) | Anoxic zone freshwater microbial communities from boreal shield lake in IISD Experimental Lakes Area, Ontario, Canada - Jun2016-L221-5m | ecosystem: Environmental > Aquatic > Freshwater >...
GTTGTTGCTTATGGTAAAACAATTTCTTATATTCCACAAGATAGATTTGAAAGGCAAAATGATGTAATTTTTGTAAGAAATAAAAAACACGAAACAATAATGGAAACAGGTGGTGAAATTTCTAAATGCGACATACGGCTTGTAACTACCCAAAAGTTTATTGTAGATGGCGAAATTCAGCTAAAAGAAATATACGAAAACGATAATAATGACTGCACATTACAATTACTTTATACCGATAAAACAAAAGATTTATTTCAGATAGCAGGACTATTTGTAAGTAAAACTAAAAGAAACAAGGGGTTAGGTTCAGAACTAATATCATTTTCTAAAAACAGAGCAAGTGAGTTAGGTTTTAGCGAAATAGTTTACCTTGTAGCAGATTATAATGGGAAAGAATATAATGACTTAATTTCTTTCTGTAAAAATAACGGATTTGAGTTTGTAAAAGGTTCGACACGAAAAATGATTTTTAAAATTAATAATAATGATATTATGAATAATAATTATATAATGCAAGGTGGTGGATCGGTAGGAACCAATGCTGAATACGACAAAGCGGTTTCTGATTTGCATAAAGCAGAAAAGTTGCAGAACATAATGAAAACCGCCAATTCGATTATCCGTTCAAAAAAGAATGTTACAGCAAGATTGGTTAGCGAGGCAGGATTAACAGAAAGTAACGCATATCAAATACAGCAGCCGGATTATGCAGGTAGGGTTGGTTTTGCCACATATCAATTAACTAATAACAATGCAAATATAAAAAGGTTGCAGGAAAGAGTTAAAATGTTGGAAGGTAAGTTAGCCGGAGCCGAGAAAGGAAATGTAGAATATAGTTTTGATAAAGATGGCGGTGGAATAATTGTAATTAATTACGATATTGACCGAGTACAGATAAAATATAACAGCAGCAGAGTACCTTTGGATGTGCATAATAAGATGCGACATAGTGGATATGTATATTCGCCAAGCAATAAGGCATACCAACGTAAAATAACACCACAGGCGATAAGTAATGCGATTTATTTAATGGGTGCTAAAAAGGAAGGTGAGGAAAAGCAGGAAATTGTAAATAAGGCATTGGAAGTTGAGGATAAAAACATAGGAATTGCATCAGAGGAAGTCATTTATCCTAATTCGCAGGATGAAGCCGATTTGGATATTGACGAAAGTTACGATGTTGAAAAGGGGCGAAAATTAAAACTTATTTTTGAGAATTTTTATCCCGAATTAAAAAAAGAATTTGATATAAAAAATTACTCAATGCAGGGGTTAAATCCTTTTATTGTATTCAATAATGGCGCAACCGGAAATATTGATTTAACAAGACAAGCAAAACCTGAAGGGTTTAGCCCATCTATCAGAGAAAAACTGAAAGGAATATCTGAATTTTTATTATCAAAACTTAATATGTCCGATTACGAGAAGGAATTAAACAGGCAGCATGAAGCCGGTGAGATTAAAGATAAGGACAGTGGAATAAGTCTTTACCATCTATCTAAAGAGGTTAATAAGCCGCAAAAGAAATACGTTAAACTTAAAAGAGATTTTAATGGAATTTCAGCAGGAACAATAGGTGAAGTGTTAAAAACACCTAATATGTTCGTAAAAGAGGTTAGTTTTGATGGTAAAATTATGACTGTTGATAATTATTATACTGAAAAAGCCGAATTGGAAGCAACACCAAAAGAAGTGGAATTGCCAAAAGAAGAAAGTCGAATAGAGTTTCTTAAAAGGGAAATAACCAATGCCAATAAGTTATTGGATAAATGGTCTTACACAGGAGATAGGAAAGGAGTAGAAGAAAAAATAAACCAATGGAAAGCCGAATTGGATAAATTGGAAAATAAGCCACAAACTTTGAAAGAGTATCACGAAGGAGTAAATGAAGCAAACGAAAGAATGTATGTTCCTAATATGCCGGTTAAAGAGGGCGGTTACTCAATAGAGGAAGCCGAGAAATTTAAAGAAGATTACCGAGCAAGTGAATCAGAAAAGATATTCAAAGGAGTAAACCATGAATATAAAAACCAATATGAACTTAATAAAGCGATTGAGGAACTATTGGATAGCAAAGCCGACAATTATTCAACAGATGAAAAGAATTTTATCCGCAAATATTCCGGCTATGGCGGTTTGGATAAGTATGGTAAGACCGGTAAAGGCGGTTTATTCGAGTATTATACACCAAAAGAAGTTATTGAAAAAATGTGGGCATTGGCTTACAAGTTTGGATATGATAATGGTGCTATGTTGGAACCTTCTATTGCAACAGGCGAATTTTTAAGATATGCTCCTGCAAATATACGAATGGTAGGTTATGAAATTAATCCTTATTCAGCAAAGATTTGTAAAATACTATATCCTACTGCTGAAATTAATTTACAACCTTTTGAGCAAACATTCATTAAAAACAATTATACTGTGAAAGACAAAATAGACCATTTAGAAAAATACAAATTGGTTATTGGTAATCCACCATACGGAGATTTCTCCGTAGTTGAAAGTAGATATATGTCCGGTATGGGTGAGAAAGATTTTACAAAAGCGAGAAACTATGTAGAATATTTTATCAGACGTGGCATGGACTTATTGGAATCGGGAGGTTTATTAATTTACATTGTTGGTTCGCAATTAAAAGCAGGAGGTAAAATGTTTTTGGATGGCGATTTAACACCTGTTAAAGAATGGTTATCAGAAAATGCAATTTTTGAAACTGCATATAGGTTGCCGGACACAATATTTGAACGTACCGGAGTAACTGCCGATATAATTGTACTGCGAAAAAAATAAACTTTAATAACTATACAAAATGAGCAAAGTATCAGAATTAATAGCAAAGGTAAAAGAAGGTGCGCGAAAAGAATTGGAGTTTTGTAATTCCATAGATACACCTTATGTATGTGCCATGATAAATGATGAGCATAAAAAGGCAAAAGTAATTGATTTAATTGTTGAATATGTCGGAACAAACGGAATGACAATAGGAGAAGCAATCAATTATATTGAACGCGATAACAATCCGAATTTAAGTAACTAAAAATATGGAATATCCTTATAGATATGAAGTCAAAGTTTATGACAGGGCATTAGGTGATTATGTTGTTGATAGAATTTTTGATGATGAAAATGAAGCAAAGTTTTGGGCAAATCACTTAAAGCAAAAACATAAATTAGTTCATGTTCAACAGTCTTTTGAAAATGGTGGTATGGTTCAAAATCTAAATTACTTTATTGGTTATCGTGATAAGGAATTTTTACGTTCACCGATTGCCTATGGTAAGCATATAACAATTGAATTGGCAAATGGAGAAAAACATAAAGGTCAGTTTGTTGTAGTTGAATTGGATAAAATATTAGCAAGCCACAACGAAAAAACCTATGGCAGCACAGAAGGCTATCCTACCGATGCCAATGGCGAAAATGTAAACGACAGGAACTATACAGGCGATGTCGCAAGTCAAAGTGCCATCCAGAGTTTTGCACAAAATTTATCAGCAAGCCGTTTGGTAACGACAAGCCGAACGTCATCAGGAACACCGATTATAACTATTGACGGAATTGTCGTAAGTGGTAATAACCGCACCATGAGTTTAAAATTGGCTGCTGCAGACTTTAAAGACAAGTATGAGGAATATTGCCTATTCTTATTAGAGGAAATTGATTCTTTTGGTTTCGATAGCATGATTCATGCCGCAGGACATTGGACTGTAACCAATAGAGAAAATGTAAGCGTAAAATTCAATCAGCCTGTATTAGTGCGAATAGATTTTGATGTTCCTGCTTACAATGCTTTGGAACTATCAAAATATAATAAAGACACAAAGAAGTCAGAACGTCCTATTGATAAGGCATTAAAATTAGGTAAAATATTAGAAAGTTCAACTAACTGCACCAACATTATTAGCGATGTTGTCGGGCAATATGATACCTTTTCAGAATTTTATTCCAACAGAAATGACCAAAAGAAAATTAAAGATACTTTAATTGACTGCAACATTTTAACAATACAGGAGTTACCGGCATATTATAGTGAAACAGGATTCACCGAGCAGGGAAAGGAACTAATTGAAAATCTATTGGCAGGTTTGGTACTTTCAAAAGATGCTTTGATGGCATCTAATGAAGGAGGTGCAAGGAAGTTCAGACAAACTATTATTACAAGTTTGCCTATATTAACTGCAAACAAGGCATTGCCCGAAAATAGCTTAAATGATGCTATCAATGAAGCATTGATAATGGAAAGTACCATGAGTGCATCCGGCACATCCTTTCAAGACTATGTGGCACAGGTGGGAATGTTTGGCGAAGCTACAAGTGAGGAAGGCAAATACATGAATAGACTATTGGCATCCGGCAGGAACAATTTTAAAAAGTCTATTGAATCATATAATGCAAGTGTATTGGAGAATCAAGGAGAAAGTTTGTTTGGAGATAAGCCAACAAAAGATGAAATGTTTGAAGCACATATCAAAAGCAAAATTGATCCGAAAGAAAGAAAGATAATTGAAAATTCAGAGAAAAATATTAAATCAATAAAAGAACCGGAAATGGAACAAGAGAAAGAACATTCAGCGACACCGCAAGTAGTAAAAGGGAATCCGTTTGTAAATGGAAATTTCTATAAAGAGAAGCCGGAAAATATTTTGGCTGAAACTTATCAGACAAAAGATAGATGGCAAAAACCAATTACGGAGTATAAAGGTAGTTTGGATGATGTAAAGCGAATAGATGCTACATTAACACAAATAGTGGCTATGCCGATGGAGAACAATCCTGTTGTAAGTATTGTAGCAGAACCGGCAAAATTAGCAACTGATACCAATGCTGCTATAATTGATAACTTTGAAAAAGCCATCAATGAGAATGAAAAAGAAGTTCCTAAAAAGGCAGCAAGGAAGGCAAAAGCAAAAAAAGAAAATAATGTTGTCGCTGTTGAGGAATTAACAGATAGTTATTCAGTTCGTGAAGTTTGGAACATGATTAATCCCGAAATATCAATTGAGGAATTAAGGGTTTATATGTGGTGGAAAAACAAAACCGGCAGACCTATTAAGTCAGAAAATTGGTTAGCTTTAACCGAAATGACCGAAACCGAATTGTATTATAATGAAGATTTGGTTTATAATTGGGTTCAGCAAGGTTTGTTATATTATTTTGATGGTGAATTACTACCTGCATACTTATATTTGGCAGAGAATGTTTACGACAAAAAGAATAGATTGCAGGTTGTCGAAATACCAACAGATGAGAATGAGCAACCAATAAGTCGTTCCGGTGCCGATGCTAAATTCATTATCGAAAGATATGGAATGGATGTTTACAATAATCAGTTGGCTGCATTAAATAAAGTTTTTCAAGTACAATATGAAAATCGTTTGTTAATCAAAGGTGAAAAAACAAAAGAGGGAGAGGAATTGGTTATTAATCCTACATCAAAATTTGCAAAAGAATTTAAAATAAAAACTTTGGTTGAAGGCAATCCTTTCCTTTGGAAAAAGATAACAGCGGCAGGAAATAAAAGATATGGCAGACCGGACTTTTTAGTTTCCTATGTAGCCGAGAAAGATAAGGCGGAGTTTGAGGAATTAAGTTTAACCGATGCTTTCTGCTATTGGTTAAGAACTGATGATACTATTCAATACCAAAAAGGAATGAACTATGCTGATATAATCAAAATTTATATTCAGGCTGCAAATGCTCCGGCATCATCACAACAAAAAGACCAATTTGGTGATTATTCACCGGCACAGTTGGCAATTATTAAAAAAGAAAAAGCAGACTGGGAGCGATTAAAAAGTAAAACTAAAAATGAAGGAGATAGATTATTCCTTATATTTTTGGATAAACAACTTTCTCTCAATGATAAAGTGGCTATTGAAACGAAATGGAATAGAGATTTTAATGGATATGTGAAAATCAATTACAACAAAGTTCCTGTTGCCTTCCCTTGCAATAAATATGATATGGGTAAACCGATGGAGATTAGACCGGAGAAAAGGGAAGCGGTTGCATTTACATTTAGTGAAGGTAGTGGTTTGTTGGCATACGATGTAGGAGTTGGTAAAACACCATCAGCAATATTTACAATTTGTCAGTTTATAGAAACAAAACAGGCATCACGTCCTTTATTGGTAGTTCCTAATCAAACTTATAAACAATGGATTTCAGAGTTTAAAAAATTTGCTGCACACATCCGCATAAATGAATTTTACAATTTGGATGCAGGTTATATTGGAGATTGGCAGGATGTTAATGGAGTTACTAAAAAGGTTTCAGAGGGTTCCGTTTCCATTATTACCTATGAAGGTATGACAAGGTTAGGTTTCAATGAGGAAACTGTTAAAAGAATGAAGCCGGAAATTGGCGCAATATTATTCCAACAGGTTGATAGCGGAGCCACAGACAAGAAAAAAGACCGCGAAAGTGAGAAGTTGGAAAGTAAAATTGAGAAAATGATTGGTAGATTACTTTCTAAAACTGCTATAAACATAGAAGATTTAGGATTTGATTTTATTTCTTTTGATGAAGCACATGCCTGTAAAAAAGTGTTTACAAGTGTAGCCGGTGAGAAAGAGGAAAATTTAGGTAATTCCGGCAAAGAATCTAAATCGGTTCAAAAATATAAGATACAAAGTGGTATTCCAAGTTCAAGGGGAGTTAAAGGGTTTATGCTTTGTCAGTATATACAAAATACCTACAATGGTAATACTTTGTTATTGACTGCTACACCATTTACAAATAGTCCTTTGGAGGTTTACTCTATGTTGGCGATGATTGCATATAAGAAGTTAAAGAAAATGCAATTAGATAACCTAAATACATTCTTTGATACGTTTGTGGCTACATCATACGAAATGATTATCAATTCTAAATTGAAGCCGGAACGTAGGCAGGTTATATTAGGTTTCAATAACTTATTGCCATTGCAGACTTTAATTCGTAGATTTATGAATTATAAAACAGGTGAGGAAGTAAATGTTCCTCGTCCTAATAAGATAGTTCTACCTTTAAAAACGAAATTGATTAATGGATTAAGGGTTAATTTGCCGGAGAATGAGCAGGTTAGTACTACTTTGCCTTTAAGCACGTTACAGGCGGAGTTAATGATAGGTATTAAGAACTATGCAAATGGCGGAGTATCAGAGGAACAAATGTGTTCCGGTGCATTGATTGAAGATGAGGATGAAGATGCAGCAAAAGCAGAAGGAGTGGAAATAGATGAGGATTCTATGACCAAAGATGAAAAAGTAGGAGTACGTTTATTAAAGGCAATGAACCATGCGAGAAATTTAGCATTAAGCCCTTATATATTTTCATGCAGCGGATTAGGTACACCAACTGCGGAGAAATACATAGAAACATCCAACAAGTTGAAATATGTAATGGAATGTATAAGGTCCATTAAGGAATATCACGAAAAAGAAGGATCGGAAATGTCCGGTGTGGTAATATATATGGATAGGGGAGTTGAGTATTTTAAATTAATTCGTGAATATCTTATCAGCAATGTTGGCTTTGAGGAACATGAGGTTGGTGTTATAAGTGCGAAACTAATTACACCTGTACCATCAAAAGTTAAGCAGGATGAACGCAAAGAATATGTTAAGAACTTATTTTTAGGTGAAAGGTTCAACGAGGAAACTTTGGAGATGGAAAAACTTTCCGGCAAAGAAAGATTGAAAGTTGTAATAGGATCGTCCACAATTAAGGAAGGTATCAATTTGCAAAAACATTCATCCGTACTATTCAGCTGTTGGTTAGATTGGAATCCTACCGATATTCAGCAATTAGAAGGACGTATTTATAGACAGGGCAATAAATTCAGCACAGTACGAATTGTCAATCCTTTAATGATTGATAGTATGGATATATTTATGTTCCAAAAGTTGGAGGAAAAAACAAGTCGTATTAATACTATTTGGGCGAATGAAGGCAGAACAAATGTGCTGCATACAGAGGAATTTAATCCGAAAGACTTAAAATATTCACTAATAAAGGATGCCAACGTATTGGCAGAAATGGAATTATTGGAGTTAGGTGAAAAAATAGGTGAGGATATTGCAGATGCTGAAAATAAAATCAAACGTAACAATAGGATAAAAGGGTATGCATATATTATTAATTATCATACCAAAAATTTGGAGAAGCGAGTTAATATGTATCGTCCTTTGGCAGAAGGTCAGCCACCGAGAAATATAGATACTTTAATACGTTTGTATCAAGATATTTTGCGTAAACAAACGGATAGTTTGGGCAAAAAGATGGAAGATGCTTACAGGAGAGATCGTAAGAAAGAAATAGAAGGGTATTATTCATCTTTACCACCGGAAACTAAACAATCTTGGTTTGATAATTTGAACTATGCTAATCGTGGAATGATACACGAAACGAGAAACTATTTGGCACCGAATGGAATCGAGGTGGATAATTTAGATGGCTATACCGAAAAGATAAAAAAACAGATTGAGCAACTAAAAAAAGACCAACAAGCGGTTGTATCTGAGGATGCCATCAAAAATAAGGCATGGGAAATAAACGAACAAAGGTTGGCAGAAAATATCGAGGAAAAATCAGTTCCGCAGGTAGTTAATGAGTTCAAAAGATTAAATTATCTTTTGAGTGAATTAAAGGTAAGTGAAACGAAACCAATTAAAGAAGTACAATGTCCTCCTTTGGATGCGGAAGGCAAAGTAAGAATAGATGAGGAAGGATTAATATTGTTGGATGAGTGCATAAAACACGCACCGGACACCAAACGTATGCACACAAACGCAGCAGGAGAATATACAGAGGAACGTCAGAAACTACATCAATACATTATTGATGAGGTTACAGGAACAACAAAATGTATTCCACAGGAAAAAGGACATCCTATTGCAATTTTAATGGGCGGTGCGCCCGGCAGCGGAAAGTCCACATTTACTAATAAATATGCTCCTTACTTACAAAGTCAGTATATATGGAAAGTGGATGCGGATGCGGTTCGCGAATATTTACCGGAATATGAAGGATGGAATAGCGCAGCTACACATCAAGAAACAAGGGATATAGTAAATGATTTAATTACATCTTTTGACAAACCATGTAAACATGATTTGCTTTACGATGGAACAATGAGTAATTCGGCAAAATACATTCCTTTGGTTAAGAGATTAAAGGAGATAGGTTATTTGGTATTCATTATCTATATGGAAGTTCCAAAGGCGGTAAGTATTGAACGAGCAATGAATCGTTTTAGGGATAACAAAGGAGGTAAAACAAAATATGGCAGGTATGTTCCAAAATCTGTTATTGATGATTTCTTTGCTACCGGCAAACAAGGTTTGGAGGAAATAAAAAATTCAGTAGATGGATATATTGTTGTAGATTCACTTACTCAAAAGATTACCGAAAAAGGTGGTATTCAAGTTCCGCAGGATAGAAACTATGCTGAAATGTTTGAGCAAGGCAAAGAGAAACCATATAGCAAAGAATCTGTTGTAAGTAAACCTACAAAAGAAGTATTGCAGACAAGGTTGAAAATTGTTAAAAAGATGCTAACCAAAAATCCAACTGTTGTATTAAAAGCAAGGGTTAAGATTATTGAAAAGATGTTGCAGGAGCCGGAGAAATATTGCGGTGGTGGTAACATTAAGTATGAAGGTGGCGGTAAAGTTTGGGGAGTGGAAGTACAAAAGGAAGCCGGTGGAGTTTGGGAGCAATTAAATAGCAGACTTTTAACAAGGAGTGAAGCGGAGGAATTAAAGAGTGATTATATAAAAAGTGGCTTAAAATATCATGCTATAAAATTAGATTATCCTTTATTCAAAGATGGCGGTACAATACCAAACAACTATGTCGGTAAAACCGATGCCGAAATTTGGGATGCGTGGACTGAAAGCCAAAGGGTACATTTTATGAATGACCATAATAACCAACTTTTACCGGCACATAGAATAAAAAAAGTACATTTTGATTCCATAATTAAATCTGATTATAAAGATTTAGGCACAATACCAAAAGGTTGGTTAAAACAACATATTGCATCCGGTCAATATGCAAATGGCGGTGCTGTTGGTAGTCCTTATGTAGCGATACGCAATTATACACAGGATGCTAAAATAAGCAAGTATGTTTCTAAAAATGGCTTCAAAAGCGAATTAAACGGAAAAGACTTATATATTCATACAGCAGGTATTTCTGAAAGTAAAGTTGAAGGACTGAAAGACTTTTTAAGAAGTAACCATGAAGATTTCTATATAACGTCAATATTTAAGTCCGGTGGTGAAGTTGGAGTACAGTTTATTGATTACAAAGGTAAAGAGATAATGTACGAACCTACTTATAAGGAATATTTCGTAAATGATAAACTTTTTAAATCATTAGAAGCAGCAAAAAATTATATTGACAAAGGTTCACCAATTCCTTCATCTATAAAAAATGCTTATAGACATGGTGCTTTTAAGTCCGGTGGTGCGGTTGCTGAACCAAAGATAATCAAACTTACTGCAAAAGAGGACAAAGCATTTGACTATGCGATAAGCCATTATCTTAATGAAGGTATGACCGATAGAAAAGCCGAGCAAATGACTATTGAAGATTTAAAGAATGAATTTCCGCGCCTTAAACATTTGTTAGTTGGTAACTATAAAATATCCACAGAGATTGATTCTAATACAGTAAGAACCAAAGATGGTGTGGAGGTTGAGAAAGGAAACAATAAATACAAAGGACATATATTTTATGATGATGAAGGTCAAGGATATGAGTGTCTTGGGTATTTTCCTAATTTAGATGATTGTGTATATCGCAATACTAAAACCAAAGTTGAGGTAGTTGGATGTATGGATGGCTTCTACTTTAATAAACCAAAGAAAAAATAAAATTAAATAAATAGTAAATAATAATTAACTTTGCAAACAATTAAATAAATAAAAAATGGGATTAGTAAAAAGTAAATTTAGTGTTGGCGATAAAGTAATGGTAGATGATAGCGGATATGTTAAGTCATTTAGTGGATTTGATATATCAAAACCTGCTACAATTTTATCTGTTGATAAACAAAAATCGAATGGCAAAATAATATATTTTTATGCTATTCAAACTGCTGATGGTAAAAAACCATTTAATAACGCATTAGAAACAAAACTTAAATTAGTAGAAATAAAAGAAAAAACAATGGCAAAAAATAATGGCGGTGGACGTATCGCAGAAATAGAAAAAGAGATTTCGGAGTATGAAGTATTAATAGCAGACAGTTCCGTTCCGCAGGATGAAAAAGATTTTGCAGAAAGTGAGATTGCTGATTTGAAAATGGAATTAAGTAAATTATCAGAAGGCGGATCAGAAAAACCTGCAAAGGCAAAAAAAGAACCAAAAGCAAAGAAGGAGCCGAAACCTAAAAAAGAAAAAAGGGACACATCGGCATTGCCATCATGTGAGGAATTGGCTGAAAAGTGGGAGAAACGTAAGGCAGCAGCAGCAAAAGCCAACAAAGCACATAAAACAGTTTCAATAAGTGAACGTATTGGTACTGATATTGCCCATGCTGTTAAAAAAATTGTGGACAATGTTCCGGCAGCAGACATTAAAGCAGCACCGACAAAATATATTGAGAAATTTAAGAAAGTAGAAACTACTACAAAGGAATTTTTGGATAGTTTAAAATCTTTATTAGGAGATGATTTTGACCGCAAAGAACTTTTGGAACCATTTGAACAAATCATTGGTAAGTTTATTGCAAATGTAAAAAAGAAATACGAATAAACTATGAGTGGAATATTAAAAGGTAAGTGGCACACCACAACCGCAGGTAGAGTAGGCATAGTATTAGGAGTTGCCGCATTGGCATTAGGTACATATTTGGGGATAAAACATTTTCGTAAACCTAAAATCAATTTAGATACGACACCGGATAACAGCCAAAAGACAATAACAAATACACCGGCAGCCGCACCTGCAAAACCACAGTCGGCATCAAAAACATATACAGCAGACCAACTACCTAATGGTGGTAGTGGCTGTGCTGATGTAAAAACTACATTCGACAAAGTGTATGACTATGTAAAATGTAATGGCGATTGGTGGACCATAAGCAAAGATGCTGCAAATGGCAAAATCAAAACATGGACATCCCTTGCAAATAACAAAACAGCAACCGATTTGCTTAATAATCGGTATTCATAAATAACAATTAATAATTAACAAACTAAAAACAAAACAAAATGTATCAGTACGAAGAATTAATGAAGGAGAATGGTTTGACAAAAGCAGACCTTCCAAAAGAAATCAAAAGTAAAATTCAAGGATTAACATTATCAGCATCAAGAGCAAGTACACCGGCAGACAAAATAAAGTCGCATGATATACTAATTTGCGATGCCATCCAAACATTTATTGAAAGAGATTACCCCGATTCAGATTCTCAAACACCGGAACAAAAGGCAGAAAAAGAAGCAGAGGTAACGCGAACACAGATAGTTGCTATTCAGACCGCTATTGTAAATAAAATCAATAGCGTGGATGGCAGATGGATAACAAAGGCAGATTTAGCGGCTATCATTGGACGTACACCGGCAGACAAAGAAAAGATTGGCGATTTGAAGTTGTACAAAGTTTATTTAACTGAAAAGTATAAAGC
>Ga0194047_10001824_pt1 | contig 12620 bp, 13 predicted proteins | sample JunL225m_MetaG_2_FD_160070 | JGI IMG/M metagenome (GOLD analysis project Ga0194047, IMG submission 160070) | Anoxic zone freshwater microbial communities from boreal shield lake in IISD Experimental Lakes Area, Ontario, Canada - Jun2016-L221-5m | ecosystem: Environmental > Aquatic > Freshwater...
GGCGAGCACCAGACCGGCTACTTGGCTCGCAACAACGCCCCGGTTCCTGAACAGCCCCCGGCTGATCGGCCCGGCAGCGCCGTAATGTGGGGCGAGGCGGGCAAATACAACATGCAAAGTATGCTCGGCGGCATGGTCAAGCCCGTCAGAGACGAGCAAGTTGGCTTTTCCCCCAAAGATGCTAATCTCACGCGCGGACCAATGGCGGCCAGCTACTACGCTGACCACGACAACCTGAAGCTTGACAAATGATCATTCCCAAGGACGCCAACGACCGAGAGTCGTTCTATCAAGACCTGATCCGCAAGTGCTTGGTCTCTCGCGAGACCCGCCGCGCGGACTACTCCTCGTTGAAGTCCTACTATCTCTTCGGGTCCGCACCCGAGGAGAGCCCCGCCCAGTACAACAAGATATTCCCGCACATCGACCAGCTCGTCAGCTTTCTTTACTCGGCTGACACCACGCGGTTCTCGATCAACCTGGGCGCTGCGGCCAACGAGGATCAGTACAGGTACATCCCCCGTCTTGAGCAGGCGCTGAACGACGAGTGGAACAACTCCAACGCTGATCAGGTCTTCAACACTGCTCTGACCTGGGCGATGGTTTACAATTCCGCGTTCATCAAGCTGGTTGTGTCGAATGGGGCCATCCATCCCTATTACATTGACCCCAGCAGCTTTGGCGTTTTGCGGGAAGACATCCCTTATCTTGATCGCCAAGAGGCGTTCATCCAGAGCTACTACATAACCAAGTCCGACCTGTTTGCTCGGCTTTACAAACACCCCAAACGCGAGAGCATTGTTCAGCGCGTCACAACCTCTCAGCACGTTGAAGCCTACTCGCCTAACGGCGTGGACCGGATTATTTTGAGCCAGGTTGATCCGACCATGTACGGAAACGTCAATCTCAATCTTTACGGCCAAAACCGGATGAAGCCGGAAGTCGAAGAAGATACCGTTGAGATGATTGAGCTGTACGTCTGGAATGACGAGACCAACGATTACCAGATCGTGACGCGCGCCGACCCAGACGTGATCATCTACGACCGAGAGAACGAAAAGCTCTTCCTGAAAGGGGAGAGCCCATTCATTCAGATCGCGCCAAACCCCATGCCCGACTATTATTGGGGTCAGTCTGAAGTTTCTCGCCTGATGTTCCTTCAGGACATGCGTAACAAGCGCATGAACGAAATCCTGGACCTTCTGTCTAAACAGGTGAACCCGCCAACAGCCCTCACGGGCTTTACCGGAATTCTGGACGAGAAGAACTTTGCCCTGAACCGCGCTGGCGGCCTTCTGGCAAGTGATATGCCCAATACCAAGATCGAGCGGCTGGCGCCTGATCTTCCTGAAAGCTTGTACGAGCAAATCAGGGAAATCGACGCCATGTTTGCCGAAGCGTCAGGCATTTCCGAGGTTTTGTCGGGCCGTGGCGAGACAGGCGTTCGTTCTGCCGGTCACGCTTCCCAGCTTGCCCGCCTTGGTTCATCTCGCGCCAAGAAGCGGGCTCTCATTGTTGAGAATTCGCTTGAGAAGTTGGCGACCCTCTACATGAAGTTGATGCAGGCTTACGATGCAACCCATCTTACTGATATTGAAGGGAAAAAGTTCATTGCTGAACAATTTACCCGTCAATACGTTGTGAAGGTGGATGCCCACTCGAACAGCCCCATCTTCATGGAAGACATGCGGTCTCTCGCATTCAATCTGTTTAAGGCTCAAGCTATTGACAAGGAGTCTTTGATTGATATGCTCGATCCACCGATGAAGCAGATGCTCAAAGAGAAGCTGAAGAAGGCGGAACACATGAAGGCTATGCAGCCTCCTCCGCCCGAACAGGGGAAAAAGTCTGGTGGCTAGTCAAGGTCAAGTCACAACCGGAGATCAGCCGCGCGCTACGGGGCGCGATGTCTCTATGACTCAAAAACCCGCATCTATACAATATCGGGTCTCTAATGTTAGGAATATGGTGGGCCGTCAGCCGACGCGCCCAGATAGACCTATGAGGAGAGCTTAATGTACAAAGCTGTCAAGCGGTCTCGTCGTAGCCGCCGGAAGTAAAGAGTTTTGGGGACGATCACACCAGCAACAGGAGGCGTGAATGCGTCGTAAGGGTCGTAAGTCCAAGCGCTAATGAGTTCCCGCAGTAGCGGGCGCTCGTTACTCATCCTTTCCCCCCTCTAAATATGGAGGCGCACATGCGTCGCAAGGGTCGTAAGGCTCGTCGCTAACTAACATACGGGTTAGTCCCGTATAGCGACCAAAGAGCGTTCCGAGGAGGGGCGGAACTAAAACAAACCCCTCCCTTGACATTTGTCTGAGTTTCACAGCAGATGTCTGTGAATAGAGGTAAATCACATGGCTGATCAGGATATTATGGCTCTGATGCAAAGCCAACAGGACGGCGCTCCGCCTCCTGGGGCTGGTCCTGCTATGAGCCCTCCCCCCATGCCTTCCCCGATGTCGACGCCCGAACCTAAGCAGGGCCAACGGGAAGCGGCGATGATCAATGTGAGCATGGCTCTTGATCTGATCGAACAATCCCTTCCGGCCATTGGCTCTGAGACCCCCGAGGGTCAGAGCCTGATGTCCGCCCTCTCTAAGCTCTCTTCTGTGCTCGGCCCCAAAAAGCAGAAGACCAACGAGCTTCAAAGCGCCGAAATCCTACAGCTCCTTCAGAATTTGCCCCAGGCGGGCGGTGGTTCCCCGGTTTCGCGTGCGATTGCCGGTGGCCCCCCGAACCTTGGCCTTATGGGTCCGCAGCCACCCGCAATGCCTCCCGGCGGAGCCCCGGCAGGTGGACCCCCCGCAATGCCACCGGGTATGCCACCTGGCGGCGCACCGTCACCGATGTAAGGAGAATACCATGGACGTGTTCAAGCCTCGCGGCGCTTCCAAGCCCCGCAACCCGACTACCGATCAGCAGCAGAACGGCACGATTACCAATCCGCCGCGCTTTGCCCACATGGGCGGCCTGTCTGGCGCTTCCAAGACCGGAAGCAAGAACCAGTACGGCATCAAGCCGCCGGGTGATGGCAAGAAAGTCATCTAATACCAAAGGGGACGTAAATGGCATCGCTTGAAGACCTGACACCTGAAGCCCGAGATGAACTCGCGGCGCTCGCTCGCGAACTGGCTGATAACCCGGCCACTCGCGAGGGGTTCCTTCGCCTGACGAAGACTGCTCGTCCTAATATGCCAATCGGTGAGATTGACCTTAAGGATGATATGTCTTCGCGGTTTGATGTAGCCCAATCTCGCATGGAACAGCTTGAAGGCAAGCTCCGTGAGAGGGATGCGCTGGAAGAACTGGAGCGTCGTCGCAACAAACTCGTTCGCGGCAAAGGCGTCAAGGAAGAAGACATTGCGGAGATTGAGAAAATCATGCTGGAAAAGGGCATTACTTCTCATGAGTCTGCCGCAGACTACTACAATTGGATGCGCCAGGCGGCAACGCCTACGCCCCAAAAGATGTTCAGTCGGAACGTGATTGACGACGCTGCTCAGAACACCCTGAAAAGGTTTATGGGCGGCAATCATGTAAGGGCTGCGCGTGAAGTCGCGGCAGAAGCGTTTAACGAAATCCGCAAAAGTCCAAGGCCAATTGGTCTTTGAGGGTGTGACGGGGACGAGTGTCACTTTAGAAACGATGAGGTAAACTATGGCAATCGGTGGCGGCATTCTCCCCACTACGGGTAGTAACCAGTTCACAGAACTGACTTACGTTACCCGTCGCGCGTTCATCCCAAAGATGGTCGTGCAAATCTACAACTCAACACCGCTCATGGCGGCGCTCATTGCTAATAGCCAGACGGCTACGGGCGGTGTGTCCTCCGTGACCGTTCCTGTGCAGGGTGCTCAGTTTGTTAACGCTCAGTGGTCGGACTACAGCGGCTCGTTCGCTCAGCCGTCCGTCCAGCAGGGCGCGTACAACGCTGAGTTTACGCTTAAGCTTATGATTGCTCCCGTGCCGTTCCTCGGCATGGAAGGTGCGGTTCAGCAGGACCACGCGATCATCCCCCTCATTGAGGCTCGCATGAACGATGCGACCAACGTGATGATGGATGCGATGGCGACGGCCCTCTACACCAACACCACCAACACCCAGCAGTTCACCGGCCTCCCGGCTGCGGTGGATGACGGCACTGGTACTGCCACTTACGGCAATATCACCCGTTCTTCGACTGTAAACCCCTGGTGGCGCTCGAAGGTTTACGCTGCTGGCTCGGTCAACCCGACCCGTCAGAACGTCCTTCAGTACATCTCCGGCACCGTCAAGTACGGCGCGGAAGTGCCCACGTTTGGCGTCTGCGGCTTCGGCACCTGGACCCTGCTTGCGCAGGACTATGTTGGTCAGGAACAGTATGTCATCACCCCCGGTTCGGGTTTTGATGGCGACTCAAATGGCCCGCAGGCCGGTTTCCGCGCCCTCATGGTCGCTGGCGTTCCGATCTATCCCGACCCGTACTGCCCCGAGGGTACGCTGTACCTTCTCAACACCAACTACCTCTCGCTCTACATCCATGAGCAGGGCCAGTTCGTGTTCACGGGCTTCGAGAGCACCCTGCCCAACTGGCAGATTGGCTACGTCGGCGCGGTCATCAACATTGCAGAGCTTGTCAACACGAAGCCGAAGTCTATGACTAAGGTGACTGGTTACAACTCTCTTAGCCTCTGAGGAGAATGACCAATGTCTCTTGCTCTTAACAAGATCGTTCTTGCGAACGCGGTTGCCAACACGGCTGGCGCTTACTTTGAGCCTGTCGTTGTTTCCAACGTCGGCGCGGGTAACGCAACTGCAATGATCAACTCGCAGTACATCCCGGCTGGCCTGTACGTTTATCCTTCGACGGCCAACGTGGTCATTGAGTTCAACTACTACACTGGTAGTGCGAACGCTTGGACCACGCTTGTTGCGGCGAACACCGTTGCCCCTGTTCTGGTTTCGGACGGTTATAGCGTTCGCGCTAACGCCTCTACCGGCACTCAGACGGTCACGCTGTTCACCGTTAACGGCGGTCAGGCTGCTACGGGCACCTTCAACGCAACTTGAGGTGACACATGGCTAATCCTGATGCAGTAGGCCAAAATACTCAAGACAGCTTTGGCAATTTTCGAATTGCCAGGGCTCAGAACGTTCCTCTGTCGGCTACGGCTAACGCTGTAGGCATCATGCCCCTTCTTAATGGCGGTATGGGCGGCTCGGGTGGCTACATCCTTCGTCGTATTGTGGTGTCTAACCTCTACAATACGGCGGGTGGTTCTGTCCCCAGCGCGGCAACCGCAAACATCACCATTGGCACGTCTAACGACGGCGCTAATTTGGTGACGGGCACGGTGACGTTGACCAACCTTACAAACGGAACCAGCTACGTCGATATGACGCCTGGCTCCGGCTTGAATGCCAACACTGCGGCCATCGTCTTCAACGCCAACGCGCTCTTCGTGAACGTGACGGCAAATGTGGCGAATACGGCTTGCCAGGTGTCTCTCTACGGCGACGTTGTGAGCTTCTGATGAACAATGTCTGGGTGGTAAACAAGACGGATAAAGAGTTAACAAGTCAGTGGCATGGGAAGCCTTACAACTTCCCCCCATCAAAGCCGGTGGAAGTGCCATACGATGTTGCTCAAAACCTTTTTGGGTATCGCCTGGACAACAAGTTTGAGTTTGTGGTTCGCTTCGGCTGGACAAAAGACTCAAATGATTTGCCGCAGGCTTATGAGCGACTTTCTAAGTTCGAAATCACAGAGCAACGGCCAAAGGACTATCGCGCAACGTCCCCAGCGGTAGGCCAATTCCCCGTTCCAGTTCTTGACAAACTGGAGCGGGGAAAAGGGACGCAGGCAGCCGCATGATGTGGGGCGTAAATGACGACGCTACAAAGCTACATCACAACAACCCGCCGGTTGCTGCACGACGCTAATGCAAACTTTTGGTCTGACCAAGAACTGACAGATTACATCAACGATGCCCGCAATAGGCTTGTTCGTGATACTGGCGTTAACCGTCTCATTCAGACCAGCACAGTCGTCCAAGGCCAAGAGGTTTATACCTTTTCGTCTTTGCCGCAGGGCTCTCTCACGCTCGACATCGTGAACTTCAATTTGTATTGGGGTAACTCACGCGTGCCGCTGCGTTATCAACCGTGGACGCAATTCAACAGCCAGTTGCGTTATTGGCAAAATTATATCGGTCGCCCCATCTGCTATTCGATCTACGGCAGCCAAAGCTTCTACGTTGGGCCGGTTCCAGATCAAACCTACACCATTGAGTTGGACACAATCGTGCAGCCGACTGATTTGGTTGCATTGAGCGACGTTGAAACTATTCCGTTGCCTTACACGCAGCCCGTCCCTTATTATGCGGCTGGCACTGCCAAGTACAAAGAGCAGAGCTATGGCGAGGCGGAAATCTTCAAACAGGAATACCTGAAAAAAGTTCAGAACGCCTTGGCAACTTCGTTCCAACGCCGGATACCGGACGTTTACAGTCAGGTTTACTGACATGGCAGCGTCACCTGAACAAAAAAAGAACTACCAAGTTGTCAAAGCTTTCAAAGGGCTCAACACGCGCCCTAACAGAACGGCTCTTGATAACGAAGAGTTTGCTTGGCTTGAAAACGTTCAGCCAATCGGCTTTGGCAATTTGAAAACCGTAGGAACCTCTTCAACTGTCCAAGTCAGCGGCTCCGAGCTTGCGTGGGACAACACAGTTTCCTCGATTTATAGCTGCAACATTAAGAATGTTGACTACATCGTCGCCTTTGAAGCCGATGGTAGGGCCGAATACCTGAAGATGGATACCCTTACCAAGGGTACGCTGGCTACTGCGGGCACATTCAGCGCAACTGGCGTTCGAATGAAGCAATGGAAGAATGACCGGGCCATCATATCCGATCCGTCCAAGGGATATTTTACTTGGAACGCGATTGACTTGATTTCTGTTGGGTCTGTAGGGTCTGTAGGCATTACTGCGACCGGATCAGGGTACACGACGCCTCCAGACGTGACGGTAAGCGCTCCCAACCAGGCAAACGGAGTTCAAGCAACAATTGTGGCGTCAATTTCTAACGCCGCCAGCACAATCACAAATATCAACATTACCAGCGGCGGTTCTGGCTACACCAGCTTCCCCAGCGTTACGATTGCCGCCCCGTCGAGCCCTTATGGCGTTCAAGCGCAGGCGGTTGTGACCAGCATCACCAGCGGCGCCGTGTCGTCTATTCAAATTACCAGTCCTGGTTACGGATACATTTCAGCGCCCGCCGTTACATTCTCAAGTGGTTCTGCGGCTGCAACGGCTGTTATTGGTTCTGGCCTCGTTAGCAGCCTATCAATCACCAACGCGGGTTCTGGCTATACCAGCGCCCCAACAATCTCATTTAGCGGCGGTGGAGGCTCTGGAGCTGCTGCGGTAGCAGGCCCGCTTACGTTCAAAACCGGAACCATTGGTATTTTGGTTACGAGCAGTGGCACGGGGTACTCCAGTACGCCCAGCGTTGTAATTGACGCGGCCCCTTCAGGCGGAACAAACGCTGCTGCAACGGCTATTGTGTTTGGCGGCCAAGTTACTCAAATCATTGTGACCAACCCTGGAGCCGGGTACACAACGGTTCCCAATGTCAGTTTTAGTGGTGGCAGCCCAACGACAGCCGCGACTGCGACCGCGCTTCTGACGAGCGATAGCCTTTCAGACGTATCCAGCTTTCAGGGGCGCGTGTGGTTGTCCCAGGGCCGTACTGTCTTTTACAGTGCTGCGGGTCAGTACAATGATTTTGTCAGCATCTCTGCGGGAAACATTCAGATTACTGACGATACGTTGCACAGCAACATTTCTGCGCTGATCTCGGCCAATAACTTTCTGTATGTTTTTGGCGACGATAGCATCAACGTTTTTTCGGACGTTCGCGTCGCAACCACCGGAAACACGTTGTTCACAAACACAAACGTGTCGGCATCAACGGGATCGGTATACTACGACGGGATATTCCCGTATTTTCGCTCGTTGTTGTTTATCAATGACTACGGCATCTTTGCTCTGATTGGCGCAACAGTCAGCAAAATTTCTGATGCACTGGATGGCGTGTTCCCGCTTATTGACTTTACGCAGCCGATCTCTGGCGGACAGGTGCTGGTCAATAATATCCTGTGTGCGGCGTTTAACGTTTACTACAACGATCCTGTGCAGGGCACTCGTCCTATTCAGCTCGTGTTTTTTGACAAGAAGTGGTTTGTAACCAGCCAAGGTACGTTGAAACACGTTACGCCCGTTTCTACGGCCAAGAAGCTGTACCTTTATGGGACAGGCAACACCAATCTTCTGTCTTTGTATTCGGATAGCACATCAAACATTAACACTACAATCAAAAGCGCCTTGTGGCCCATGCAGGACACAATACGCACCAAACAAGCCCTCAAATTTGCGGTTGAAGTGACATCAAGCCAAGATGTTATTTTGAACGTCACCGTTGACAGTGAGTCAAACACAAGCCCGACATATATCCTGTCCAATGTGGTTTATTGGACCAATTATCTTGGCAACACAATTGGTTGGAAAAACAATTTTAATGTTACGGTTACTTGGGCGGGTGGTTCTGGGTATCAGCTCTACAAGTCTGATGCGCAGCAATATGGAAAATATCTCGGTCTTACGATAACATCGTCCCAGCCGTCGTTTACGCTCAACACGATGGAAATGGAATACGAACAAAGAGTGAGGTTCTGATGGCGCTCCCGATCACAATTCCATATACGTTTGCCAGCGCAACCACATCTATTCCCTTGTCCAATCTGGACAGCGATTTTGCTACTGTGGTCAACACCATCAACGGTATTGGCAACGGGACGGTTGGCCTTACGACTATCACCAGTCCTGCCGCAACACCACTGACCATCCAGTCGGCTGGCACGACTGCGATGACGATTGATACAAGCCAGAATGTGGGGATTGGGACAAGTTCGCCGTCCCAAAAATTGCAGGTTTCAGGCTCTACTCTTGCATCCAATTATTATGGATTAGCAACGGCCAGCACTTTTGGAACTGCAACAACGTTTATAACTGTTTATGGTTCAACTGGATCTGCCGGAATAACAGAAACGCTGCTTTTTAGTACAAATTCCAATGAACGTATGCGCGTTGACTCAAGTGGAAATTTGCAACTTGGTCTTACAAACGGTGGAAATAAATTTAATTTGTTGTGGAACCCAACAACATTGTCTGCAATTGTTACAAAATCAGCAAACGAAACATATAATGGACAAGTGATTTTATTCCAAAACAGTTCTGGAGGAACGTCCGGTTATATTAATCAACAAACATCAACTGTTTCTTATAACACCTCATCTGATTACCGGATGAAAGAAAATTTTGCGCCGTTGTGTAATGGGCTAACAACCATCGGCGCGCTAAAACCCGTCACTTATGATTGGAAGATTGACGGAGCCGCTGGCGAAGGTTTCATTGCCCATGAACTGCAAGAAGCCATTCCCCGCGCAGTTACCGGCGAGAAAGATGCCGTCAACGAAGACGGCTCCATCAAGCCACAGGGCGTTGACTACTCCAAGATCGTCGTTCACCTCGTCGCCGCTATCCAAGAACTATCCGCCAAGAACGACGCGCTTGAGGCCCGTCTCGCTGCGCTGGAGGCTAAATAATGAGCGTGACAAACACTTGGATCATTCAACAGATGGATTGCTATCCGCAGGCTGAGGGCCAGACGGATGTGGTCTTCACTGTTCACTGGCGTGTCAATGCTAAGGATGGCATTTACAACGCCACCAGCTACGGTACTGTGGGTGTCACTTACGTCGCGGGTACGCCATACACTCCTTACGCTGACCTGACGCAGGCTCAGGTTGTTGGTTGGGTGCAGACGGCGCTTGGCACCGAACAGGTTGCCAGCATTGAAGCAAATCTTGCCACGAACATAGCCAATCAAATCAACCCCCCGGTGGTGACGCCGCCTCTTCCCTGGAGCGCATAATGGGAATTCAAGCATTTACCCCTATGGGAAACACAGTAACCTTCACGGCTGCAACCAGCGCCCCCTCGCCGGTCCAGGCCGCGTCTCGCATCATTGCGGGAACCCAGTACCGCATCATCAACACCGGGACTGTGGTGGCATTTCTTAGCCACGGGTCTACCAGCAGCGATGCAAGCAACAATGCTCTGATTGTGACCAGCAGTCAGTTCAGCATACCTCTCCTTCCGAACACGGATGAAATCCTGACGTTTGAGGGAAATGCGTATTTCACGGCTATAACGGCATCTGGCTCGGCTGTGATATACATTACGCCAGGCGACGGTCTGTGAGGTTGTTATGCTTAAGGTTGCAGGCGGTGGTACAGGTGGCGGCAGCACTCCAGGCGCTCTAGTTTATCAAGGGCTATGGAATGCCAGCTCAAACTCGCCAACCCTTACCTCAAGCGTTGGAACTCAAGGATATTATTACGTTGTATCGGTTGCCGGATCGACAAACCTTAACGGCATCACTGATTGGCAAGTCAACGATTGGGCCGTTTTTAATGGAACGATCTGGCAAAAAATTGATAACACAGACGGAGTTGTGTCGGTAAACGGTCAAAACGGCGTCGTTGTTTTGACGGCTAATGATGTTGGTGCAACTGCTAACACAACATACGTTTTGGCCGGAACTGGCTTGTCTGGCGGTGGAAGGTTAAACGCCAACGTCACCGTCAATTTGGCAAATACCGCCGTTACAGCCGGTACATACGGCGACGGAACGCATGTCGCTCAAATTGCCATTGATGCTCAAGGCAGAATTACCAGCGCGTCTAACGTTTCCATAACTACTGCTGGAATAGGAACCGTAACCAGCGTTGGTACGGGCACGGGGCTCACTGGCGGGCCTATCACAACAACCGGAACCATCAGCATTGCGAGCACGGCTGTAACCGCTGGTTCTTACGGGAACGCCGCCACTGTTGGGACATTTACGGTCAACGGACAAGGACAACTTACGGCGGCGGCAAATGCTGCAATCAGCATCCCGGCTTCGGCTATCAACACGACCATTCCCAATTCTGGTCTCACAAATTCCAGCGTCACCATCAACGGCACAGCCATTAGTCTGGGCGGGTCTGGAACAATAACGGCAAGTACAGTCGGAACGCTAACGTTAGGCACTGGCCTAACAGGTACTTCCTTTAACGGTTCAACTGCGGTTACAACCAATCTCGCCAACACGGCAGTTGTGGCAGGGAGCTACGGCAATGCAAGTACCGTCGGAACTTTCACGGTTGACGCGCAGGGGCGTCTTACATCGGCGTCAAACACGGCGATCTCAATCGCGGTCGGGTCGGTAAGCGGAGCGGTTCCGAACACCAGGCTTATCAGCACCGGCACGGGTTTGACGGGCGGCGGCGACCTGACTGCCGACAGAACGTTGTCTGTGACGGCTAACAGCACTCAGCAACTTGTTGCCGTGCAAAACAATGGCGTAGCGGTCGGCACTCGCCAAGTTCATAACTTCATACCTGGAAATAACGCCGTTATTGCAACGTCTGACGACAGTGCAAATGGCCGTGCCAATGTGACTATTGGAACGTCCCAAGCCGTCACGTTCACAACTTCGGTGACGACCCCAACCGTACTGATGAACGGGGCAACATCCGGCACGGTGACGGTTGGAGTCCCAGCAGTTGCGGGCACAACAAGCTTTGTTCTTCCGTCTTCCAACGGAACGTCTGGATATGTTCTGTCAACAGACGGGTCTGGCAACACGTCTTGGGTTGCGCAATCTGGTGGCGGCGGTGGCGGCGGGCTTACATGGCAGTCTGTACAAGCGGCAAACTTCACAGCAAGTGCTGGCAATGCGTACCCGGTCAATACAACCTCTGGCGCGGTGACGGTCACGTTGCCTGCATCGCCGACTGCTGGACAAGCCGTACAGATAACTGACTATGCAGGGACGTTTGCTTCAAATGTCTGCACGGTTGCCCGCAATGGCTCTAACATTGGTGGTCAAGCCATCAATTCTACATTGAATGTAGCTCGCGAAAGTATCGCGTTTGTTTATATTGATTCGACACAGGGATGGATAGCCTATTCTGCATTTGTCGCAACAAGTTTAGGCCAAGGGTACACGGCATCATATCTTGTTGTCGCGGGTGGTGGCGGCGGCGCACCGGGTAAATCCTCATCTTGGGAGGGCGGCGGCGGTGGCGCAGGCGGATTACTTGCAAGCACAGCAACTCTTACGCCGGGGACAACTTACACAGCCACTGTTGGCGCTGGCGGAGCAGGTGGCGTAAGCCCTGCTCTTGTTGGGACCGTTGGCGCAAATTCTGTTTTTGGCTCTTTCACTGCTTTGGGTGGCGGTTATGGTTCCGGTAGTACTAGCGTAGGCGGATCTGGCGGCTCAGGTGGCGGGAGCTGGGGCGGTAGCGGTGCATCAGCAGGTTCTGGAACAACAGGACAAGGGTTTGCAGGTGGCGCAGGTAACGGTGCAAACGCCGCAGGTGGCGGTGGCGGCGCGGGTGCTATTGGCGGCGCTGGCGGCGCTGGCAGCGCGGGCGGCGTCGGTTCTCAATCATCAATCACTGGGTCGCCAGTTTATTATGCGGGTGGCGGTGGTGGTGCGGCTAGTACAGGCAACGG
>Ga0194047_10001825_pt1 | contig 12620 bp, 10 predicted proteins | sample JunL225m_MetaG_2_FD_160070 | JGI IMG/M metagenome (GOLD analysis project Ga0194047, IMG submission 160070) | Anoxic zone freshwater microbial communities from boreal shield lake in IISD Experimental Lakes Area, Ontario, Canada - Jun2016-L221-5m | ecosystem: Environmental > Aquatic > Freshwater...
TTTCAGGCACCCTAAATAGCAAATTAGGGGCCGCCTTTTGAATGAATTTTTAGTTTTATATAGTATATTTAGTAATAAGAATACTTTTCCAGTAACTATTCATTTTAAATGATCCTACTATGGCAACGCTACCTAAAAGCAGCTTTTCGTATTTAATGATAGCCATGATGCTTTTAGCAGCATGCAAAAACCCCAATACCTATAACCCTCCCAAAGTTAGTTTCACCATGGAGGAAGCTGCTTTACCTGCTTATGAAAAAGACATCGACCACAAGGGTATTTTAAATACTATCCAAAGAAATCAGGAAGAAGCTTATATGGATGGGAAAAAAACATATACCAGTAATTGTATTAATTGCCATGGTACTCCTGAGAAAGAAGGTTCTATTCCCACCGCATTTAAATATTGGAAAGATGCATTTAAAGTAGGGAAAGATCCCTATTCCATTTATCAAACTTTAACAAGAGGCTATGGTGCCATGCCTGCGCAAACCACTTTAACCCCCGTTGAAAAATACAATGTCATTCAATACATCCGTGAAGAATATGTACTAAAACAAAATAAGGCCGCCTATTTTACTATAGATTCTAACTATTTAGCAAGTCTTCCAAAAGGAAAATCTAAAGGACCTGCAACTATTCATAAAGAAGCTTGGTTGGAAATGGATTATGGGAATTTTTTAATCAACACTTATGAATTGGTTGATAGCAATGCAAAACCTAGAGAAATATCAGGGGGTAAAGCGCCCTTAGCAGATGAAAATTTAGTAAACGCCAATTTTGCTTATAAAGGAATTGCTGTTAGAGTAGATGAAGGCGCTGGTGGTGTGGCCGCTGGTAAAGCATGGATGATTTTTGATCATGATCTAATGCGTATCGCAGGTGCTTGGACCGGAAAAGGTTTTATCGACTGGGAAGGCATCCTTTTTAATGGACAACATAATATTTCTCCGAGAACCATTGGGCAGTTACATTTTTCAACGCCAGTAGAACCAAGCTGGGCCAATCCAATCAATGGATCCTTTGCTGACAATCGTTTTCAGGCAGTAGATAAAAGAAGATTTGGTCCGCTTGATAGAACTTGGACACAATACAAAGGCTTGTATCATTATAAAGATCAAGTTATTATTTCTTATACGGTGGGCAACTCCAATGTGTTAGAAAAATTAGGACTAGAAGGCACCGCCGATATGCCTGTTTTTACGCGCACTTTAAATATGAGCGCTGCGAGCACGCCTTTAAAAATGAGAATTGCAAAACTCGAAACGGCTGTTGCAATTATAAGTGAGGAAGCCCAACTCAAAAAAGAAAATGGATTTTTTGTTTTAAATATTCCAGCTAATAAATCGGTGAATGTAAAAATATTAATAGCCAACACGAAAGTGAAAAATTTTGAATTAATTTCAAAAGCTTCTCCTAAGCCTGAAAATCTTTTAGCCTATACAAAAGGGGGCGCTCCGCAATATGCACAAATATTAACTACGAATATTACCAAGGGAGAACAAAAGGGAGCATTTAAAGTGGATAGAATGGAACTGCCTTATCAAAGCCCTTGGAAAAATCAAATGAGATTAAGTGGTATTGATTTTTTAGAAGATAGAAATAAAGCTGTTATCTGTTCGACCGATGGAGATGTTTGGTTGGTAGAAGGTGTTCTTCAAAGTGCAGGAAAATTAAGATGGAAAAGAATTGCATCTGGATTATTTCAACCACTAGGTATTAAAATAGTAAACAAAGAAATATATGTGACTTGTCGGGACCAACTCGTTAAACTTCATGATGTAAACGGAGACGGTGAAATAGATTTTTATGAAAGTTTTAATAGCGACCATCAAGTAACCAATCATTTTCATGAATTTGCCATGGGTTTACAAACAGATAAAGAAGGGAATTTTTATTATGCAAAAAGTGCAAGACATGCAAGACGTTCTTTGGTGCCGCAACATGGTACTTTGTTGAAAGTAAGCAAGGACGGGCAAACCACCACCATTATGGCGCATGGATTTAGAGCGGCCAATGGGGTTTGTATTAATCCAGATGGCAGTTTTATTGTTACCGATCAAGAAGGTCATTGGACACCGATGAATCGAATCAATTGGATCCAACCAAGTAATAAATTTTATGGGAATATGTTTGCCTACAATGCCTCCAAAGATAGTAGTGACAATGCCATGGAACAGCCCTTAACCTGGATTGAAAAAGATATTGATCGTTCTCCTTCTGAACTACTTTGGGTAGATAGTAAAGCATGGGGTCCGCTTAATGGTAGCTTACTTAGTTTTTCCTATGGGTATGGAAAAGTATTTGTAGTGCCCTTTGAAAAAATGGGTAATCAAATGCAAGGTGGGGTTTTTGAATTACCAATCCCTACTTTTTCTACAGGTGTGATGCGTGGTCGTTTCAATCCTGGTGATGGTCAATTGTACGCCTGTGGTTTATCTGCTTGGGGTTCGGCACAGCCTGAATTAGGTGGCTTTTACCGAATTAGATACAATGGAGAAAAAGCAACCATCCCTCTTGGACTTCATGTTCAAGCCAAAGGAATTCTAATTCGTTTCTCTCATGAATTAAATAGCAAAGACGTTGAAAATATAAAATCCTTCCAAGTGCAAACCTGGGATTTAAAAAGAGCGAGAACTTATGGTTCGGATCATTATAATACCAAAACACTTCCGGTTACTAGCGCTATATTAAGTAAAGATAAAAAAGAAGTATTCCTTACCATCACTGGTATAAAGCCTACTAGGATTATGGAAATTAATTTTCAATTTATGGATGAAAAGGGTGAACCCATTAAGGGGCTTATTCAAAATACCATCCATCAAGTTGGGCAGTAATAAATTACAGGACGACTACTTAATTAGGATTTGAAAATGCGGTCCATTAAAACCCATTTTTCCCCTGGTTTAGCCCATGGCAAAGGCTTTTGGAAGGAGGACATAAACGCTTCCCACTCTGTAATTTTAGGATTGGTTGCATCAAAAGCTGCTTTTTGCTCAAAAGTAAATTCATCCACCGTTTCTAAAATCATAAACATTCTATTTCCAGTTCTAAATATTTCTATGTTTAAAATGCCCGCATCAATATCATGTTGCGTTACTTCGGGCCAAGCATTGCCCTTGGCATGATGATACTCGTATTTTTTAATTGATTCAGGCTCGTCAATTAGATCTAAAGCCAAACAAAATTTTTGCATAATTTAAATTTTAAAATATTTTTTAAAAGAAAGAATAGTTTGGGTTGCTGCTTCTTTGGGTGTAGGCCAAGGAAATGCTTCTGCCGAAACATAACCCTGATAGTTGATTTCCTGTAAAGCTTTGGCTACTTCTACAAAATGAGTATGCCCATTTCCTACTGGACGTCGGTTGCTATCTGCAAAATGTACATGTAATATAAAATCTTTGCTGGCCCGAATACTCGCAGCCATATCTACTTCCTCCATATTCATATGAAATAAGTCGGCCAGTAAACCAACTTGATTAATTTGATGCGTCTTTAAAAAAGAAACTCCATCAGACAGGGTATTGATTAAATTAGTTTCATATCTATTCAAAGGTTCGTAAATTAATTGTACGCCTAAGGATGCTGCATGCTTACCTAAATAGCTTAAACCTTTTGCAAGCCATTCCAATGCTTGCTCGCGATCCACACCTGGCATTACATTTCCCTGCATCGAGCCAATAATGGCTGGCGCTTTAAAGGCAGCCCCAAATGAAATCATTTTTTCTATAAATTCAATCGCTTTTTTTCTTACCGTTTCATCAGAATCTGTTAAGGTCAATCCATGAATAATCTTGCCAGCGCCTGTTCCTACAGCCGCTATTTGAAGTTGATATTTTTTTAATAACAATTGAGTGGCTTCTACCTCCAAAGCATCTGATGATGCTGTAAATAATTCTACTGCATCAAATCCTAAGGAAGAAGCATGTGCCATACTTTGCTCCAAATCATCCCAATAAATCCATGGACCGGATTTAATATTGGGAACCAAAGCAATCGTTGCACAAGATTTTATCATATTTTATAAATTAAAATCAACCATGATTTTTGTAATTCCTTTGGGATCTGTTGCCCAACCTGCCAATGCAGCTCCTGCATTTTCGAGTGAAACTACTTTTGAAATAACTTCTTGTACAGGAAATTTACCTGCTTCTAAATAAGCAATTACTTCCGGGAATTCATCTGTACAATTTCTGGATCCTAAAATTTCAATTTCTTTGCGAACAAAAAGACCTGTATTAAATTCTACTGGCGATTTTGCATAGCCTATACAAACCACTCTACCCGTATACGCGACTTCCTCTACTGCTGCACGATAAGTAATTGCATTACCTACCGCTTCAATAATTACATCAGGTCCATCACCATGGGTGATGCGCATTAATGCTTCATGTAAATTTTCTTTGCTGGTATTAATCGTATGTGCTACCCCTATCTTTTTTGCAATCTCCATTTTGGAATCATCAATATCAATGGCTATTACTTCGGCACCTCTATTCACCGCTGATGCTATGGCACCCATGCCCACAATGCCGCAACCTATCACTGCCACTCGGTCTTGACTACTTACCCTGCCACGTGCAGCCGCATGAAAACCTACTGTCAAAGGTTCTACCAGTGCCAACTCCTTTAAAGAAAGTAAAGAAGAAACAAATAAATCTTTCCAATGTAGGGTAATATAATGGGTCATTGCCCCAGGGCGTCTTACCCCCATGGTTTTATTATCTTGACAAGCATTTTTGCGGCCTTTTTTACAGGAAATACATTTTCCGCAATTTAAATAGGGATAAACTGTAACCTTATTGCCAATATTAAATGTAGTGGGCACATTATTTCCCATCTGTTCAATAGTACCGCCTACTTCATGCCCTAAAACATTTGGATATTCTTGTAATTCAAAAAGTCCTTTAAAGCCATTTAAATCTCCACCACAAAATCCAACGATGCCTATTTTTAATAATACTTCATCAGGACCAGGAATGGGCTTTTCAATTTCACGAAGCTCGGTTTGGCCAATGGCCGTAAGAAATAATGCCTTCATAATTTATATTAAGAACGTGGTATATTATTTTCGGGTTGCCCTTCAAACCACATTAAATTTTTAACAGGCGCAATCACTACAGCCATCTCTTCTAAAATACCTGCAGGAATTTTAAAATCTATAGCAGCTATATTTTGTTGAATATTAGTTAGACTATTCATGCCTACAATGGTAGTAGTAATCGCTGGATGATCCATCGCAAAACGCATGGCTACATCACTTAAACGAACTCCATATTTTTTACAAATTTCCAATAATGACGGTTGCACCGCCAACATTTCTTTTGGAGCATTGTGCCACTCGGGAACAATGGCATCGGATAAGATCCTTTGTAGGAGCGGCGCAGCATTCATCAATCCAAAATTCTTTTCTTTTGATAAGGGCACTAATTCATTATTAATTTCGTCTTGTAATAAATTATAATGCGCCCAAGATAAAACCGTATCCAATTCTACCTGCCTCGCTATTGCTGCTAAATACCTTACGGGCAAACCTGAAATTCCAATAAATCTCGCCTTGCCCGATGCTTTAATTTTTTCTATCGCTGGCATGGCTTCATTTAAAATTTGCTCTTTGCTTACAAATTCAATATCATGCAATTGAAATAAATCAATATAATCGGTTTGCAATCTTTGCAAGGATTCGTCAATACTAGACATAATTCGCTTAGCAGAAAAATCAAAAGAACGCACATCATAGCGGCCACATTTAGTAGCTAAAAAAATATCCTTCCTTTTTCCCAACAAAGCTTTGCCTAAACGTGTTTCGGCTAGCGTAATTCCGTAAAAAGGAGAAACATCAAAAAAATTAACCCCATGATCAATTGCATAATGAACCGTATCAATTCCTTCTTGCTCATCCCTAACATCAAAAACATTCCCAAGTGGGGAAGCGCCAAATCCTAAAATAGAAATGAGTTCATTGGTCTTGCCTAATTTGCGATATTCCATTGGTGATTTTGTAGGTGGTTAAAAGGGATCAAACAAATATAAAGTATTTTTATTTTCAAGACCCTCCCCCCTAAAATACAAATTTACTTTTGGATTAGTCGCTAGCCCCCATCTTACTATTTAAGCGCATTTAGGGGAGTAATGGGCATAAATGAAGATGAATTTAGGCAATAAATTATGCCTTATTTTAACGGCAGTTGCTTTAACTTTAAGCAGTACAAAAAAAATGATTAAATCCAAGTTTATGAAAAACAGATTGCTTACTTTATGCTTCTCCGCAATATGCTTCTGCGCAATTGCTCAACAACAAAATTCAATTCGCCCAGGCGAGGTTTGGCCTGATGCCGATGGCAATCATATCCAAGCCCACGGCGGTGGCATTATTAAATTAGGGAATCTCTATTATTGGTATGGCGAGGAACGCAGACCAGGATTAGATACTAATTTTCGTTATGTAAGTTGTTATTCCTCTAAAGATTTAATGAACTGGAAATTTAATGGAGACGCTATGGTATTGTCTAAACCAGATAGCACATTAGCCAATAATAGATGGGTGCTTGAAAGACCCAAGGTTTTTTATAATGCAAAAACAAAGCAATATGTTATGTATATGCATATTGATGGTGCCATCAAAGGAGTTTCTAAATCTCCATCTGCCTATGACTTTGCAGGCGTAGGCGTTGCAGTGAGCGATAAAGCAACAGGCCCTTTTAAATTAGTGAAAACTTTTAGACCCTTGGGTAAAGAAAGCCGTGACATTGGCCAATTTATTGATGACGATGGTAGTGCTTATTTAATTTTTGAATGTCGTCCAGTAAAAGGATTTTACATTGCTCAATTATCAGATGATTTCTTAAGTGTTGAAAAGGAAGTGGCTTTTATTCATTTGCCTTTAGAAGGAGGTGCAGTAGTGCATTACAAAGGTTTATATTATGCAGTGGGTTCAAAATTAACAGGATGGTCGCCTAACCCTAATAAAGTGGCTACCGCTACTTCATTAGCAGGACCTTGGACTGAGTTTGTTGATATGGCCCCACCAGAAACCAATACGTACAATTCGCAATCTACCATGTTTATAAAAGTAGTGGGCTCCAAAGATACCACCGTAATTTTTATGGGTGATCGATGGAAACCAAGTGCTTTACATGATTCAAGATACATCTGGATGCCAGTGGAAATTGGAGCGGGTAAACTATGGTTGCCTGAACCTAAACCATGGAGCATTAATGTGAAGACAGGGAAATGGAAAAAAGTTGAATAAATAGTAACGACGGAAATAATTTTTAAAAATTGAATGATGGAAAGAAGAAAATTTTTACAAAACACAAGTTTATTAGCGGCTGGAATTTATTATAATCCTGCCAAAGCAATAGCGGGACCCTTTGTACCTTCTCCTTTATTGCATAATATCCCATTTGATAAAAAGCTAGATCCACAATGGTTAAAATCATTGTACCATCGAGGTTTTGTGACTTCTTATAAAAAAACAAAAAACGAATTACAATATATTGGGATGCCTGTGGGTGGTATTTTTACAGGCACCGTTTATGTAGGAGGTGATGGCCGACTTTGGTTATGGGATATTTTTAATGAAAATCAAGAAGGCGTAGATCCTAAAACCATAGATTGGGAAACAGATGTACATGTTGGCAAAAAAATTAGACCCCGTGATGGATCTGCTTATGTACAACCCGCAAAAAATATACGCCCTTTAGAGCAAGGCTTCGCTTTTAAAATTGTAAAGGATGGTAAAACAATTGTAAAAAAAATGGAGGCCGAAGATTGGGAGGAGATTGTTTTTGAAGCAACTTACCCAATGGCTAAAATTCATTATATAGATCATAGCTTAGGTATTGATATTTCAGCGGATGTTTTTTCGCCTTTCATTCCTTTAGATGAAAACAATTCTGGACTTCCTTGTACGATTTATTCATTCTCTATAAAAAATAATAATAAAACTGATATCAGTATCTCCATTGTAGGCTGGTTAGAAAATAAAGTATCTATCAAAAACGCAAAATTAGATGATAGTAGAATCAATCATTTTCAAAACTTTAATGGCGCTTCTATTTTAACGAGTGCCATTAAAGACAATGGCAATAAGGATCAATCTATGCAACCCGATTATGGCACTATGGCCATTGCTTCAATGAATGAACATTCTTGGAGTAATACTTCTTTTGTTTTACCCATTACCTCTGCTTCCTTCACCATTAAAAATGAGCAGACTACAGAAAAGAAAATTTCAGAAGTTGCTTTAATGAATGCCGTATGCTCAACACTTTCTATAAAAGCAGGCCAAAATAGTAAAGCATCCTTTGCAATAGGATGGCATTTTAGTAATTTAACTTTACATGCTTCCATAAAAGACAAGGGCCGTTTTTACAATAATCAATTTAAAAATGCAACCGAAGTACTTAAATATGTGCATACTAATTTTTCAAAGCTTAGTACGCAAACATCTTTATGGAAGGATGTCTGGTATGATTCTACATTACCTTGGTGGTTTTTAGAAAGAACTTTTTTAAACATTTCTACTTTATCTACGACCACAGCCCATCGTTTTGAATCGGGCCGTTTTTATGCATGGGAAGGTGTTGGTTGTTGTGAAGGCACTTGTATGCATGTATGGCAATATGCACAAGCCATGGGGCGTATATTTCCTGGTATAGAGCGAGATACCCGTGAAAGAATTGATTTAGGAATGTCTTTAATGCCAGATGGTATGATTTGGTACAGAGGAGAAGTAGTAAAAACAGCTGCTATTGATGGTCAAGCTGGTACCATTTTAAGAATTCTTAGAGAACATAAAATGTCTCCCGATCATAAATTCTTACAAAAGAATTGGGATAAGATAAAATTAGCGACTACCTGGGTTATCAATCAAGATAAGAATAAAGATGGCATGGAAGATACGCCTATTGAAAATACATTAGACGCTGTTTGGGATGGAGAAATTGCTTGGCTAGTAGGATTATGTATAGCGGCAGTAAAAGCAGGGGAAATTATGGCCATTGAAATGGGAGATACCGCATTTGCAAGCTTATGTGCCAATTATGTTGTACAGGGTACTAAAAATATGGAGCAACAACTTTTTAATGGTGAATATTTTATACATCAAGCAGATGCAATTAAAGGAAGAGAAAAATTGGGTTCCTACAATACTTGTCATATAGATCAAGTGTATGGTCAAAGCTGGGCGCATCAGGTAGGATTGGGTAGAATTATCAGTAAAGAAAAAACAATGTCGGCGCTCAAATCTTTGTGGAAATATAATTTCACACCCGATGTTGGGCCTTATATAAAAGAAAGAAGAGGATGGCGACCTTATGCATTAGCAGGAGAAGGGGGCATGGTGATGAATACCAATCCAAACAATGAAGAAAAACCTTATGGTAAAAATGAAACTTGGCAACTTGGTTATTTTCATGAGTGCATGAGCGGTTTTGAACACCAAGTGGCTGCGCATATGATGGCAGAAGGGATGATAGAAGAATCGCTTGTTTTAACTAGAATGATTCATGATAGATACCATGCCCATAAACGCAATCCATTTAATGAAATTGAATGCAGCGATCACTATGCAAGAGCGATGGCAAGTTATGGAACATTTATTACCGCTTGTGGCTTTGACTATGATGGTCCTAAAGGAAATATTCGTTTCGCTCCAAAGTTAAATCCAGAAAAATGCAAGCTTCCGTTTACATCCGCCACTGCATGGGGATCTTATGAACAAAGCTCCAATGAAAAATTATTTTCCGCTTCCTTGCAAGTAAAATATGGAGCACTTCAATTAAATACTTTTTCTTTTGATGCCTTGGTGAATAGTACTAAGGTTTCCGTGCTAATCAATGGAAAACTTATTCATTCAACCATGCAAAAGCAGGAGAATACTTTGATAGTTAGCTTTAATCAACCAATTGAAATAAAAGCAGGTCAACATTTAGAAATTAAATTAGCATAATATGCAGGTAACAAAAAATAAAGTAGTAGGCATTCACTATACCATCTCCACCGAAAATAATGAAATGGTATACTCTACCCTTGCTTATGAGCCTGAAGAATTTGTACTGGGTAGTTTTTCCATTTTCCCTTTAGTTGCCATGGCCCTTGAAGGGCATCAAGTAGGTGATGAAGTGGAAGTAATTTTAGAACCTTCTAATGCTTATGGAATTAAAAACGAAAAATTAATTTACTCTTTGGATAATAACCTGTTTAATAACCTAGAAACTTTTGAAATAGGCAGTAGGATTCAAGTTCCAGGGGGTTCGGAGGCAAGATTGTTACAAAAAAATAATACCCATATCTTAGTGGACGCCAATCATCCATTGGCGGGAGAACAGTTGCATTATAAAATGACGATTGCTTCTATCAGAGAAGCTACTAGTAACGAAATTAAGTGGGGCCGAACCGAAAACGAAATATCTATATGTAGTAATCAACCTGGTTGTTGTTAAATTTATATATTATGAAAAAAGAAAAGTATTTATTGATTTTAGTTTTGGCATTCGCCATGAGTGCTTCATCCCTGTTGGCTCAACCATCCTCTAAAATTTCCGAAAAGGGAAAAGGAACCTTCCTATACGATCTAAATTTTTTAAAAAAATACCATAAGGATTTAGTGGTATTGGGAGAAGGTGATGCAAAATTAATTGTAGTACCTCAATACCAAGGCCGTGTGATGACGAGCACCGCCGAAGGGGATCAAGGATTAAGTTTTGGTTGGATCAATCATGATTTAATTGCTTCTCAAAAAAATACACCTCATTTTAGTGCATTTGGCGGGGAAGATAGATTTTGGCTGGGTCCGGAAGGAGGACAGTTCTCCATTTATTTTAAACCCAATTCCACTTTTGTATTTGACAATTGGCTGGTGCCGCCTAGTATCGATGTTGAAAGTTTCAATTTGATACATCAATCTAAAACAGAAGCTCAATTCAAGAAAAACATACATTTAACCAATTACTCAGGTACCAATTTTGAGGTAGCCGTAAACAGAAAAATTAAATTATTAAATAAAGAGGCCTTAAATAAATTTGTAGGTGGATTAATTGGCGCCTCCGTTAAAGCCATCGGATTTGAATCGGAGAATACAGTCACCAATATTGGTAAAACAAGCTGGTCAAAAAAATCAGGCCTCTTATCTATTTGGATTTTAGGCATGCTGCAAGCCAATGATCAAACAACTGTTTTTGTTCCTTATAAAAAAGGCGACAGCGCTGTACTAGGAAAAATAGTTACAGATGATTACTTTGGCAAATTAAATCAAACACGTTTAAAAGTAAAAGATGGCTATTTATTATTTAAAGCCGATGCAAAACAAAGATCTAAAATTGGTATTTCTCCTTTAAGGTCATTGGCCACCGTGGCTAGTTTTGATGCGCAAAATAAAGTATTGACCATTATTCAATTTACCCTTCCAAAAGGAAAAACAGATTATGTAAATTCATTGTGGGAAAAGCAATTGAATCCATTTAATGGGGATGCCATGAATGCCTATTCTGACGGGCCTATCAATGATCAACAAATGGGAAAGTTTTATGAATTAGAAAGCTCCTCCCCTGCCATGTCATTAGCGCCGGGTGCTAGCCAAACTCATATTCATAGGTCCATTCATCTAAAAGGAGATACCAAAGACTTAGAAGCGATTACTCAGCAATTATTTGGCGTTTCTTTAAAGGAATTGGATTTTTAAAATTTGAAATTTACCTACTAGTCTACAAGGCGTATTTCACCTAACTGTTTTATTAAATCAGATGCCACTAAACTTGCTTTAGATTGTTTTTTAATGGCAATATCCCCTGCTAAACCATGCATGTAAACACCAATACAAGCAGCCTGAAAGGGCGCATACCCTTGCGCACAAAGGGCTGCAATCATCCCTGTTAAGACATCTCCGGCTCCTGCAGTAGCCATACCATCATTACCAGTTGTATTTATCATTAATGATTCATTAGGCGCAACAACAATCGTATCAGCTCCTTTCAAAACTAAATTAGCTGTATTATTTTTTATAAATGCTGCGGCTTGTTTTTCTCTTTGTGTTGGATCGTAACCGTACCCTTGTAATTTTGCAAATTCACCTGGATGCGGAGTGATGATATGATTTAGTTTCAATGCAATTTTATTAGAAGCCACTAAAGTGAGGGCATCCGCGTCAATGACAATAGGTCCAGTATAATGCGCTAATACAAAATTTAAAATATCTTTTGAATTACTAGTAATGCCTAATCCTGGGCCAATGGCAATAGCATCAAATTGAGCTAAATTCAATTCGTTAATTTTCTTATTGGTCACATACATCAATTCAGGACTTTCCGCTAATAATAGCTCCACAGCTTCTTTTGGAACCATCGCCGTCACCATACCACAACCATTATGCAAAGCGGCTCGAGCACACAAAATAGCAGCCCCTGCCTTTCCTTCACTACCTGCAATTACTAAAACGTGTCCAAATGTTTTTTTGTGCCCCTCTAATTTTCGAGGCTGCACATTGGCTTGTATCCACGGTAGATCAATTTTTAGCATAGGATAAAATTACGACCTTTTTAAAACACTCCTATATTATTACCTATTTACCTAGTATTTAGGTAAATAAAATGAGATAAATCATATACTTAATAATAGTG
>Ga0194047_10001829_pt1 | contig 12606 bp, 19 predicted proteins | sample JunL225m_MetaG_2_FD_160070 | JGI IMG/M metagenome (GOLD analysis project Ga0194047, IMG submission 160070) | Anoxic zone freshwater microbial communities from boreal shield lake in IISD Experimental Lakes Area, Ontario, Canada - Jun2016-L221-5m | ecosystem: Environmental > Aquatic > Freshwater...
CTGACCAATGAGCAGCCAAAAACTCATGCGGATAGCGTAGCTGTCGCTGTAAATACAGTTGACCTCCTGAACAGTCTCGGTGCCAGCATTGACTTCAACAACGAAGACTTGGCCAAAGCTGCTGATCTCATAACAGGCGCAACCAAACCCAACGCCCCGAGAACCATGTCAAAGTCTGCTGAAGCAGCCGCAGCCCACCACTTGGTAAAGCGGTTTGACTTCCAAGCGTTCTCGGATGCACTACAAGCCAGAAACTTCATTACGAATAAGCTGATTGAGTTGGCTGACAGCGGGGACTTGAAGGTGGAACTCAAGGCTCTTGAACTGCTGGGCAAGCACTCAGACATCGGCCTCTTTACCGAGCGCAGCGAGATCACAGTCCACCACACAACTTCTGCCTCTCTTGAGAACTCTATTAAAGAGAGAGTAAAACGCCTATTAAATACAGAGGTATCAGACATTACACCGCTCGACGACTTGGATGCGCAGTTGGGGATGCACAAAGCACAAATTGAAGAGCCAGAACCAGAAGAAAATCAGAGAGTAAACCTAACGGAAGACAAAATCCCGGAATCCGAGGTACAAAATAATGAGTGAAATCTCACTCAAGGACATTGAAGCTCTGATTCAATCAGGGAAGTTGAGCGATACGGACTTACGGGTACTAGAGGCTCAGCTAACTAAATTAGAGAAGCTCAAAGATCGTGAGCTTTCCCAGAAAAAGTTCATCAAGTTCGTGGAAAAGGTCTGGCCAACCTTCATTTCGGGCGCACATCACAAGAGAATGGCCGAAGCATTTGAAAGGGTAGCAAATGGCACGTGTAAAAGGCTCATCATCAACATGCCTCCTCGACATACTAAGTCCGAGTTTGCTTCTTATCTACTTCCTGCTTGGTTCTTGGGTAGGTTTCCTCATAAAAAAGTGATCCAAGCCTCTCACACGGCTGAATTAGCGGTGGGCTTCGGGCGAAAAGTACGAAATCTTGTGGATTCTGAGGTTTACCACGACATTTTTCCCGAGCTAAGCCTCCAATCCGACTCAAAAGCGGCTGGCCGGTGGAATACCAGCAAGGGTGGCGACTATTTTGCGATTGGTGTGGGTGGTGCAGTGACGGGAAAGGGTGCTGACGTACTGATTATTGACGATCCACACTCAGAACAAGAGGCGGCGATGGCCGCAAGCAACCCAGATGTGTACGACAAAGTTATAGAATGGTACACGTCCGGCCCACGGCAGCGTTTACAGCCGGGCGGGGCTATTGTTATAGTTATGACGCGTTGGTCTCAGCGGGATTTGACTGGTCAGGTACTGAAAGCTGCGGCGCAGCGTTCGGGCGAGGACTGGGAAGTGATTGAGTTCCCCGCAATCCTGCCTTCGGGAAACCCCCTATGGCCACAGTTTTGGTCGCTGGAAGAACTTGAAGCGTTAAGAAATGAGTTGCCCAACGCCAAGTGGCAAGCCCAGTACCAGCAGAATCCGGTGGGCAACGAGTCAGCTATTGTAAAGCGCGACTGGTGGAAGATATGGGAAGAAGACCGGCCACCTGCGTGTGAGTACATACTTCAAACATGGGACACGGCATTTGAGAAGAACAACCGGGCTGACTATTCCGCAGGGACGACGTGGGGCATATTTAAGTACGATGAAGATCACGGGCAGTCGAACATCATCCTGCTCAATACCTACCGCAAGCGAGTTGAGTACCCAGACCTGAAACGAGACGTGCTCAAAGAGTACAACATGTACGAGCCAGACGGGGTGCTTATAGAGAAGAAAGCATCCGGTGCTCCATTGATCTATGACCTACGTGCGATGGGCATACCTGTGCAGGACTTCACTCCCGGCAAAGGCCAAGACAAAATTGCTCGTCTCAACGCAGTCTCAGACATAATTGCGTCGGGGAAAGTATGGGTGCCAAACACTAGGTGGGCTGAAGAATTGGTAGATGAGATTGCTGAATTTCCATCGGGCGAACACGATGACTTGGTGGACGCAACAACTCTGGCGCTCATGAGATTTAGACAAGGCGGGTTCCTTCGTTTACCGAGCGATGAGCCTGAAGACATTCGGTATTTCAAAGGTCACCGCCGAGAGCGGCTCTACACAGTTTAAGGATACAAAATGGCAACGAGTTCAATGGACAAAGCACTTTACGCAGCCCCTATGGGCCTCTCTGATTTAGCGGATCAGCCTGATATGGAGATCGAGATTGAAGACCCAGAGTCAGTAAGTATGCACATGGGTGACATTGAGATAGACCTGAAGCCGCAGAAAGAAACGGCTGATACGTTTGATGCCAACCTCGCCGAATACATGGACGAGGGCGACTTAGATTCGCTTGGCCAAGAGCTAGTTGAGGACTTTGGCAAAGACATAATGGATCGCAAAGATTGGATCAGAACCTATGTCGATGGCCTGAAGTTACTGGGCTTGCAGTACGAAGAGCGCACCGAGCCGTGGCAAGGCGCGTGTGGTGTGTTCCACCCGATGCTGACTGAGTCAGTTGTGCGTTTTCAATCAGAAGCAATGATGGAGACGTTCCCAGCGATGGGGCCGGTCAAGACCCAGATCGTTGGCGCGGTTGACCTATTGCGCGAAGAAGCAGCGGCTCGCGTGCGCGAAGACATGAACTACCAACTCACCGAGGTGATGGTTGAGTACCGCCCAGAGCACGAGAAGATGTTGTGGTCATTACCTCTTGCGGGTAGTGCGTTCAAGAAGGTGTACTTTGACCCGGCCAAGGGGCGGCAGGTAGCGGTGTTTATTCCCGCCGAAGACATCGTGGTGCCGTATGGCGCGTCTAATCTGGAGAGTGCTGAGCGTGTTACTCACGTTATGCGCAAAACAGAAAATGAAGTTAAGAAGTTGCAAGAAGCAGGGTTTTACCTTGATGTGGACTTAGGCGAGCCGACACACGAGTTGGACGACATTGAGAAGCAGAAGGCTGAAGAGCAAGGCATGTCAGCCTTGAATGATGACCGCTTCAGGTTCCTTGAGATGCACGTTGACTTGGACTTGGCTGGGTTTGAGCATGAGGATAAGAAGGGTAAGAAGACAGGCATTGCGCTACCATACGTAGTGACAGTTGAGAAGGGTACACGCAAGGTTGTAGCAATCAGGAGAAATTGGTATGAAGACGACAAACTCCATACAAAGCGCCAGCACTTTGTCCACTACCAATACATCCCCGGTTTTGGCTTCTATGGTTACGGTCTTATCCACCTTATCGGTGGGTACGCGAAGAGCGCTACGATGCTCATCCGTCAGCTTGTGGATGCGGGAACACTCTCGAACTTACCCGGTGGCCTCAAGTCTCGTGGTCTCCGCATCAAAGGAGACGATACACCTATCCAGCCCGGAGAGTTCCGAGATGTAGACGTACCAAGCGGCTCTATTCGGGACAACATCTTACCGTTGCCGTATAAAGAGCCGTCCCAAGTTCTGTTTATGTTGTTCCAGAACATTGTGCAAGAAGGCCGTGCATTCGCATCATCAGGCGATATGAACGTGTCTGATATGAGCACAAACGCACCGGTAGGCACAACTCTGGCTCTACTTGAGCGCACTCTTAAAGTGATGACGGCAGTTCAGGCCCGACTGCACTACACGATGAAACAAGAGTTTCGCTTGCTCAAAACCATCATTGCCGACTACACACCGGAGGAGTATGACTATGAGCCTGAAGATGCTGGCCGCAAGGCCAAGAAATCGGACTATGACAGCACAGATGTTATACCTGTCAGTGATCCGAATGCAGCAACGATGGCACAAAAGATTGTGCAGTATCAAGCTGTTCTTCAATTGGCTCAGTCTGCACCACAACTCTATAACTTACCTCTGTTGCATCGTCAGATGATCGAGGTGTTGGGCATTAAGAATGCCAACAAACTTGTGCCAGTGGAAGATGACCAAGTGCCTACTGACCCAGTGCAGGAGAACCAGAACCTGCTCATCATGAAACCGGTCAAGGCGTTCATCGAGCAGAATCACGAGGCGCACATTCAAGCGCACATGGCGGCGATACAGAATCCAAAGATCATGCAGTTAATGCAGATGAACCCACAAGCTCAGGCGATTCAAGCTGCGGCTATGGCACACATCAATGAGCATATTGCGTTTGAGTATCGCAAGCAGGTGGAGATGGCCATTGGTGCACCGCTGCCAAACGAGGAACAGAACAAACAGATTCCTCCAGACTTAGCGGACAAGATTGCCATGATGACTGCACAAGCATCGCAACAGTTGACCCAGCAAGCGCAACAGCAAGCGCAACAGCAACAGGCTCAACAGAAGATGCAAGACCCGATTGTTCAGATGCAGATGCAAGAACTCCAACTCAAACAGCAAGACTTGCAGTTGAAGCAGCAGAAACAAACGATGGACGCTGCGGCCAAGGCTGACCAGTTGGAGATTGAGAAGTCACGTATTGATGCACAGATGCAGATTGCGGCCATGCAGGTAGGGGCGCAGACTGCGGCTAAACGAGATCAACTCAACAAGCAGCAGGAGACCGAGGGTGTGCGTATGGGCATCGACGCTGCCAAGCACCGCGCCCAGATGGCCGTGCAGATGGCGCAACGTCAACAACCAAAAAAGGGAAATAAATGAACCACCAAGCGCTTGCATACCTCCAGAAAGAAATTGACAAGGTACGGGAAGACCAAACCGTATTCTTAAGTGGGGGTGGCGCAAAAGATTTTGCCGAGTATCGGCATGTCTGCGGAGTTATTCGGGGTCTAACTCATGCGGATCAACTTGTCAAAGACCTTGCGAAGAAACTGGAGTATTCCGATGACTGAATTTGATGTCGCTGCTGTTGATCTGACAGGCATTCTCAACACGAGTGCCGAAGAGAAAGCAAAGCAGTTGCCCGACCCTAAAAGGTTCATGCTTTTGTGCGTTGTTCCTGAAGCAATGGAAGAGTTTGCGGATAGCGAAATTGGTATTGTGAAATCAAGTCAATCTATGCACTATGAAGAAATACTGACCCCAGTGTTATTCGTAGTCAAGCTTGGCCCGGATGCCTATAAAGACACCGATAGGTTCCCAAGCGGGCCATCGTGCAAGGAAGGTGACTTTGTCATCGTCCGCCCCAATTCAGGCACCCGCCTGAAGATTCATGGCCGTGAATTCCGCATCATCAATGATGACTCGGTTGAAGCAGTTGTGGAAGACCCGCGCGGCATCACCCGCGCAGCATAAGGAGTAATACATGGCAACAGAATTCAATTTTCCCGATCCTGACAAAGACGACATCAAAGACGAAAAGTTTGAGATTGAGATAGAAGACGATGCTCCCCCGGAAGACCGTGGCCGAAAGCCCATGAAAGAACCGGTGGAAGACCCAACTGAAGACGAGTTGGCCACCTACGACGAGAAGGTTCAGGCTCGTATCAAGAAGTTTACCCGTGGCTACCACGACGAGCGCCGCGCAAAAGAATCCGCAGTGCGGGAGCGCGAAGCCGCTGAAACCTATGCACGACAGGTTATTGAAGAAAACAAAAAGCTTCAACAGCAACTTTCTAGTGGTAGTAAAGTATTCATAGAACAATCGCAATCCAGTGCGCAGATTGAGCTTGAATCCGCTAAGAAAAAGTACAAGGAAGCCTACGAAGCAGGGGATGTGGATGCGTTGGCAGACGCACAAGCGGATATTGCCCAAGCTACGTTGCGGATTGACAAAACTCAGGGTATGAGACCGATTGAGGTTGAAGATCGTGAGTTCAAACCTAGCCCTGCGCAACAAGACAAACCTAACCTTACCCCTCGTACCCAGAAGTGGGTAAACAGCAACAGCGACTGGTGGGGTAAAGATGACGAAATGACTATGACTGCAATGGGTATTGACAGGCGCTTGCAGAAAGAGTATGGTGCGGACTATGTAGGTACTGAAGAGTACTTCAAAACCATCGACAAAACGATGCGCAAAAGATTTCCTGAGCACTTTGATAGTGACCAGAGCTATGAGGATGACGAACCGCCTCCTAAGAAAAGGGCGTCAGAACCGGAAGAGGAGTATGAAGATACCCCGCGCCGTGCAACTAGAACTACTTCGCCTGTGGCTCCGGCCTCGCGCAGTACTCCACCTAGCCGTATTCGTTTAAAAGCATCAGAAGCCGCCACTGCGCGTCGCCTTGGGGTGCCTATCGAAGAATATGCAAAGCAGGTTGCTCTACTTAGAAAAGGAATGTAAAAATGGAAAACACTGGAACTGAAAAAGCTGGTAAGCCGCAAATTCGCTTGGATCGTGCATTGGATGGCCGTCAGGCTATGCAACGCCCAACGTCTTGGCAGGCTCCCGAGGCTCTGCCTTCGCCCGATGATCGACCCGGTTGGTCACATCGTTGGGTTCGCACCAGCATATTGGGGGGTAGTGATGCTTCAAACATTTCGTCTAAGTTTCGTGAGGGATACGAACCCTGCAAAGCAGAGGAATATCCAGAACTCATGATGCACGCTTCCACTGACGGTCGCTTTAAAGGCAATATCGAAGTGGGTGGGTTAATACTTTGCCGTATTCCGTCTGAATTTATGACGCAACGTGATGCTCACTTTGCCAAAATAAACAAAGCACAAATGGAATCGGTGGATAACACCTTCATGAAGGACAACGATCCTCGGATGTCAAAGTTCGCGGAACGCTCGTCCAAAGTAACATTTGGCACAGGTAATTAAACTTTTCAAGGAGTCCTTAAATGGCTTATCCCGTCGTATCAGCCCCATACGGGCTGTTGGCGCAGAACTTAATTGGTGGTCAAGTATTTGCGGGTTCAACCCGTATGTACAACATCCAATACGGTTATGCAACCAACATCTTCTATGGTGACTTTGTTGTTCTATCTCGTGGCTTTGCCACACGCGCCTCAGTATCTACTGGCTCTAGTCTGAATCAGACCGTCGGTATTTTCTTGGGATGCACCTACACCAACCCCACGACTAAGCAAAAGTTGTTCTCTCAATATTGGCCCGCAAGCACCGCTGCCGGTGACTGCCAAGCCTATGTTTATGATGACCCCGATGCTATCTTCAAGGCGGTTGTTTGCAGTTCGGGTACTACCGTTGCTTCTGGCGCTATGGCGATGATTGGCACTAACCTGTCAGCTATCAACAACACCGGTAGCACAACTACTGGAAACTCTGCTAACGCAGTTCTGGCTCCTTCTGCTACTCCTGTTACCACCACTCTGCCTTTGCGCATGGTTGGTTTGGTTCAAGAGACCGCAGTTTCGTTGGGTACTGCTACTTTCAGTTCGGGTACTACTACCCTGACCGTGAGTGCTTTGACTAGCGCATTGCCAGTTGGTACGGACGTTTCTGTATTGACCACAAGTGGTCAAATTGCACAAACAGGTTCTTTTGTGGCTACCGCAGCAGCCGCTGGCGACACATCCGTTGTGTTGAACCAAGCCGCTACGTTCACACTGAACTCAGGCGTGTACGGAGCAACCGTTGTTTTCACCCAGTATCCTGAAATCTTGGTTAAATTAAACCAAGGCTTGCATGGTTACTACTCTGCCACTGGCGCATAAGGAGTTATTTAAATGGCTATTTCACGCGCACAACTACTTAAAGAACTCTTGCCCGGACTGAATGCCCTGTTTGGTATGGAGTACGCTCGCTACGGTGAAGAACATAAAGAAATTTATGAAACTGAAACCTCTGAGCGTTCCTTTGAAGAAGAAACCAAACTGTCTGGCTTCTCTGCCGCACCAGTCAAAAACGAGGGTTCTGCCATCGCTTATGACAATGCTCAAGAGGCATGGACTACCCGCTACAACCACGAAACCATTGCCTTGGGTTTCTCAATCACTGAAGAAGCGATTGAAGATAACTTGTACGACAGCTTGTCTGCTCGCTACACCAAAGGTCTGGCTCGTGCTATGGCTTACACCAAGCAGGTAAAAGCTGCTGCTACTTTGAACAACGGTTTCTCTGCCCAGTACGCTGGCGGCGACGGCGTTGCTCTGTTTAGCACTGCTCACCCTTTGGTCAACGGTGGCACCAACTCCAACCGTCCTTCCACTGCTGCTGACTTGAATGAAACTTCGTTGGAAAACGCTGTTATTCAGATCGCTGCTTGGACAGACGAGCGTGGTCTGTTGATCGCTGCTAAGCCTAAGAAGCTGATTGTTCCTCCTGCATTGCAGTTCGTGGCTACCCGCCTGTTGGAAACCAACCTCCGCGTTGGCACAACCGACAACGACATCAATGCTCTGAAGAACAACGGTTCTATTCCTGAAGGCTACACCATCAATCACTACCTGACCGATACAAACGGCTGGTATTTGACCACTGATGTACCTAATGGTCTGAAGCATTTCGTTCGTTCACCCCTTGCTAACTCAATGGATGGTGATTTTGATACCGGAAATGTCCGTTACAAAGCCCGCGAGCGTTACAGCTTCGGTTGGTCTGATCCATTGGGAATGTTCGGTTCCCCCGGTTCGTCCTAAGCAAACCCGCATAGAATCTAGGTTTTATGCTAAAGAGAGGCCCCTTCGGGGGCCTTTTTTAATGTCCGTTTACCACGTTAAGTTTCTGTGTTATATTACCTGTAACTAAGTCACAGGGGAACAAAATGGATCATCCACTCCTTGGATACGTAACTGTTCGGTCTGGAACTCCCTGCGCCAGTTCCAACACGCATGGGGATTGTCAACTTGCCTTCAGTGGCATTTAATCGGGTTCACCTGAGTACAGTTTCCAGCCGTGTTGGTACTCGTACGAATCAGACGTAGTATTAAACGAGCCGGATCAAAGGTTGCCAACAGCCCACACAATTGAAGATTTCTGAAAAGCCGCCATAGAAATAAGTGGTCTGGCACGAGACTAATAATCTTAGGAGGAGTCTTCAGCCGTGTTGGTTGCATTGGGTAACCAACATTTTTGACACACACAGGAGTACACACATGAATCCATTTGAATTGCGCTTCCAAATGTTGCAAACAGCCCGTGAGATGCTTGAATCAGAGTATCACGCCAAGAAATCGCATGATGAACCCGCGACTTGGCCTACTCTTGAGCAAGTTTTAGAACGAGCAAAAGCGTTAAACAGTTTTGTAAGCGAGAAATGATAAAGGGGGCCTTGTGCCCCCTTTTCTTTTGATGTATATTGAAGTCATTCCGGGAAACCCGGCGTATCAAACAGTCCCGGCTGACTGACATGCAAGATTGATACGCTACAACGCATGGAGATATTCTTATGGGATTTGCAACTCACCTTGGCCCTTGGCTCTTGGGCACGGTCAAAAACACCACTGGCACTACCGCTGGAACAATCCAGAACACCGGCGTTACCTTAGTCTCTCAGACTAAAAAAGTAAACTACACCAACGCCGTAGCTGCATCTGCCGTTACTACCACGCTGTTCACTATCCCGGCTGGGGCGCAAATTGTCAGTATTTTCATTGACACCTTGGTGGCATTCACAGGCTCCACCGCAGCTAATGTGGTGGTCGGTACTTCTGCCTCTACCGCGCTGTTCTGGGCTTCTACAGACATCACCAGCCAAGGTCGTTTGGCTAACACCAACGCTGCTGCCAAGCTGGTGAACTGGGCTGGCGCAACAAGCACCGCATCTCCTAACGGCATTGGCGTTGGTACTACGGATGTAACCATCCAAGCAGCACTGACCCCAACTGTTGCCGACGTGACGGCTGGCACGGTACAGTACACCATCGTGTACGCTGTTGCTGACTCCACTGGTGTGCAATCTCCCCCTGCTAACCAGCAGTAATTAGTCTCGGGGGCTTCGGCCCCCGTTTTACAGGAGATTGGTATGCAACAGACAGATGTAAAGGCGGCGCACTTAAGTGCTGCTGGTTCTTTTATGACGGGGCGTACGCGTCTCAAAGCTATTGTGATCAGCCCCAAAGCTGCAACAGCCGCAACATTTGAAATTCGTGATGGAAGTTCTACTGCCGCTGTTTTGTTTACGATGGATATTGCCAGCACCACCGTTCCTGTGAACTTCAGTATTCCGGTACCCGGTGAAGGCATTTTGGCAACCACAGGGCTGTACTTAACAACCAGTGTTGGTACTGTTGTGGGCATTGAGGTGTTCTATGGCTAAGAAGACTCCCTCCCTTGCAATTGGTCGTGGTGAAAAGTTGCCAGCTTCCAAGGGGGCGGGTTTGACTGCCAAAGGCCGTGCCAAGTACAACGCAGCAACAGGAAGCAACTTGAAAGCCCCCCAGCCTCAAGGCGGCGCTCGTAAGGATTCTTTCTGCGCCCGTATGTCTGGTATGCCCGGCCCGATGAAAGATGAAAAAGGCAAGCCTACCCGTAAGGCGGCTTCTTTGGCAAGATGGAAATGTTGAGGAAATATCATGGCAAAAAATGATCCAAAGCGCGGTCTTGATGAGCAGTTGCTTGAAGGCGGCGGTGGTGGCGGCGGAATGCGCAGCGTCAGCGGAACTAAATACAGCAACATGCCTTCATTCACTGGCAATGCCAGCGTTATGGACGACATCAAAAAACTTACACGAGATACTTCTCATCTCAAGGGCGGCGCAAAAACGGCTACCGACTTGGCCGAAGCTCGTGCTGCCAAGCGTATGGTTGGCCGTGCAGCAGGTGCTGCTGCCGCAGGTGCAGGAGTAAACGCCGCAGTTGGCGATAGTGATTCCGAGGACACAACTGATAACACGGCTCCAGCATCTGCCGGTATGGGTGAAATCATGTCTGGCAAAGGTATGAAAAAGGGCGGCATGACAGCTTCTCGCCGAGCCGATGGTATCGCCCAACGTGGCAAAACAAAAGGTAAGGTGTGCTGACATGACCGAACAAGATCAAGAAACACTAAAGCACATCCTCGATGGTGCATCCCTTCTCACCGTCATAGGAACGCTTGTGGAATTCTTACCCGCTGTCTCTGCGTTACTCAGTATTGTCTGGTTGGCAATCCGTATCTACGAAACTGAGACCGTGCAAAAGCTTGTGAACCACAAGAAAGACGACGATGCCAGCAACAAGCCTTAAACAAAAGAAATTCATGGATGCTGCGGCACACAATCCAGAGTTTGCGCAACAGGTTGGTATTCCTCAGTCTGTAGCTAAAGATTTCAGCGAGGCAAGCAAAGGGATGCAATTCAAGGGTGCGCCCCGCACACGGGCGGATTTGCAAAATGTAAACGACCCAAAAACACTTCACGGTAAGACTCAACTCTACAAGAAAGGTGGAAACACTATGGCAACGAAAATGAACCCCGGCTTTATAGCAATGATGGCTAAGAAAAAAGACGGCATGAAAAAAGGCGGCATGAGCATGGCTGCTTTTGAAAAGTCCGGTAAAGATGTTGAGAAGAAGGGCGTGAAAGAAGGCTCTAAAGCTGACATGGCTATGGACAAAAAACAAATGATGATGAAAAAAGGTGGCGCTGCTAAGAAGATGGCTTCTGGTGGCTCAGCTTCTTCTCGTGCCGATGGTATTGCTTCAAAAGGCAAGACCAAGGGCAAAATGCTCGCTAAAGGCGGCAAAGCCTGTTAAGGAAAAGTCATGTACGACGATCTGGAAAAAAACAAGATGGCTCCACAGGAGCCTGATGACGCATCCGCTGGACGCAAGTTCAAAAAGAACGAACCTAACGTGCCAGAGCAGCCCGGTCAAGACATTCGTGTTGACGGCAAGAAGGTCAAGGGTATGGCCAAGGGTGGTTCAGCTTCCGCCCGTGCTGATGGTTGTTGCGTCAAGGGTAAAACCAAGGGCACAATGGTAATGTGCGGCGGCGGAATGATGAAGGCCAAAAAATGATGTCTTCCCGTGGCATGGGCGATATTAACCCATCAAAAATGCCTAAGAAGAAAGAGATCACCCGTAAGGATGATCCGAACAAAGTCGCTATGTATGCAGAGGGCGGTAAGACAAAATCTAAGGTAAATGAAGCTGGTAATTACACCAAACCTGAGTTGCGCAAACGTATCTTCAACAGCGTCAAAGCTGCGGCAATTGTGGGTACGGGTGCAGGACAGTGGTCAGCACGTAAGGCTCAAGTGATGGCTAAACGATATAAAGCTGCTGGCGGTGGGTATCGTGACTAAATGGTCTGACAAGCGCAAAGCGTCTATTAACTGTGATAACCCAAAAGGTTTTTCAGAAAAAGCACATTGCGCAAGTGTGAAGAAAGCTGGTGGTGGTTTAGCTAAACCGCAACAGTCTCTTAAGGACTGGGGCAAACAAGATTGGACAACTAAAAGTGGTAAAAAATCTTCTGACACTGGTGAGCGATACCTTCCAAAAGCTGCGATCAAAAGTCTTAGCCCTGCTGAGTACGCTGCGACAACCAAAGCCAAACGCGCAGGAAAAGCCGCCGGAAAGCAATTTGTGAAACAGCCACCCAAGGTGGCGAAGAAAACAGCGAGGTATAGATAATGGCCGAAAAATGGATTCAAAAAGCAATCAAGAAGCCCGGTGCTCTACGTGCTGCGCTAGGTGTAAAAGGTGATAAACCAATTCCAGCTAAGAAATTGGCCAAAGCTGCAAAAGCACCCGGCAAGTTAGGTCAACGTGCTCGTTTGGCTGAAACCCTTAAGAAAATGAAGTGACATGGCAAACACCTCCGGCGCAGTAAGCTTTAACCTTGACCTCACCGAGTTGGTCGAGGAGG
>Ga0194047_10001831_pt1 | contig 12599 bp, 8 predicted proteins | sample JunL225m_MetaG_2_FD_160070 | JGI IMG/M metagenome (GOLD analysis project Ga0194047, IMG submission 160070) | Anoxic zone freshwater microbial communities from boreal shield lake in IISD Experimental Lakes Area, Ontario, Canada - Jun2016-L221-5m | ecosystem: Environmental > Aquatic > Freshwater >...
ACAAGTGGCTTTTCGATTTAGCAGTAACTGCTAATGATTGGTGCCTTGCTGAAAACAAACAAGATGTAGATCCAGAACGTTTAAATGCTTTAATGAATGCATATCAATCTGTGCGACCATTGACATCAGAGGAGCAGGCTAGTTGGCCTTTGATGTTACGTGCTGCAGCACTACGTTTTTGGATTTCACGCCTTTGGGATTTCTATTTACCTCGGGATGCCCAAATGTTGACTCCGCATGACCCTACACACTTCGAACACATTCTCTTAAGCCGTCGCTCACTATGAAACTCAATACTGTTGCACCCAAAGAAGGTTATACCTGGATACGGCAAGGAATTTGGCTCTTTAAGCAAAGTCCATTAGGCTTTTTAATGCTGATCTTCATGTACGTATTTGCTGCCCAGCTAGCTGTCATCGTTCCAGTGATTGGGGTATTTGCTGTACTAATACTGACACCTACCTTATCGGTTGGCTTTCTCACTGCCTGTCGCCAAGCGATTCAAAAAGAGCGTATTCGACCGATGGTATATCTGGTTGCCTTGCAATCTACCCCCCTTATTCGTAAACGCATTTTGCAGTTGGGCTTGGTATACGCAGCCCTCATCCTAACGCTTAGCTTTACTCTCAGTCTCGTAGTTGATTTTGAGCTTCTCTTACCGCTCATGACAAGTGATAAAGCTGTCACTTCGGAAGCGCTGCGCCAAATTTATTTAGTGTTATTTTTTGGCGCACTTCTATATGTCCCAATAGCAATGTTGATGTGGTTCTCGCCTATTCTCATTGCTTGGTCTGATATGTCAGTAGCTCAAGCACTGTTCTCTAGCGCCCTTGCTTGCTGGTCAAATCGTGGCGCATTCTTTTTGTATCTTGCTATCTGGAGCGCTGTTTTGATTGGTCTACCACTCACGGTGGGCATGACATTTGATGCGCTCAATTTAGGTCAGGCAGCCTCATTTGTAATCGCGCCCATCTCCATGGCAGGTCTGACGATCATGCATTGCTCATTCTTTGCAAGCTGGAAAGCTTGCTTTACCGAGGATGAAGTATTGCCAGTCTAAGTGGGGTTGAGCTCAGTCGATTGCTGCTAACTTTGCAATACTGAGCTGCAACCACTTCACACCGTGGCGCTTAAAGTTCACCTGCGCTCTGGCATCGTTATCAATACCCTCTAAGCCAGTAACACGACCTTCACCAAATTTGGTATGAAATACATTTTGACCAATGGTAAACGGATAATCCCCCCTAGGTGGTGCAGCCATTCTCCTAACTTCGGTAGAGGCTGATCCAATCCGCTTTGTAGGCCTTGGTCGCTCACTACCTGAATCAAAAAAATCATTAGACTCATACTCGCGTTGACGCGTATAGCCATCTTGCCAAGCAGGCCCAGATCTAGTACTGCCACCCCACCGCGCATCTTTTGCTTTAGGTGTTAGCCACTTTAAGGATTCTTCAGGCAACTCTTCCAGGAAGCGGGATGGCATGTTGTAGCGCACTTGACCATGCAACATACGGGATTGAGTATGCGAGAGATACAAACGCTCCTTAGCACGTGTAATGGCAACATACATCAAGCGGCGCTCTTCCTCTAAGCCATTTTGCTCATTCACACTATTCTCATGTGGAAATAAACCTTCTTCTAGCCCAGTAATAAAGACGGATGTAAATTCCAGACCCTTGGCAGAGTGCACGGTCATGAGTTGAACGGCATCTTGTCCAGCTTGCGCCTGGTTATCACCCGCCTCTAAGGAGGCATGAGATAGGAAAGCAGCTAGCGGTGATACCTCCACTGCCCCTGGCGCATTCTCACCTGGCAACATGGCTGCTGCTGCATCCTGACCATAACCTTCTTCCGCGATAAATGCGGTAGCAGCATTAATTAATTCTTGTAAGTTCTCAACGCGATCTTGGCCTTCACGCTCTGTCAAATAATGCTGTATCAAACCACTGTGCTGAATGACAAACTCAACTGTTTCAGGCAGGGTATTGTGACGAGTAGCTTCGCGCATATGATCTACCAAACGCACAAACCCACCCAGTGCTGCGCCTGCTTTGCCCTCTAAGGACGAAGCAGCTAAATACAAGGAGCACTGCTGACTTCGGGCAGAATCTTGCAAGGCCTCAATAGATCTTGCGCCAATCCCACGTGTTGGAAAATTAACGACTCTCGAAAATGAAGTGTCATCGTTAGGATTTTCAAGCAGGCGTAAATAAGCCAGTGCATGTTTAATTTCTGCACGCTCAAAGAATCGTAAACCACCATACACACGATACGGAATTCCAGCAGAGAATAATGCGTGCTCAATGATGCGTGATTGCGCGTTACTACGATAAAGTAAAGCAATCTCAGTACGTTTGATACCGCTACTGACCAATGCTTTGATTTCATCGATAAGCCAAGCAGCCTCGGCATGATCGCTAGGGGCATCGTAGATGCGGACTGGCTCACCATGTCCAGCATCCGTCCGAAGGTTCTTACCTAAGCGCTCTGAATTATTTGCAATCAAATGATTTGCGGTATCCAGAATATGGCCATGGGAGCGATAGTTCTGCTCTAGCTTCACCATCATGGGATGGTATTGCTTTTCGTAGAGACGCATATTTTCAACATCTGCTCCGCGGAAAGCATAAATACTTTGATCATCATCACCTACCGCGAAAACTGAGCTACTACCCATACCACTGACATTAATACGACTAGCATCATGTCCAGACAATAATTTGAGCCATGCATATTGCAAGGCATTCGTATCTTGAAACTCATCAATTAATATGTGACGAAAGCGTTCTTGATAATGCGTCCGAATGGGCTCACTGTGTTTGAGTAATTCATAGCTACGCAATAGGAGTTCAGCGAAATCGACTACCCCTTCACGCTGGCATTGCTCATCATAGGCAGCATACAGTTGCGCCATCTTTGCCTGAAAATCATCTCCTACTGATAAATCCTTGGCGCGCTGGCCACGCTCTTTAGCGTGTGCAATAAAGTACTGAAGTTGCTTAGGTGGATATTTCTCATCATCGACTTTTAAGCCTTTGAGAAGTCGCTTAATGGCAGATAACTGATCCTGAGTGTCCAGAATCTGAAAAGTAGAAGGCAAACCTGCTTCTTTATGGTGGGCTCGTAATAAACGATTGCAAAGTCCATGAAAAGTGCCTATCCACATTCCCCGAGTATTAATGGGCAACATCGCACTTAGGCGAAGCATCATCTCTTTAGCAGCCTTATTGGTAAAGGTCACTGCTAAGACTCCAATGGGCGAAACTTGTCCGGTTTGGATGAGCCAAGCGATACGGGTAGTGAGTACGCGCGTCTTACCGCTGCCCGCCCCTGCCAAAATCATGGCAGATTGAGCCTGGCCATTTTCATTAATGGGCGGGAGGGTTACTGCCTCGCGCTGTTCTGGATTGAGGTTCGCGAGCAAGTCTGAGTACATTGTCCCAATTATAATTTGCCTCTTATGCCAAATGTCTCAAATACCCCTAATTCTTCGGCGACCAGTTCGGTAGACGAACTCGCTAAATCATACGAACCTGCCCCGATTGAAGCCTATTGGGGTCCAGAGTGGGAACGTAGAGGTATTGCTGACGCCAGTATGGATCCCAACAAGGGTGATTTTTCCATTCAACTGCCGCCCCCGAATGTCACTGGCACCCTTCACATGGGTCATGCCTTTAATCAAACCATCATGGATGGCTTGATTCGTCATGCTCGTATGTCTGGAAAAAATACTCTTTGGGTACCGGGTACTGATCACGCAGGTATTGCTACGCAAATTGTGGTGGAACGTCAACTCGACGCACAAAAAGTTTCTCGCCATGATTTAGGTCGCGAGAAATTTTTAGAAAAAGTATGGGAGTGGAAAGAAACCTCAGGAAATACGATCACTCGTCAGATTCGTCGCCTTGGTGCATCGATTGATTGGGGTAAAGAATATTTCACGATGGACAGCAAGATGTCCAAAGCAGTAGTAGAAGTATTTGTACGACTTCACGAGCAAGGTTTAATTTACCGCGGTAAACGCCTTGTGAACTGGGATCCGGTTTTAGGCACTGCCGTCTCTGATCTTGAGGTTGTTAGCGAAGAAGAAGATGGTTCGATGTGGCACATCCGCTACCCATTAACTGATGGTTCAGGTCATCTCACGGTTGCTACTACTCGCCCAGAAACCTTGCTGGGTGACGTTGCAGTCATGGTAAACCCAGAGGATGAGCGCTATAAACATCTCATTGGTAAATCTGTAAATCTGCCTTTATGCAATCGTGAAATTCCGATCATTGCTGATGACTATGTTGATGTGAACTTTGGTACCGGTGTCGTGAAAGTGACTCCTGCACATGACTTTAATGACTATGCGGTTGGGCAACGTCACCAATTGCCACTCATCAACATTCTCACCTTAGATGCCAAGATTAATGAGAATGCGCCTGCCGTCTACCAAGGTATGGAACGTTTTACCGCTCGTAAACAAATCGTTGCTGATCTTGAGACTGCTGGACTATTAGAAAAAGTACAGTCCCATAAACTGATGGTACCGCGCGGTGATCGTACGCAAACCATTATCGAGCCGATGCTCACAGATCAGTGGTTTGTAGCGATGTCCAAACCGAGTCCAGATAACCAATATCAACCAGGTTCATCCATTGCCCGCGCCGCTTTAGATGCAGTGACTAAAGGCGACATCAAGCTTGTTCCAGAAAACTGGATTAACACCTACACTCAGTGGTTAGAAAATATTCAAGACTGGTGTATCTCTCGTCAACTCTGGTGGGGTCATCAAATCCCCGCTTGGTATGGCGCTGATGGGCAGATCTTTGTCGCGCGCTCAGAAGACGACGCTAGAGCTCAGGCTACAAAAGCTGGCTATACCGGCTCACTCAATCGCGATCCTGATGTTCTCGATACCTGGTTCAGCTCTGCATTAGTCCCTTTTAGCTCCCTAGGTTGGCCAGAGAAAACCCCGGCCCTCGAACATTTTTTACCCTCATCCGTATTGGTGACTGGTTTTGACATCATCTTCTTCTGGGTTGCTCGCATGGTCATGATGACCTGCCACTTCACGGGCAAAGTACCCTTCCATACCGTCTATGTTCATGGTTTAGTAAGGGATGCTGAAGGCCAGAAAATGAGTAAGTCTAAAGGCAATACCTTGGACCCAATTGATTTGATTGATGGCATTGAGATTGAAGAGCTTGTTGGTAAGAGAACTTCCGGCTTGATGAATCCAAAACAGGCTGAGAGTATTAGTAAGAAAACTAAAAAAGAGTTTCCAGACGGTATACCTGCCTTTGGTACTGACGCTTTACGCTTTACCTTCGCTTCATTGGCATCCTTAGGTCGCAATATCAACTTTGATCAAAAGCGCTGTGAAGGCTATCGCAACTTTTGCAACAAACTGTGGAACGCCACACGCTTTGTGTTGATGAATTGCCCAGGTAGCGACGAAGACAATGGTTTTGCTCCCTGTGATAAGCAGTGCGGCCCTGAGGGTTATTTAGATTTCTCTCCTGCAGACAAATGGATTGTGTCGATTTTGCAAAAAACTGAGGCTGATGTTGCTAAAGGATTTGAGAACTATCGTTTTGACAATATTGCTAGCAGCATCTATCAATTCGTTTGGGATGAATATTGCGACTGGTATTTAGAGTTAGCCAAGGTGCAGTTGCAAACAGGGACACCCGCACAGCAACGCGCTACCCGCCGCACTCTATTGCGCGTGCTTGAAACCATTTTGCGTATGGCCCACCCACTCATTCCATTTATTACAGAAACCTTGTGGCAAACCGTTGCTCCCAAAACTGGCAAAGCGATTGCCAATCAAGAAAAGCAAACCATTGCACTCCAAACATATCCCGTTGCGCAACTTGATAAAGTCGATGTAAAAAGCGAAGCTTGGGTCGCTCAAATTAAATCGATTGTGGATGCCTGCAGAAATCTACGTGGCGAAATGCAAGTCCCCCCAGGTCAAAAAGTACCGCTTTGGATCAGTGGGTCCGAAGCCTTCCTACAAAAAGCGACTCCCTATCTTTTAGCCTTGGCCAAGCTTTCTGAGGTCAAAATCTATAGCGATGAATCCGCTCTTGAGAAAGAGGCTCCAGGGGCACCAATGGCCTTAGTGGGTGATTTGAAGCTATTACTCAAAATTGAGGTAGACGTCGCTGCAGAGCGTATCCGCCTGAGTAAAGAAATTGAACGCCTGGCTAACGAAATCCACAAAGCAAATGCCAAACTCACCAATGAAAGCTTTGTGGCTAGAGCCCCGGCTGAAGTTGTTGCCCAGGAAAAACAACGTCTTACCGGTTTTGAACAGAACCATCAGAAGCTTGTTGCACAATTAGAGCGACTTAAATAAAGATTGATAAAGATTGGACCCAAAATGCCTTTAAGCACCAAAGCCATTACCAAAGCAGTTTTTCCGGTTGCAGGACTAGGCACCCGCTTTTTGCCAGCCACTAAAGCCAGCCCCAAGGAAATGCTCAATGTGGTCGACAAGCCTTTAATTCAGTACGCGGTAGAAGAAGCGATTGCTGCTGGCATCACTGAAATGATTTTTGTTACCGGCCGCAGCAAACGTGCGATTGAAGATCACTTTGATAAAGCCTATGAGCTTGAGGCAGAACTTGAGGCTAAAAATAAACAGGCTTTGCTCGAAATCGTTCGCAGTGTCAAACCAAGTCACGTAGATTGTGTATATGTCCGTCAACCAGAAGCACTTGGCTTAGGCCACGCCGTTTTATGTGCAGAAAAATTAGTGCGCGACGAACCGTTTGCCATCATCTTGGCTGATGACTTGTTGGACGGGCAGCCTCCAGTACTCAAGCAAATGCTGAAAGTATTTGAAGAGCAAAACGGCTCTGTATTGGCGGTTGAGAAAATCGACCCTAATAAGAGTAGTTCTTATGGAATCGTTGATGGCGTCGAAGTGGCTAAAGGCATCTATCGCCTTCAGGGTATCGTAGAAAAGCCTCAACCTAAAGATGCCCCATCTAACTTAGCCGTTGTGGGGCGCTATGTATTGTCATCTGATATTTTTAGCCACATACGCAATCTCAAGCCTGGCGCAGGCGGAGAAATCCAACTCACTGATGCGATCGCCTCATTACTCAAAGTAGAGCCGGTCTTTGCTTATGAATATGATGGTGTGCGCTTTGACTGCGGTAGCAAATTAGGCTATCTCAAGGCCTCAGTAGAATTCGCACTTCGTCACCCAGAGGTAGCAACTGATTTTGCGGCTTACTTAAAAAGCCGTTCGCTGACTTAAGTTTGATAAATTTACTTAGTTAACTTAGCGTCTTTTCATATAGAAGACTAGCACTTCACCTTCGGTAGTGCTGGCAATCAATTCATTACCAGTCTGCTTAGCAAAAGCTGGGAAGTCATGGGCAGCGCCTGCATCCGTTGCCTTAATCTTTAAGACTTCGCCGGACTGCATTGTGGCTAAGGCTTTTTTGGTACGCAAAATGGGTAAGGGGCAATTCATGCCAATCGCATCTACTTCAGCATTAAAAACGATATCTAGGCTCATTTGCTAGCCACCCAATCTTTGACGCCTGCTAGTGCAGCGTTAATCTTGCTGGGGTCATTCCCACCAGCCATTGCCATTTCAGGCTTACCACCACCCTTACCGCCAACTTGTTGCGCAACAAAGTTCACTAAATCCCCAGCCTTGACCTTGTTAATTGAGTCAGCGGTGACGCCAGCAATCAAGCTCACTTTATCGCCTTGTACAGAAGCCAAAACAATTGCAGCGGTCTTTAATTTAGTCTTAAGTGCGTCCATAGTTTCCCGTAAAACCTGAGCATCCGCGCCGTCTAAACGAACAGCAAGAACCTTTAGACCATTGATATCGATTGCTTGACTGGCTAACTCATCGCCCTGGCTTGCAGCCAATTTCGAGTTAGCTTTTTCTAATTCCCGCTCTGCCTGACGTAATGCATCTTGTAGCTGAGTAACACGATTAACCAAATCCCCTGGATGGGTTTTGAGAATCGTTGCTGCCTCATTCACTCTATCCTCTAAGCCCTGTAAAAATTGCAGGGCGTTATTACCAGTAATGGCTTCCACGCGACGAATACCAGCGGCTACACCACTTTCAGAAACAATCTTCAGGCTACCAATATCGCCCGTGCGCGCTACGTGGGTACCGCCACACAATTCTTTAGAGCTCCCAATTTCTAGGACACGTACCTCATCGCCATATTTCTCACCGAAGAGCATCATCGCGCCAGTCTTTTGTGCATCCCCTAAAGACATGACCTTACCTGAGGTGGCGCTATTTTCTAAAATTTCACGATTCACAATATCTTCTATACGGCGAATCTGTCCTACCGTCACTGGTGCATTGTGCGTAAAGTCAAAACGGGTTTTGCTAGCATCTACCAAAGATCCCTTTTGCTGCACATGATCACCTAAGACCTCTCGGAGAGCCTTATGCAAAATATGGGTTGCGCTGTGATTACGCATAATGTCGGTCCGCTGGGAACTATCCACCAGGGCATTTAATGTATCGCCTACTTTAATTTCACCTTCAAGCACCTCTCCTTGGTGCCCAAAGACATCTGCTTGAATCTTGAAAGTATCATCCACACCAAAGCGCACTGTTTCATTACGCAGCTCACCCTTATCGCCGACCTGCCCACCAGACTCAGCGTAAAAGGGGGTGTTATCTAAGACAATCACTGCCGCGTCACCTGCTTTTACAGACTGCACTTGCGAACCATCCACATACAGAGCGGTCACTTTTGCACCTTCGTGTTTTAAAGTGTCATAACCATGAAACTGGGTAGGTTTGCCTTTGTATTCCAAGCCTTGGGCTACTTTGAATTTACCAGCAGCACGCGCTTGATCCCGCTGCTTTTGCATGGCCACTTCAAAACCTTCAGCATCTACAGTAACGCCACGCTCACGACAAACGTCAGCCGTTAAATCCAATGGAAAACCGAAAGTATCATGTAGGCGGAAAGCAGTCTCGCCATCCACTACTCTTGCACCATTAGCCAAAGCGCCTTCTAAAATCTCCATGCCATTAGCGATGGTTTGGAAGAAGCGCTCTTCTTCTTGTTTGAGCACATCACTTACCTTTTCTTGTGCTGCACGCAACTCTGGATAAGCATCACCCATTTCTTTTACCAGCGCAGGGACTAACTGATAGAAGAATGGTTTACGTGCGCCCAATTTATAACCATGCCTAATCGCGCGGCGCGCAATGCGACGTAAAACATAACCACGACCAGCATTACCAGGAATCACGCCATCAACCACCACAAAACTGCAAGCACGAATATGGTCTGCAATCACTTTTAATGATGGGCTTTGTGCATCACAGTTCTCGCCACCAGCTTGATCTACAGCATCTTTAGCAGCTTTTAATAAATTGACAAAGAGATCGATCTCATAATTGGAATGGACGCGTTGCAAGACTGCTGCGATACGCTCAAGACCCATACCGGTATCTACGCTTGGTTTTGGCAGCGGATGCATATTGCCCGCTTCATCGCGGTTGAACTGCATAAATACGTTATTCCAAATTTCAATGAAGCGATCGCCATCTTCCTCTGGACTTCCTGGAGGACCACCGGGAATATGTTCACCATGATCATAAAAAATTTCAGTGCACGGACCACAAGGACCGGTGTCACCCATCATCCAGAAATTATCGGAGGCATAACGCGCCCCCTTATTGTCGCCAATGCGAATAATGCGATCTGCAGGTATACCTATTTGTTTATTCCAAATCTCATAGGCTTCGTCATCTTCTGCATAGACCGTGACTAAGAGTTTCTCTTTGGGCAACTTGAAAACCTGGGTCAGTAAATCCCAAGCAAATTGGATGGCATCCTTCTTGAAATAATCCCCAAAAGAAAAATTACCTAACATTTCAAAAAAGGTATGGTGACGGGCGGTATAGCCTACGTTATCCAAGTCATTGTGTTTCCCACCTGCTCGAATACACTTTTGAGCGCTTGTAGCCCGCTTATAGACTCGCTTGTCAAAACCCAAAAATACGTCTTTGAACTGATTCATGCCCGCATTCGTAAATAGCAGGGTTGGATCATCACCCGGGACCACAGGGCTTGAAGGGACTATTTGGTGGCCTTTTTGAGCAAAGAAATCCAGATATGCCTGGCGAATTTGGGAGACTTTCATAACAATAATTATCGCATTGGCACCCGTCTAGGGCAAACCCTAGACAAGATACCCCTATCGTGGCTTACAATCGCACACATCAATAAATAGATCGGCAATGATGTCGATAAATAAGGAGCGCAAGTTGAAAATTCGCAACCAACGGGATTTTGGGGCTGGAATCATGTATATGGTTATCGGCCTCTTCTTCACATTCATCGCTACACAATATCAATATGGCACAGCAGCCAAGATGGGGCCTGGTTATTTCCCTTTCTGGCTTGGCATTTTGATGACCCTTCTAGGTCTATTGGTTTTTGTGAAGTCCCTTAGCGCAAAAGCAGCAATTGAATCGATTCCTAAATTCAACTGGCGCATCATTATCCAGATCACTGGCGCAGTTGTTCTCTATGGCCTGCTCCTCCCTAGAATGGGCTTTTTAGTTGCGGTAGTGGTTTTGGTATTTGTGTCAGCAAGCGCTAGTAAGGAATTCACTTGGAAGGGCACCGCAATTAATGCTGCCTTCTTAGTAACCTTTACTTATTCCGTGTTTGTACTGGGCTTAAAGCTCCAGTTCCCACTCTTGCCAGTCTTCTTACAACAATAACGAACCGAGAAACTACAAAATGGACTTATTTGCTAATTTATCTCTCGGCTTCGAGACTGCATTTACCTTACAAAATCTCCTGTATTGCCTCATCGGCTGTGTCTTAGGAACCTTGATTGGTGTGTTGCCAGGCCTTGGCCCCATTGCAACCATCGCGATGCTTTTGCCTGCAACGTATGCCTTGCCTCCCATTGCTGCATTGATCATGTTGGCCGGTATTTATTACGGCTCGCAATATGGTGGCTCTACAACTGCAATTTTGCTCAATATTCCGGGGGAGACGTCCTCGGTGGTGACGGCGATCGATGGATACCAAATGGCCAGGAATGGTCGAGCGGGTGTTGCCTTGTTTACCGCTGGTATGGGTTCCTTCTTCGCTGGTTGCGTAGCAACCTTGGTCTTGGCTGCTTTTGCTGCTCCACTCTCCCAATTGGCCTTTAAGTTTGGTCCTGCGGAATACTTCTCGCTGATGGTCTTGGGCCTGATTGGTGCAGTGGTATTGGCATCTGGATCTTTGATCAAAGCGATTGGCATGATCATTTTGGGTCTATTGATGGGCTTGATTGGTACTGACGTGAACTCTGGTGTCTCACGCTATGCGTTTGATATTCCAGAACTCAGTGATGGTATTGGCTTCGTGGCAGTGGCGATGGGCGTGTTCGGCTTCGCAGAAATCATGGGTAACTTGGAAAAGACTGGTGACGATGAGGGCTTCCTTAACAAACTCACCACCATGGTTCCTACTAAGCAAGATATCAAGCGCATGATTCCTTCTATTTTGCGCGGTACCACGATTGGCTCGATTCTGGGCATTCTGCCAGGCGGCGGTGCTGCATTGGCTGCATTCGGCGCTTACTCCGTTGAGAAAAAATCCTCTAAGTACAGTCATGAATTTGGTAAAGGCGCGATTGAAGGTGTTGCTGGTCCTGAGTCTGCAAATAATGCTGCAGCTCAAACCTCATTCATTCCATTGCTCACCTTAGGTATCCCACCAAATGCTGTAATGGCCCTGATGGTTGGTGCGATGACTATTCATAACATCCAACCTGGTCCACAAGTAATGACCAGCAATCCAGCTTTGTTCTGGGGTCTGATCGCTTCCATGTGGATTGGTAACGTGATGTTGATTCTCTTGAACTTGCCACTAATTGGTATCTGGGTAAAGCTCTTGAAGATTCCTTATCGCTTCCTCTACCCAGCTATCTTGGTATTCTGCTGTATCGGTGTGTACACCGTAAATAACACGGTGTTTGATGTATACATCACTGCAGCTTTTGGCTTGATTGGTTATCTCTTCTTCAAACTCGGTTGCGAACCGCCTCCATTGCTTTTGGGCTTTGTGCTTGGGCCAATGATGGAAGAGAACTTCCGCCGCGCATTACTTCTGTCCCGCGGTGACTTCTCCACCTTCGTTACCCGCCCACTCTCCTTGGGATTGCTGATTGCAGCAGCCCTCTTGGTTGTGATCGTGGCTTTGCCAGCGGTTAAGAAAACCCGCGAAGAGGCGTTTACCGAAGAGGATTAATTTCTCTCACCTTCACCAGATCGAGCCCGCAGCAGTTTGCGGGCTTTTTCTTTATGGCTTGGGGCTTTTCTCTACAATGTCGCTATGTCCCAAGATAGCAAATCATCCAAAACCGTCGCTCCGATTACCGAGCCATCGAATTTTTTACGTCAGATCATTGATCATGACTTAGCCAGCGGTGCATTTAATCAACGCACGAATATGGCTGGGAAAGCAATCCCATCTATCATTACGCGCTTTCCACCTGAACCCAATGGATATCTACATATTGGTCATGCCAAAAGTATTTGTCTGAACTTTGGTTTGGCAGCAGATTACAACGAACAAGCTGATGGTGCTCGC
>Ga0194047_10001834_pt1 | contig 12598 bp, 13 predicted proteins | sample JunL225m_MetaG_2_FD_160070 | JGI IMG/M metagenome (GOLD analysis project Ga0194047, IMG submission 160070) | Anoxic zone freshwater microbial communities from boreal shield lake in IISD Experimental Lakes Area, Ontario, Canada - Jun2016-L221-5m | ecosystem: Environmental > Aquatic > Freshwater...
CAATACAAACCGAAAGTACCGGAGACGGTACCGTGCCACTTGAGAGCTCGACCAATTTGCCAATAAATGATTCAAATAAGTTTTATGCACTCAAGGCAAGTCATGGTGAGATGTTGTCTCAGGACGGAATTCGGCAACAAATCGTAAACATTGTATCTGGTGCAACAAGTACTATTTCTAATAGTTTGATTACTCAGGATATTAATAAATGTAATTTAAACGGACGAGCGATTTCAATCTTTAGTCCGCTTTCTATTGATATAGTAGATCAAAACGGAAATCATACTGGAATTTCTTCGGATGGTGTGAGCACCGAAAACAATATTCCAAATGCTGATTATGAAATATTTGGTGATCATAAATTTGTATATTTACCGACAGATGATGGACAAACATATACAATAAAGATTGCAGGTACGGGTACGGGCGTGTTTACGGTAACTGATGCAACGATTGTAGACAATCAGACAACAGGTGAGCAAGTGTTTAGTAAAATCCCAGTTACGACGAAACTAATAGGAGACATTATTGTAAGTACTGCGACGACAACAATAAACCTAGATACGAATGGCGATGGAACTACTGATAAAGTATTACAACCAACTATTGTGCTTAGTGCAACTGATGCTATAAATTTTGATGCAGAAACATTTGGTGAAGCAGATACTTCGACCACGACGATAGCAAGTACTACCACTACTACGACAACCACCACAACGTCAGATACAACAGGAATGATTACTTCGACAAATCGGAGTTCTGGTGGTCATGGATTTGTATATGTGCAAACTGTAACTCCGACACAAAAAGAACCAATAGATATAAACCAACAAAGTATGGTAAATATTTCTACTTCAAAAAGTGAATCTGCTGTGAGTATAGTTTCAACGTCAGTTCCAATACAATCAAAAATTGTTTATAATCAAGCTGTTGTTAAAAATAATGAAACAGTTGATTATAAGCAGATTACAACTTCTACAGACGACACATTAACTGCAAATGCAAACGGAAGTAATGCGCGTGTGAATCACATAATACTATTATCAAGTTTAAGTGGAATTATATTATTAGGACTTATCGGAAAATTTTTAATTATCAAGAAATAATATATGATTAAAAAAATTAGTTTGAATATTTTAATAATTTTGCTTTGTTTTTTTGTGCCCTACTACTTATTAGGTATTTACCAAACTAATATTCTTAAATTAGAATCTACGCAAAATCAATTACTTTTTGTAATTCTAATTGGTGGCTCGCTGCTATTATTTATAAACCATGGATATAGAAAACAAGCACTTTCTAATAAATGGGTTTGGTTTATTTTTGAAATTATTGGTGTTGTAGGCGTTCTTTATTCGGGAATAGTTTTGTGGTTAATTTTTGCTTTTAGGCATTTGTTAACTTAAATAAGGCAGTTTAATTGCAAAGCAACAGGTTTTTGGGTAAACAAATCAAAAGAAGCAAATTTTTTATTAATAACGCACGAGCATCTTTTTGTTTTCCAGAAAGTATAAATTATATGTCACAAAATTTAGAAACAATCGTCTTGGGTGGTGGATGCTTTTGGTGTACTGAGGCGGTATTTACTATGCTTCGTGGAGTTGTTTCTGTTGCGCCGGGGTATACGGGTGGGATGACTACAAATCCGACGTATGAATCAATTTGTACAGGCAAAACGGGGCATGCTGAGGTTATTAAAATTGAATACGACCCAACTGTTATTAATGCGCGGGATTTGATGACGGTGTTCTTTGCCACGCATGATCCGACACAACTCAATCGACAGGGAAATGATGTGGGTACACAATACCGCTCGGCGATATTTTACACGACAGCCGAACAAAAAGTTGAGGCAGAGAGAATGATTGCAGAAATCGATGCGTCGTCGAGCGAGGGTGGCAAAGTGGTGACCGAAGTCACTTCGCTCGGTGAGTTTTATCCTGCAGAGGATTATCACAAGAATTATTTTGAAAAGAACCCCGACCGCGCGTATTGCCAGCTTGTGGTAAATCCAAAGATAGAAAAGGTACAAAAAAAATTTATAGAACTTCTAAAGAAAAAATAAAAGACCGCTTGTTTGCGGTCAGTTTTCTTTGTGGGTAATTTTATTGTTTCGTTTTATTTTGTCTACTTCTAGATTTAATAGTTACATTTATTACTTTCATTGGTGCAATTGTTATAATATATAACTTGCCTTTTTTCTTAACAATTTTAGTGTTTTCCATAAAAGTAATTTACAAAGATTAAGTTATGATTCGAATACAATTTAGCACGTTTGGCTAGTAATGTGAAATCTTTATTCTTTTAGAGTTTTATTTTATACTTCATATATATGGCATATGTAAAACGATATGAGGATTGGGAGCTTGATCAGGAAGTGGAAAATGACGATCAATTGGTGATAAAAGCAAAGATGGGCGGGTCTAGTGCCAAAGACGCTGTGGTGGGGCTTATAAAGTCTGCAGAGGCGTATTACGAGGCTGGAAACAATGCTAAATCGATTGAATTATGGGCTAAACTACTTGAAATTGCAGAAATGACTGGCGATAAAGAATTGTATTACAAGGCGACGGAACGAATGGGGAATATTGGGTAATAAATTGCAGAAAGGCCGGGTTTCGCGAAGCGAAACCCGGCCTTTTGTATCTGTTGTATTTTTTACAACGATTTAACTTTCAAATGTGATTTTTTGTTTTTATCAATCTTTGGCAAGCGAATTGTGAGTAGACCGTGTCGTTCGATTGCTTCGGCTTCCTCGGGTTCTACTTCTTGAGGAAGTGAAACGGTGCGAGAAAATGAACCCCAATATAATTCTTTACTAAAGTAGTCATCTTCTTTGACTGTTTTTGATTCAACACGTTTACCACGAAGTGTGAGCATGTCGCGAGTGATATTGATTTCGAGATCTTCTGGTTTTACTCCAGCGACAAACGTTTGGACGATAACTTCTGACGGTGTTTGATATACATCGAGTGCGAGTTCACCATCGGTTTCCTCGCCGTTTGTTTGCCATAATTCAGAATTACCATTTAATTCTTTTTCAACTGGGAGATTTTCATTTTCTTCGTCACTCATTTTTACGGTACCAGTGAGACGCTCAAAGAAAGAACCCTTTTTTTGTTTTGCCATAAATATTTAGTAGCTTTACCCTTGGAAACGTTGCACATAATTTCCCATACGGCGAAGCTTTTCAAACAAAAGCATTATGATAATAGTTACAACCCAGAGAAATCCGAAAACTTGCAAGAAATTTTCCCCGTTGTTACCCATTATAAAAAAATTAAAAGTTCCATGCAAGGCAATTGCGGTGATAAGTCCGATGAATCCAGAGAGTGTTCGAGAAAATGAATCTTGAAAAAATGCGAGACCGAGACTGATGCCGAGAATTCCACTTGTTGCTGAGTGGAGAAGTGTTGATCCGAGAAATCGTAGGTTTCCTGTGAGGAATGAAAGTGTTGCGTTGTTTACAGTAATCGGGTGAATGAGATAAAAAGTATTTTCGAGTGCAGCAAATCCGAGTGCAGCCGCAATCAGATAAATTGGATAATCAACTGGCTTATTTAAATTTGGATTTTTGGAAATAATTGCAGTGAATGCAAAATATTTTAGAATTTCTTCACTTCCTGCATACAAAAAAATCAAAATTGTATTTTGGTAGTGCAATGTCGAGATATATTTTTGAATCGGAAGTACGAGGATCACGGCAAGCATTCCAGAAATAAACGTGAGTACGAGAAGTGTGGTAGGTTCTGGATCGTCACGGTCTTCGGAGAGCCAAAAGAGTAACCAAAGCACGGCTGGAATTGTCCCACCCAAAAAGGCGAGAAGTAATACCATTGGATTTGATGCAATTCCAGAAAAAAATGTTAGCATGGCCATTTTTCTACCATAAGCATACGACCTTTTGTATCAGGTAAAAGTGACCAGAGTTCTTCTGTGACAAATGGCATAAATGGATGAAGGGTTTTGAGAATGATTGGCAGAATTGTCATCAATAATTTTTTGGCTGATTCAGAATTGTTGCCTTCAAGAATATTTTTCTTGCAACGTTCGATAATGATGTCGGCGAATTCATGCCATGTATAGTGATACAATTTTTCAGCAACTAAATAGAATTTGTATTCTTCCATTTCCTTTGTGATTTCGGATACAAGCGTGTTCAAACCGTCAAAAGATTTTTGATCTTCGTCAGAAAATTGCGCGTCCATGTTTGTGTCTTGTGTGTTTTCGAGAACAAAGCGTTGAATATTCCAGAGTTTGTTTGAGAATTTAGAAAAACCGCGAATTTTGTTTTCGTCAAATGTAATATCATTACCAATTGCAGTTCCAGAGAGAAGTCCCATGCGAAGTGCGTCAGTTCCAAATTTATTAATCACATCGAGTGGATCGATTCCATTGCCAAGTGATTTACTGAATTTGCGTCCTTGTGAGTCACGAACGATTCCATGAAGCATAACTTTTTTGAATGGGATTTGTCCGAGATGAAATCCACTCATCAATATCATTCGAGAAACCCATAGTGGGAGAATTTCATACGCAGGAGACATAAATGATGTTGGGTGAAATTTTGCAAGATCATTTGTTTTTTCTGGCCAACCGAGAGTAGAAAATGTCCACAATGCCGAAGAAAACCATGTATCGAGCACATCAGGATCCTGTGTCCAATCGAAGCCTGTTGGAGGTGTCGCACCCACATACATTTCGTCGCCTTTGTACCATACTGGAATTTGATGGCCAAACCATATTTGTCGAGAAATACACCAATCATGCAAATTATTGATCCAGTTGAAATATACTTTTTGGAAATTTTCTTGTGGCATTGATACACCGCCTTTTTCTACTGAAATGCGCATGAGCTCTTTGAGGGTAATCGTTGAACCAGATTCAATTCCTGGAATTTCTGAATGTTTTATTACAAATGGTTTATTAACTCCCACAAACCACTGTAATTTCGGAAGTGGTTCGATGATACCTCCGGTGCGTTCAGCTGTTGAAACGTTTTGATCGATTTCTTCCTCCTTTTCCATGAGACCTTCATTACGAATCCATTCAGCAATGATTTCCTTTGCCTCAGAAACTTTTTTTCCAAGCAAGTTTTCTCCACCAACCATCATTTTTCCATATTCATTGATTACTTGAATTGTTGGGATGTTATTTTTTTCTGCCATTTCGGCATCAATTTGACTGTGTGCTGGTGTTACTCCAAGTGCTCCAGTACCGAATTCTTTTTCAATATTTTCGTCAGCTATGACTTTAATGTGTAGTGGTACACCACAAAATACTACATCATATTCTTTACCGATATATTGCATGTAACGTTCATCGGTTGGGTTTACCGCTACTGCAGTGTCACCAACTTTGGTTTCTGGACGTGTGGTTGCTATTGAAATAGGGAAATCTTTTGAGTATTTAAATGTATAAAGTTTCGCTTTACGTGGTTCGTATATAATTTCATCATCAGAAACTGTTGTTTGACCTTTTGGATCCCAGTTTACGATGCGATTACCACGATAAATAAGTCCCGCATCATACATATTTTTGAATGCAGTAAACACTGCAGTGTTTCGTGTATCATCGAGTGTGTATGCATAGCGACTCCAATCAAGTGATGCGCCCATTTTGCGAACTTGATTGAGAATTGTGTTCTCACTTTGTTTGGCAAAGGCGCTCACTCGTTTGACCAATTCCTCGCGTCCCAAATCATGACGAGTTTTACCTTCTTCCTTTTGAATATTTTTTTCAACACGAGATTGCGTGGCGATTGCTGCAGAATCAGTGCCTGGAATCCAAACTGTTTTTTCTCCACGCATGCGATGAAAGCGGACTGCCGTGTCTTGTAATGAATCCTCGTATGCATGACCCAGGTGAAGTGTTCCTGTTACATTTGGTGGAGGGAGAACTATCGAAAATGATTCTGCATTTGCATCAGTAACACCTTTTTCGACACAGACATCGGGGTTAAAAAATCCGCTTTCCTCCCACATAGAGTAAATGCGTGTTTCGGTTTCGGTTGGGTTATAAGGCGCCAAAAGCTTGGCTGGCGTGTTCTTTTTGTCTGGTGTTTCCATTTAGAAAATATACCATCTTTTAATGATTTTTTGAAGCTGTAATTATAATTCCAAATTGCCGACCGCGATGAGTTTTTTGGAAATAAGAGATACTGGTTTTGCGAAATATCCGGCGATGGCGATCATGATTGCGTTGTCGGTACTTAAATTTTTGGTTGGGAGGTAGACGGGAATACCATATTTTTTGGCTTCCGACGTAAATCTTTTTTGAAGTTCCGTATTTGCTGATACGCCACCACCGATGATGATACTTTGAGCTTTGAATTTTTTGACCGCTGCAAAAGTTTTGGCGATGAGCACGTCGACGACTGCGTTTTCAAATTCGCAAGCGATTTCCATTTTTTTGTTTTCATCGATTTCTCCCAAGTCACGAAGTAAGTACAAAACCGAAGTTTTGAGTCCAGAAAAAGAAAAATCAAAATCTTTGGAATGAATCATTGGGCGAGGAAGTGCTGTCTTTGATTCAATTTTTTTGTTTCTAAATTCAGATGCGAGTTTGGAAATGAGTGGACCTCCAGGATATGCGAGTCCGAGCATGCGAGCGACTTTGTCGAATGCTTCACCAGCCGCATCATCACGAGTTTGACCTACGACTTTGTACGCGCCGATTTTTTTAAACAATACGAGTTCGGTGTGTCCTCCAGAAACGAGAAGTGAAATTGCGGGCAAATCAAAACTTGATTGAGAAAGTTTAAAAGATTTTTTTGAGTCAGTTATGAGTGTTGAAAGTAAATGACCTTCCATGTGATTGACTGGCACGATTGGGATGTCCCATGCGAGCGATAGTGCTTTGGCAAAACTAATACCAACCCACAGTGCCGGTGTGAGTCCTGGGCCGACAGTCACTGCGATTTTGTCTATCTTTGGTTTTTTGTATATTGGAAGTTCGTTCAAAAATCGCTCACCCAAATCGTTTTCTCGAGCGAGAATTGTGGAAATTTTTTGAACGGGGAATTCGGCGGGTTTTTTGGCCTTGGCCAAAAAACCCGCTTTTTTCAACGTCTCCAAAAGTACCGGAAGAATATTTTTGGCATGTTCACGTTTGGCCATCATCGGAAACACACCTCCGTATTGTGTATGAAGTTCTATTTGCGAAGCGACAGTGTGTGCCAAAATTTTTCCAGCAGGATTTTTGCCACTTCCCACATTTACTATCGCAATCGCAGTTTCATCGCATGATGTTTCAATCGAAAGTATATTCATAAAAATTATATTCCACGAATAACGCGAACTTTGGCACCGATGCTGTTTAATCGATCCGCGATTTCCTCGTACCCACGAGTAATTGAGTACACATTGCGAAGCATCGAAGTTCCTTCAGCTGCAAGCATGGCAAGGAGAAGTGTCGCAGACGGGCGAAGCGCTGGTGGGCAGACAATTTGCGCACCTTTTAATTTAGTTTGGCCATCAATGAGCGCACGATGTGGATCAATTAATTTAACTTTCGCTCCCAAATGATTAAGTTCGGTGAAATATATTGCGCGATTTTCCCATGTCCAATCATGGATGAGTGTTGTACCTTTGGCAGCAGTTGCAAGTGTCGCAAAAAATGGGAGATTATCGTTTTGTAATCCAGGAAATGGTTGCGTATGTAGTTTGTCGTGTGGTGCAACGAGGTTTGATGGAAATACTGTAATGTCTACAAGCGGTGTTTTGCCGTTATTCGAAAAATATTTTTTACCAATTTTTATTTTGGCATTCATGTGTTTAAGTTTTTCAATTTCAAGTTCAATAAATTCAATAGGGCAGTGTGTGATTGTGAGTGTTGATTTCGTTATAATTCCTGCGGTAATAAAAAACATAGATTCAATAGGATCCTCACTATTCCAGTGCTCTACTGTTTGATTGATTGCACCTACGCCGTGTACGACAAGTGTTGTAGTGCCGATACCATCAATTTTTACGCCAAATTTTTCGAGCAAAAAACATACATCTTGAACTTGATAGTTTGGTGTTGCAAATCGAATGGTACTTGTCCCTCGAATTCCTGCGGCTGCAATTAGCATATTGATTGTCCCTGTGTCACTTGATTCAAACAAAACAAAATCGGCTGGTTTGAGTTTGGTATGAGAAATTTGATAGTGGTTCTCAAGTGTTTTGATTTTTACACCAAATTTTTCAAGTCCGTATTTATGAGCACTAATTGAACGTTCTCCCATTTTGCATCCACCTGAGTGAGGGAATTGAAATGATTTACTTGCATGAATGAGTGCACCGACAAATGTAAATGAACGTACCTTTTTGGCAACTTCAATATTGAGTTTGTCGAGTGATAGTTTTTTGTCAGGTATAATTTCGAGTGTATCGTTTTCTATCCATTTCACAGACACGCCAATACTCTGCATGATTTCGATATATCGGTATACTTCCTCGATGCGTGGAATTCCATGGAGGATTGTTTTGCCACTATTTATGAGTGTAGCGCACAGCATGTTGATTGCGCCGTTTTTGGAATAGTTTGTTTTGATACTTCCAGATAATTTTTGACCACCTTCAATTTCAAAATCAATACTTTTGGATAGGGAAAGGATATTTCGATCGAGAATTTCAGACATCTTTGCTATTTGGCCGAGAGAAAAGTTTTGTTCACCAGCTTCCATTCGCGCAACGGCACTCTGGCTTGTCGCGAGAGCTTTAGCGAATTCTGCTTGAGTAAGTCCACGCTCCTCGCGTACGTGTTTGATAAAATTACCAATTTTGGTTTGTTCGTTTTTTGAGTTTGTTTTTGACATGTTGCGATTATATCATATATGAGATATCATATCAACATGTCTATACTACATAAACAAAACGTACCACTTGCCACACTTTCTACATTTCGTATGAATGGAATTGCAAAAGAGGTTGTGTGTTTGGAAAACGAAACCGATGTTTCAGAATTTTTTGCAACGCTTTCTCCCGACAAAAAATGGTTTATGGTCGGAGGTGGCTCTAATATTGTTTTTCCTGACGGAGATTGTGATATGTGTATCGTACAATATCTCGCTCGTGATATTAAAATCATTGAAGTAGAAAATAATTTCGCACATGTTGTCGTGGATGGTGGTCTAAAATGGGATGATTTCGTTGCATATACCGTACAAAATGGTCTCTCGGGAATTGAAGCACTCTCTGCTATACCTGGTAGCACTGGTGCTACTCCCGTACAAAATGTCGGTGCCTATGGATGTGAAATCAAAGACACACTCATATCTGTGCGTGCATATGATTGCATAGAAAAAAGATTTGTAACACTATCAAATGCTCAGTGTACATTCGGATATCGCGATAGTATTTTTAAAAGTGAAGCAAAAGGCAGATATATCATAACTCAAATTACATTTTTGCTTTCAAAAGACACACCAAAGATTCCACAATATGCGGGTGTGATGGAATACTTTTCAAAAAAGGGAATTACACAACCAACACTCCTTCAAATTCGCGAGGCAATTATCGAAATTCGTTCAAATAAACTTCCTGATCCCAAAAAGATTGCATCAGTTGGTTCCTTTTTCAAAAATCCGGTTGTGCCAACAGAAAAAGCAATTCAATTAAAAAATGAATTTCCTAAACTTGCGATATTTCCTGTAGATGAAAAAAATACAAAAATTGGCGCCGGGTCGCTCATTGATGGGCTCGGATGGAAAGGTAAAAATTTTGGCAACATCTCAATTTACGAAGGAAACGCATTAGTAATTGTAAATAATGGCAATGCAACACAAAATGAATTGATGGAATCAGTCTCGCAAATAATTTCTGAGGTTCAAAAAAAATACGGAGTAATATTAGAAACCGAACCAGAAATACTTAATTTTAAATAAAGGATTTTTGTGATATATTCATTTGCATATAATTAATACATATATATATTATGATAAAAGAATTTAAACAGTTTTTGTTGCGAGGTAACGTAGTCGATTTAGCAGTTGGTGTTGTGATTGGTGCAGCGTTTGGGACGATTGTGACTGCGCTAGTATCTGATTTACTTACACCGCTTATCGGTGCGATTATAAAAACACCAGATTTTTCTGGTCTCGCATTTGTAATAAACGGAAGCAAGTTTGCATATGGTCATTTTTTAAATAGTTTGCTTTCATTTTTGTTGGTTTCGGGTGCTGTGTTTTTCTTTGTTGTTAAACCAATGAATATTTTGATTTCTCGGTCTCGCAAGGAAGCTCCAGCTGATCCTACAACCAAAAAGTGTCCTGAGTGTATGAGTGAAATTCCATGTGACGCAAAACGTTGTTCTCACTGTGCACAGCTGGTATAGACACTAACCGTACCAACTTACGTACATTTAGAAATTATATTTAAATAAAAAAGCCTTTCCGAGATTAAACGGAAAGGCTTGTAAAAATCAGACTGGTTTATAGTTATAACCAACTAAATCTGATTAAATTTATCTTTGAGAATCATTAATGGAACCATCGGACCATTTAAATTTCTAAGTTCAAGTTCATCAATTGCATCCAGCACAATTTTTGGAGAAAACATGACTCCAAAATATTGATCTACATCATAGTATTTCGGTGGATGATTAAGTACTGTCCAATCTATAACTGCACCGTTGTATAGTATAAAACTATGATGATCAATGAAATATCTTTTTTCTGGTGGAACACAAGCATTGTTTGCGATGCAACCATACAGTCCTGTAACGAAATGAATTTTATCGAGAAGAATTGGTTTTTCTTCTTTTACTGTTGATAAATAATGCGTACAATTTGAATGACAATGATATGCCATCGTCTTTTGTGGAAGGAGAATATCAGGTACTTCGGATGGAATTTTAAAGTATGTTCCGTTATTTATTAAAAATGTATACATTTCAACTGCTGGAGAGTTTTCAGATATTCTCTTTGAAATCCATCTATCAAGGTCAATCTTTTCATTGTAGTTGTATGCTGATAAATCTTTATCTAATGTCATAACTATGAATTTTGGGGTGACCACAAAAGGTGAGAAATCTCACCTCGCTAAGGTCACCCAAAAATATATGTCAAAAAAGTATCAATTTTGATACTACAATAAATATATATTTAGTCAACTTTGTGCGCGATAGAGGAATCGAACCTCTGACCTACCCCACGTCAAGGGGTCGCTCTACCAACTGAGCTAACCGCGCATATGTCACATACAATACCAGAAAAACTTATAAATTCAAATTAGTATTTTGTATATTTACATATGCATGTTTTTTGAGTATGCTTTCGGTAGATAGTAACTACAATTATATGGAAAAAATTTTTAAACAACCCGCAACGCTTATTTATGTTGTCAAAGACAGTAAAGTTCTATTAGCGCAAAAAAAAACGAAAAGTAAACGCGGGTAAATGGACAAGCTATGGTGGCAAAATTGATGCAGGCGAAACAGAACTCGAATGTGCAAAAAGGGAATTAGAAAGTGAATCTGGTTTGCAAGTTAATATTCATGATTTGCAAAAAGTTGCGATAATTGATTTCTTTAATTCAGAAACTGATGTGTGGAGAGTGCATACATATATCATTACAAAATTTAGTGGAACTCCAAAATCTACAGAAGAAATGGCAGAACCGAAATGGTTTGATATTGATACATTAGATTTCGATACAATGCCGTGGTCAGATGTGTATTGGTTACCACTGCTATTGAAATATAATAAAAAGCTCACAGTTGAGATTCATCAGAATTCGCTACTTCTCAAAATAGAAGATATGAAATAAAAATAGCATCTGAGGTTATCCAAAGATGCTGGTGTTTTTGTGTATTATTTTTTTTGAAAGAAATGGACCCTTCTTTGAGATGTTCCAAATGACTATTTTGTAAATTCGCCGAAGGGTCCACTCGTAGTATATAGCAGTTATCGATGGGCTCGTAGGGAAAACTTCAGATACTTGCATTTTTTTATATATATGGTATGGTTGTTTTGACTATTTTATAAATTCATTTAAATTCACACATTAAAAATGTTCCAGATGAAAAAAAGTATCTTGATTACATCGGCTCAGACTAGCATTACAAGTATAGGTCTAGTGGGAGGATCGGATCACAAAACTATTCTACAGCCTATAGAAGAAAAGAATGAATGTTGTATTTTTATCTCACGTGAGATTTTCGAAAAAAAACCACATTACTTCTTTCTAAATGAAGAAGACGATTATACTCAATTGTTGGAGGCCATCAATAACATTACAGATAATCGGCCAATCGTGATAGTTTTCAGTAGCGAAATGATAGACGACATTGAGCTATTAGTAAACTATCTATCAATAGAGCTTGATAGCTATGATGTGGAAACAGCAAACCCCACAATTGGGCAACGAATCGTTATCGTTACGATATCTACTGAGCAAATGCTCAGCAAGATGATTGACGTTAATGATCCGTTATCTGTGGAGAATTAATAGTTTAAATAATATCAAAAAAGCGCAGGTGATACCGGCGCTTTTTTTTAATTAATTATTTGATTCTTTTGAAGTATTTATTAGTGTTTTGAGTAACGTTTTTTTATGTTTTTTGCTTACAACTTCATATGTTTCGATATTAAAGTTTGTCGTCACTTTTTTTAGTG
>Ga0194047_10001835_pt1 | contig 12593 bp, 12 predicted proteins | sample JunL225m_MetaG_2_FD_160070 | JGI IMG/M metagenome (GOLD analysis project Ga0194047, IMG submission 160070) | Anoxic zone freshwater microbial communities from boreal shield lake in IISD Experimental Lakes Area, Ontario, Canada - Jun2016-L221-5m | ecosystem: Environmental > Aquatic > Freshwater...
GAATGAAGGACGATCACTAATCACGTAGATTAACAATGGGGTGTCGAGAAATCGGCACCCCATTTCTCTATCTTAAGGAGCTCAAGCTATGAAAAGTGATCTTGTAAATAATTACAGAATGGGTGGATACCTGCTTGTTGCACTTGGATTAATTAATTTGCGCTACCAAACTGGCCATAGCGGCGTATTGGCACATAGCGTGACTATCGTTATTCCTGGAACTGCCTTACTTATTTCAACATGGATACCGGCGATGCACAAGGTATTGAATACCCGGGCTTGCAAAGCAATGACACTGACTCTCGGTGCTCTGCTGATTGCATACGCCGTCATCAATTAATCCCCTTTACATTTGAGTTCTACCCCTGGCCTTTGCATGTCTGCCAATACCATCTTCAGGAGTACGCTCAATGAAATCGAAATTAAGGCGAAGAAGAAACCTAGGCACGAAGGAGAATGAAATGACCGACATCACAATTGAGGTAAAAGAAGAGTCCAGCACTTGCTGTGGTGGAAGCGGACAGTGCGGCTGTAAAGCGGAAGAAAAAGCTGAAGTAAAAACTGAAACTTCATGTTGTGGGGGAAATTGCTAGACTTTAGAAACTAACATCAGTAAAGAACTGTGGAGAGAAGTACATGCAGATCACAATCGATAAGAAGTCAGGAATATTTCTGATAATTATTGTTGCGCTACTTGCAGTAATCATGGGAATGGGTATGGCTCGTAATGGAGACCACGGCTTATCCGGCATGCATGAGATGATGGATTCACATGAAAAAGAGGCATCCTTACAACTAAGTGGTGCGGATGTGATGTTTTTACAGATGATGATTCCACATCACCAACAAGCTATAGATATTTCACAATTAGCGTTATCAAAGAGCAAAGACCCTGAACTTTTGGGACTTGCTACAAGTATTCGTGATGGTCAATCCGCTGAAATAGTTCAGATGAAATCTTGGCTCAATGCAGCTAACGCAGATCTTGATATGGGCCACTCAATGGGGGACACCATGGGTGGCATGCTTACTGAGACGGAATTAACTGACTTGAAGGGAGCAACGGGAAACAACTTTGATCTTTTGTGGCTAAAGGGAATGACGAATCACCACGCTGGTGCACTCCATATGACAACAATGATTGAGGATGCCAGTAACGCTGAGATTAAATTTTTTGGAGAGAACATAGTTATTACCCAAACCGCTCAGAATAAACAGATGAGCTTAATGATTACACGACTAAAGAATTAGGGACTAATCACTTTACTTTCTAAAAGATAGATCCGCCTTTTTCATTTCGGTAACTAAAATCCGGATTGCATTTGCTCCCATGCCATCAAGTTCTTTAAGTGCGGCAAGTGATGTTTTGCGAAGATCGCTCAGCTGAAATAATCCATCATCGATTAATGCCCGACATGCGGGTGCGGCTAAACCAATCTCACGCCACTGACCATCCACGGCGGCGTATGCATCAAGTGTGTCATCGCTATTTGTCGCAGCAGCAACTTTCTTAGCTTTTTTCTCAGCCCGGTTAGCAGCCCCTGCGCGCTTTGCCTCTGCTGCCAACTTTTTTGTCTTGGCTGGTGATTGCTTTGCCATTAGAAAAATCCTAACTACGGCTTATTGATTTAGTGTGCGGGAGAAGGGACTTGAACCCTCACGTCCGAAGACACAGGTTCCTAAGACCTGCGTGTCTGCCATTTCACCACTCCCGCGAAACCCACACACAGTCATCAAGTGACCCTATATGGATAGGTCCCAAGATTAGAGGTAAGTTAGTCATGTATCAAAACGACCCTGAGACCGCTGATTTAGGAAGGTAGTGCGTCATGTCACTGACACCCACCCCGGCAGATAAATTCACTTTTGGGCTTTGGACAGTGGGCTGGCAAGCTCGCGATCCTTTTGGCGATGCCACTCGTGGCGCACTAGATCCCGTGCGAACAGTTAATGAGTTAGCAGCGCGTGGAGCCCATGGTGTGACTTTTCACGATGATGACTTAATTCCATTTGGAAGCGATGAAGGTGCACGACGCACACATATAGAGCGTTTCAAGAAGGCTTTAGCCGAAACCGGTATGAAAGTTCCGATGGCGACCACAAATCTATTTACGCACCCAGTATTTAAAGATGGTGCTTTTACCTCTAATGATAAAGATATTCGCCGTTATGCACTCTCAAAAGTTATGAAGAATATTGAGTTAGCAGTTGAGCTTGGCGCTAAGACTTATGTCTGTTGGGGAGGTCGTGAAGGCGCAGAATCTGATGGCGCAAAAGATGCATACGTTGCACTCGATCGTTTCCGTGAAGCTTTTAATATTTTAGGTGAGTTTGTAACTGATAATGGATATGACATTAAGTTTGCAATTGAACCAAAACCAAATGAGCCACGTGGAGATATTTTCTTGCCAACGATTGGGCATGCACTCGCATTTATTAACTCACTAGATAAACCAGAACTCGTAGGTCTAAATCCTGAAGTTGGTCACGAGCAAATGGCAGGGCTTAATTTTGTTCATGGAATCGCACAAGCCTTATGGCACAAGAAGTTGTATCACATCGATTTAAATGGCCAGCATGGCCCTAAGTACGATCAAGACCTAGTCTTTGGTCATGGAGATTTAAAGTCAGCCTTCTTCCTAGTAGATCTCCTTGAGCGCTACAAATACGACGGTCCTAAACACTTTGACTACAAGCCGGCTCGTACTGAAAGCGATAAAGGTGTGTGGGAATCAGCGACGGCAAATATGCGTACATATTTAGTCCTTAAAGAGCGTGCAGCAGCATTTCGTGCAGATCCTCGCGTTATAACTGCCATGGCCGAATCAAATATTCCAGGGCTAAGTGAGCCAACGTTGAGTGCGGGTGAAACGTGGAGAGATCTTTCTAAGGATTTATTTGATGTTGAAGGCGCTGGCACACGTGGTTATGGCTATGAGGCCATTGACCAGTTAGCTCTTGAACACCTTATGGGGGTTCGTTAAAGGTTTCGGCAACGTCGTGCGGACACTGGCGGTAACCTTGCCTAATGTCCTCACAACTAGAGCAGCTGCAGTCAGCGGTCTTAGCTGCACTCGAGCATTTAGTGGCAGAAGGCTTATTGGATGCGCAAATCCCTGCCTCTATCGTCTTGGAGCGCCCTAAGAATCGCGACCACGGGGACTATGCAACATCTATAGCTTTGCAATTGGCAAAAACCGCTGGTAAGAATCCACGCGATATTGCCCAACTAATTGCCGATCAATTACACACCGCAGAATCCATTTCACGCGTGGATATTGCTGGACCTGGATTTATCAACATCACGTTGAATCGTGCCAGCCAAGCCGAACTTGTGACCGTGATTCTTAACTCGAGTGCAGATTATGGAAAAGGAAATGCGCTCGCGGGCGTTCGAATAAATCTAGAGTTTATTAGTGCAAATCCAACTGGACCATTACACCTAGGGCATACGCGATGGGCAGCAGTCGGTGATGCTCTTGGTCGAGTTCTCAGTGCAGCAGGAGCCGATGTAACTCGTGAATTTTATATTAATGATCGTGGAAATCAGATGGATCTCTTTGGTGCATCGGTTGAAGCAGCAGCTCTAGGAAAAAAGATTCCAGAAGATGGATATCAAGGCGCATACATTTCAGATTTAGCCAAAGAAGTTGTGGCTTCTAACTCTGCAATCACTTCACTTCCAGAAGGCGTGCGCCACGAAGCATTTCGTGAAGCGGCATACGCTGTTCAACTCAAAGATCAACAACGAGTGCTCGATACTTTTGGAACGCATTTCGATGTCTGGTTTTCTGAGCGCTCCTTACATGAACAAGGTGCGGTCGAACATGGATTAGAGAAACTGCGCAAACAAGGACATGTCTTTGAAGAAGAAGGTGCAGTATGGCTTCGAACAACTGATTTTGGCGATGACAAAGATCGAGTACTAACTAAGTCCGATGGATCACTGACGTATTTCTCATCAGATACCGCTTATTACATTAATAAGCGCGAACGTGGCTTTGATATCTGTATTTATATGTTGGGTGCAGACCATCATGGATATGTGGGCCGCTTGAAGGCAATTGCAGCCTGTGCCGGTGATAATCCTGATTACAACATTCATGTTCTGATTGGACAGTTAGTAAAAATTATGGAGGGCGGAGAAGAGGTAAAACTCTCTAAGCGTGCTGGAACAATTATTACGTTAGAAGAGCTGGTAGAAAAAGTTGGAGTCGATGCCGCCCGATATACGCTTATTAGGTATCCGGTAGATACTCCTATGGTTATGGATATAGATGTTCTTAAGCGCAACACAAATGAAAATCCGGTTTATTACGTTCAATACGCCCACGCTCGAATCGCAGCGGTGCTTCGTAATGCCGAGGAACTAAAAATTTCGCTAGATGCCAAAGATTTCGATTCAGCCCAGTTATCGCATGATCGCGAAAACGAACTCTTAGGTGTGCTTGCCCAGTTCCCTCGTGTTGTTGAATCAGCGGCAGAGCTTCGCCAGCCACATCGTGTTGCCCGTTATTTAGAGGAGTTAGCGGGGGTCTATCACGGCTTTTACGCGGATTGCCGCGTACTTCCAATGGGCGAAGAAAATCCATCGGCATTACATACGGCCCGACTATTACTGTGTGCATCTACAAAGCAAGTAATTGCTAATGGCTTAGCACTATTAGGTGTCAGTGCACCGGAGAGGATGTAGTCATGTGGTCAGCTAATGTCACACAATCAGAAGAACTCACGATTTCATCTATTACTGCATCCACTCTTGCCAAAGAATTTGGAACTCCTGCATTTATTATGGATCAAGCTGATTTCTATAACCGCGCTCAAGCCTGGGATAGCGCCTTAAAAAGCGCATTTGGTGCGCATGCCGGTCAAGTTTATTACGCTGCAAAAGCATTCATTTGCGTAGAAGTAGCGCGCTGGATTAAAGAAATTGGCATTGGAATCGATGTCTGCACTGGCGGAGAATTAGCTGTTGCTCTTGCTGGTGGAATTGATCCATCGAAGATTGAAGTTCATGGAAATAACAAATCAGTAGCAGAGATTGAAAAAGCTGTGAGTGCAGGAGTCGGCACTATTGTGATTGACTCACTCTTTGAAATTGAACGTGTGGCACTAGCGGCCAAGAAATTTAACGTAGTTCAAGGTGTGCTGCTGCGCCTGACTCCAGGAATTGAAGCACATACACATGAATCAATTGCCACGGCGCATGAAGACGTAAAATTCGGTTTCTCAATTGCCAGTGGTTCGGCGTGGAAAGCGATTGAAGCTACCCGTGCTCATGCATCAATTCAGTTACGTGGTTTTCACGCACACATCGGCTCACAAATCTTAGATACCAACTCTTTTGATGTAAGCGCCGAACGTCTTATTGGATTATTGGCACGCTACCGCGATACCTTTAATGAAGAGTTACCTGAATTAGATTTAGGTGGAGGCTATGGAATCGCTTACTTACCTGGCGATGAAGCTCTTTCACCGACTATCGCCATGAACGCTCTTGCCGCTGCAGTTCAACTCAACTGCGCAAACCATGGACTAACTCATCCGCGAATCTCAATTGAACCTGGCAGAGCAATTGTTGGACCAACAATGTTTACGCTGTATGAAGTCGGAACAGTAAAAGATGTCACGCTAGAAAACGGCAATCACCGTCGCTATATATCTATTGACGGCGGCATGAGCGATAACATTCGTCCTGCCTTATATAGCGCTGAATACACGGCAGTTCTTGCTAATCGCACCAGCGTTGCACCATTGCTCTCCTCTCGCCTCGTAGGAAAACACTGCGAAACTGGAGATATTGTTATTCGAGAAATCGAATTAGCTGGCGATATTTCACCTGGCGATTTATTAGCTACCCCAGCTACGGGTGCATATGGACGAAGCATGGCTAGTAATTACAACCACATGCCCCGTCCGCCAGTTATTGCAGTAAAAGATGGCAAAGCACGTGTAATTCTGCGACGTGAGAGCGAAGCCGATCTATTAGGGCTTGATATTTAACGCCGATACAGGCATCTGTGAAAGAATAACCCGCATGGACGCAGGTTTGAAGACAATCTCAATTGGAATGCTTGGCGCTGGAGTAGTCGGCAGTCAAGTTGCTCGCCTGCTCCAATCCGATGAACAAGAGCTCTCCGAACGCTCAGGTGCACTTCTTGTATTAAAAAAAGTTGGCGTTCGTAGCAATACACCACGCGATGGCATCGATGCATCGATGCTTACTACAGATTTGAATTCAATAGTCACTGATCCTGAGATTAATATCATTATCGAAGTAATGGGTGGCATTGAACCTGCGCGTACTTTAATTTTAGAGGCAATCAAGAATAAGAAATCGGTTATCACTGCAAATAAAGCGCTGCTTGCAACACATGGACATGAACTATTTAATGCCGCAGATGCAGCCAAAGTTGATTTGTATTATGAAGCAGCAGTTGCTGGAGCAATTCCAATTATTCGCTCAATGCGCGAATCATTAGCTGGAGACCAAATCACTCGCGTGATGGGAATTGTTAATGGAACAACTAACTATATTTTGACCAAGATGCATGAAGAAGGTCGTGAGTTTGCCGAAGTTCTTAAAGAGGCTCAAGCATTGGGTTACGCTGAAGCAGACCCAACAAGTGACATCGAGGGCCATGATGCAGCAGCTAAAGCTGCGCTATTAGCCAGCTTGGCATTTCATAGCACGGTGACAATTGATGAGGTTTATTGCGAGGGTATTAGCAATATTTCAATTGATGATGTGCACGCTGCCAAAGCCATGAACTGTGTTATCAAGTTGCTAGCAATTGCAGAACTCACAGTGAAAGATGAGATCTCAGTTCGGGTTCACCCCGTCATTTTGCCTAATTCGCATCCGCTGGCATCGGTACGTAACGCCTTCAATGCCGTCTATGTTGAGTCTGAGTCAGCAGGGGAGCTGATGTTTTATGGTCGCGGAGCAGGTGGTGCACCAACAGCATCTGCAATCCTGGGTGACTTAGTTGCAGTTACTCGTCACCGTGCATACTCAACTGTTGGTTATGGCGAATCAGATTATGCAGATTTGGATATTGCACCGGTCGGTGAAGTTAAATCACAGTATTACGTGCGCTTACATGTAACCGATAAGTCAGGTGTTTTAGCATCCGTTGCCCAAACTTTTGCGAGCGAAGATATGTCGATTCAGACAGTACGTCAATCAGGCATGGGCCAAGATGCAGAGTTAATCGTGATTACGCACCGCGCGACAGAGGCATCGCTTAACGCATGTGTTAAGAAGTTAACTGACATGGCGATAGTAAGTAAAGTTGAATCAGTTATTCGTGTTGAAGGAGCGGTCGCCTAAATGGGAATCTTTGGAGGAAACAAGAAAGGTGCCCATCAATGGCGTGGAGTCATTGAGGAGTACCGCCATCGTTTACCGGTTACTGCTAAAACTCCGATTATTTCACTTCGGGAAGGTGGCACACCACTTATTTATGCATGCAACCTTTCAGAATTACTTGGCAACAACGTGTGGATTAAGTACGAAGGTCTCAATCCAACAGGATCTTTCAAAGATCGCGGAATGACAATGGCAATTTCTAAGGCGGCCGAAGATGGCGCTAAAGCAGTTATCTGCGCATCGACCGGAAATACTTCTGCATCTGCTGCGGCTTATGCAGTGAAAGCTGGAATGACTCCAGCTGTATTGATTCCTAAAGGCAAGATTGCGATGGGTAAATTAGCCCAAGCCGTCATTCATGATTCCACTATTTTGCAAGTAAATGGAAACTTCGATGACTGTTTAACTCTTGCGCGTGAACTCTCAGAGAACTATCCAGTTGCACTTGTTAACTCGGTTAATCCATTTCGAATCGAAGGCCAAAAGACTGCTGCATTTGAAGTAGTAGATATGTTAGGTAATGCCCCAGATATTCATGCGCTGCCAGTGGGTAATGCGGGAAACATCACTGCATATTGGAAGGGCTATAAGGAGTACTTCAAAGATGGAATGACGTCTGGATTGCCAGCCATGTATGGTTTTCAAGCTGCAGGTGCTGCACCAATTGTTAAGGGCAAGATAGTTAAGAATCCAGACACAATTGCTACTGCAATTCGAATTGGAAATCCAGCGTCGTGGACCCAAGCTGTTGAAGCACGTGATAGCTCCGGTGGAGTAATTGATTCAGTAACTGATAAGGAGATCCTTGCGGCATATCGTTTAATTGCCGCTAAAGAAGGAATCTTCGTTGAACCTTCATCTGCTGCGGGCTTAGCCGGTCTGATTAAATACAAAAAAGCTGGCAAGTTACCTAAGGATAAAACAATTGTTATAACCGTAACTGGGCATGGCTTAAAAGATATTCCTTATGCACTTGAGAGTGCTAGAAAACCTGTTGTCGTTCCAGTAAATGTTAAAGCTGCCGCCAAGGCTTTAGGTCTTATCTAAAATGAAGCCAACATTTAGAGCGCAATCTATGCAGGTGCAAGTTCCTGCAACCAGCGCTAATTTGGGCCCGGGTTTTGACAGTCTCGGTTTAGCTTTAGGAATGCATGATCGTTATATTGCCCAGATTTTAGATGAAGCAATTATTGATATCGATATTACGGGTGAAGGCGCCGACACATTAGCGCGCAACGAAAAGAATTTAGTTATCAGATCCATGTATGCAGGTTTTGATTTTCTTGGTGGAAGACCTCGAGGAATTGCTCTGCGTGCATTAAATGTGAATCCACATGGACGCGGGCTTGGTTCTTCTGCAAGTGCAATCGTCGGTGGACTAACACTTGCTCGCGCACTTGTCCTAGGCGGGTCTGAGCACATGAGTAATGAAGACATGCTGATTTTGGCCAATGAATTAGAGGGTCACCCAGACAATGTTGCAGCTGCAATTAATGGTGGAGCAACAGTTGCTTGGCAAGAGATGCAGTATGGACAAAAAGTAGCGCTTTCAATTCAACTTGAAGTTGATCCACGCATTAGTGCAGTGGCATTTATTCCTTCTACCTCGGTTGCTACATCTAAAGCACGCAAAATGCTGCCAGAATTAATTACTCATGCCGATGCCGTCAAAAATTCAACGAATACAGCATTGCTTGTGCATGCCTTGCAACATCGACCTGACTTGCTCCACACGGCAACTGAAGATTTCTTGCATCAAAGTTATCGCGCCGAAGCCATGCCTGGCTCATATGCTCTCTTGAAGAAACTGCGCAATGCTGGCGTAGCTGCATTTATTTCCGGAGCGGGGCCGGCTGTTTTGGCACTTCATACCGGGGGATCTGCCGAAGTCGATGAACTAGCCCGCGCCGCCGGTGATAAGTTCGTAACGAGCGCTTTGAGCATTTCACGCACTGGTGCCAGCCTCATTGGAGGCTAAATTTGGCCTTGAGCCAGGTGCACTGCTAATATTTAGGCATCTGTTCGGCCCGTTTATTGGGGCCAGCAACACCTACAGATAATCACAGAAGAATCCACCGTCGTTGGGTATATCTAAAAAACTCAAAGGCCAATAGCGAAAAGATACAGATGACAACAGCAGATGAACCCGTTCGTTCACAAAGTCCAGAGCTAGCTGCAATGACCTTGCCCAAGTTAAAGACAGTTGCAACACAACTTGGAGTTGAAGGCGCAGCAAAGATGAAGAAGGACGCACTTGTAGAAGCGATCGCCGATTTACAGGCCAAGAATCGCGAAGCTGCAAAAGCTGAACGCGAAGCACGTCGTGAAGCTCGCAATAGCCGCAAGAAAGAGGTTAAGCCAGCGGCTAACCAATCTGCGGATTCAGATGATGATGCAGGTGATGATTCTTCCTCTAATGATCGCGGAAATCGAAATGATCGTTTCGATCGCAATGATCGCTCTCGTGGTCGCAACCGTGACCGTAATAACCGCGATCGCGCACCCCGCGAAGAGCGCGAACCAGTCATTGGTGAGGACGATGTCCTAGTTCCAGTAAGTGGCTTGCTCGATATTTTAGATAGTTATGGCTTTATCCGTACATCGGGTTACTTGCCAGGACCAAATGATGTTTATGTAACGATGCAGCAAGTCCGTAAGAACGGACTTCGTAAAGGTGATGTTGTAACGGGGCAAGTTCGTCAACCCCGTGAGGGCGAAACTAAGCAGAAGTTCAACGCACTTATTACCCTTGAAACCGTTAATGGAATGACACCAGAAGAGGCGCGTAATCGCGTTGAATTTGGCAAATTAACTCCGTTGTATCCACAAGAGCGTTTGCGCCTTGAGACTGAACCAAATATTTTGACAACTCGAGTTATCGATTTGATTGCACCTATTGGTAAGGGTCAACGCGGGCTTATTGTTTCACCACCTAAAGCTGGTAAGACAATGGTCCTACAGTCAATTGCTAATGCGATCACAACTAATAACCCTGAGTGTCACTTAATGGTTGTTTTAGTTGATGAGCGTCCAGAAGAAGTTACAGATATGCAGCGCAGCGTGAAAGGTGAAGTTATTGCTTCAACTTTCGACCGCCCAGCCGATGATCACACAACAATCGCCGAGCTTGCTATTGAGCGCGCAAAGCGTCTTGTAGAACTTGGTCATGACGTAGTTGTTCTTCTCGATTCAATTACTCGTTTAGGTCGTGCATACAACATTGCAGCCCCAGCTTCCGGACGTATCTTGTCCGGTGGCGTTGATTCAGCTGCCTTATATCCACCAAAGAAGTTCTTTGGTGCTGCACGTAATATTGAAGATGGTGGATCACTAACGATTCTTGCAACGGCACTTGTCGATACAGGTTCTCGCATGGATGAAGTTATCTTCGAAGAGTTCAAGGGAACTGGAAACATGGAGCTCATCCTTGACCGTCGACTTGCAGATAAGCGAATTTTCCCAGCAGTAAATGTTGTGGCATCTGGTACTCGTAAGGAAGAAATTCTTATGGGCTCTGAAGAGCTCAACATTGTCTGGAAGCTTCGTCGTGTACTTCACGCACTTGAGCCTCAGGCAGCTCTAGAACTTCTCCTTGAGAAGATGAAGGGCACTAAGTCGAATGTGGAGTTCTTGATGCAGATCCAGAAGACCACAGCTGGCCCTGATGACAGCAAGTAATTCTTAACTGATTTAGATTGAAAACCCCTTCGCATTATGCAGAGGGGTTTTCTTATTATGTGAGCAGTGATTCCAAATTAGGGGATACCTGCCAATAGTAAATAGGGGTCTCCTGCCAATTGACCGATTAATGACTACCCTTGCCCGTATGAATCAAAAAGGTGAGTACAAGAGAACTGTGCTTGTTGTCGAGAACGACGACTTCATGCGCTCACTCATTGCTGATTCTCTTGAGAGTGCCGGGTTTGATGTAGCCACCGCTTCTAATGGATTAGATGCAAAAAGGTTGATGTCATCGGTAGATCCAGATGCCATTATTTTGGATATTGATTTGGGGAATGGACCAACAGGGCTAGATGTCGCAGCTCAAATAACAATCACTAACCCTGAGGTTGGAATCGTGTTCTTAACCGATCTACCAGATCCACGATTTGCCCGCGAAAAGCATGAAGTTAAGAAGAACCAGGCATATTTGAATAAGAAACTCTTAGCGGACTCTGTGACACTAGTTGAAGCAATCGAAGCGGTTTTACTTGAATCCGGCGTAGAAGAGTTTCGTCATGACACTCTAATCGATCGTCCTTTATCAAACTTAACCCGCACACAATTGGAAATTTTGAAGCTGATCTCAGATGGAAAAACTAACCAACAGATTGCCGATATTCGCGGTAGATCTCTAAGCGCAACCGAAAGTGCGGTCACGCGAACACTTGAAGAGCTTGGCATCGCAAAGGATGCCGAAGCAAATGTTCGAGTAGCTGCAACCCGCAAGTACTTGGACGCTATTTCTGCGAATCGTAATTAGGCCTGCAGATGAGTGATCGACCAACTTCAATTTTTCCAGTAGTACTCCATAGAGGTTTAACCTCTATTTGGTTACCCATTATTTACTGGGCAAATATCTTTCTAACTGGCTTCCTCTTTCCGGGCGAAACAGTATTTGGAATTTCGGCACACCTCTGGGACTTCTTCGCAGGCGCCTCGGGAGCCTCAATTTTGCTGATTTTTCGCTATCGCTTGAAGCTGAAAAATGGAACTCAAACATCTATTGCCAACGCTTCCGGAGTACTCCTGGCAGGAACTTTTGGAGCAACCCTCATGCCACTCATATTGGCTCGAGTTATTTCGGGTTATGAGCCTTTAAGAAGTGAGGTACACGATGAACTGACTTTTGCTCCAGTTGGCACTTTAGGGCAGATGTTTTCGATGGCACTGATTATCGGCGCAGTTCGTTTTTCTCGGTCGCTTAACAATCAAGTCGCCGATGATCGTGTAGCACTTGCTTCAATTCAAGTGCTTCTGCGTGAAGAGCTAGCGAGCAAGAAGCACTCACTTATTCAAGAGATAAACCAACTACTAGCTCCAGTGCTTGAAAAAATTCAATCTGGAATTTCAGCAGCATCAAGCACGGTAGTTCAAACGATTCATGAGGCTATTGATGGCGTTGTTCGCCCTCTTAGTCATACCTTGGATGCTCAATCAGAAACTCATAGCTCAGAAAATCTGAAACGCCACACCATTAAGCGTTCGTTTAATATAAAAA
>Ga0194047_10001836_pt1 | contig 12579 bp, 11 predicted proteins | sample JunL225m_MetaG_2_FD_160070 | JGI IMG/M metagenome (GOLD analysis project Ga0194047, IMG submission 160070) | Anoxic zone freshwater microbial communities from boreal shield lake in IISD Experimental Lakes Area, Ontario, Canada - Jun2016-L221-5m | ecosystem: Environmental > Aquatic > Freshwater...
CTATAAAGACTATTGCTATTATTTTTAGAATTAATATAAAGTAGTAGAAAAATTATCGCGCTTAAGGTTAAGAGCATACAAATTATAAAATTTTGCTTGAATAGAGAAATCCCCAGATCCCATGCCCCAAGCAAAGTTGCGTGGTAAGCAATTACCGCTGAAATCACACATACTATAAATATAACTATATTTATTTTTTTTGATTTTGACTCAATTGCTAAAGCAGAAAAATAACCAAATGGCAATAACAATAACATACCAAATCTTTCATGCCCCCTAATACTAGCTAATTCCATAAAGAAGGAAATTGGTATCTGTACCCACTTTGGAAATAAATAAATATTTATAACTACAAAACCAAAGAGGATGCAGGCGATAAAGAAAAATGGGACTACTTTTTCTAATTTAATGTCCTTATGCCAATTCGGTTGCGATACTTCTGCATGAATATACTTTGCCAATCCAAATAAAGTAAGTGTAATAACTGGAATGCCAAAATAAAAATCTCTCTCGTGGTAATGAATTGCATCAAAGGGGGGTTTAATCCAATCCCTAAACAATAAATTTTGGAAAAAGCTTTCAATGCCATAGGATTTACGATAAAGAATATATTCTTGACTTACAAATACTAAATTACCTCTATTCATATACTCAAGAATTTCTGCTCCTCGAATTAAAATCGATGGAGATAATAATAAGCCGATTATTATTGCAATTAATATTACAGAAATACTTTTTAATAACTCTAATTTAGAATGCTGCCAAAAATATACATAAATTGGCATAATGATAAAAAGTGGTGCGTAGAAAAAAAATGGGGTACTTGAACCTCCTAGAAATGATAGCTGTACACACAAAATTAAGGCACAGAACGATATTATTTGACCCCTTTTCTGAATAGCTATATGAGCAACTAAATATATTGAAATAATTACGAAAAGGTACGATTGCAAATAGAATAAATCAAATTCACGCACCCCTACAATTTGAAAACCGGTATAACTTGAAACAATTGACCCAAATAAGGCTGATTGCCTACTAAGATTTAGAGCTCTAAAGAGATAATAGGAGGTGAGAGAAATTGATGTTAACAGGACAAAGCCAGAAAACATATTCCCAACCATACTGTTTAATACTTGATTGAAAGTAAATAAATTAATAATTTCTTTTAAGATGAATAATAAAGGGTTACTGTCTCCATAAATCGTCAAAGATGGAAGATAATCAAAATGATACGGATTGTATCCATCCGCTAACATTTGATTATTCATCCAAAAATAAAAGTTATTGTTTGCATCACCTTCAAAAGTAAATGCGAATGAATATAGGTGATGACAAAAGAATAGTGAAAATAGAACTAATGTGAACTCTATTTTTTTAGATGCGATAAACTTAACAATCATTTCGCTTTTCATTCAATTAAATAAAATTCATGGCTGAATTCGAACATAGCATAAGATGTACTATCACCAATAGAAGTGATTATCCAATTGATTTTGTTTGGGAAAATGCACAAGATATGGAGCATATAGGATTTTTACATCGAAATACTAACTTCGATTTTTCGATTGTAGATCTAGAACCAGATTTATCAAATAAATTCTTATATCAATCCTTGTCTTATCTTGTTAAACGTAAAATGTTAGGTTTTTTGCCACTTAATACGTTTGGCCACAGGAAAATCATTAGTAAGTATGAGTTGTGGCAAGTTGAATATTGCCCATTTCTCGGAATTTCTACTTTTCTGAGGTCGACATTAAAAGCAAACTCTAAAAACCCAGATCATACTGACATGATAGATTATGTTGAAATTTTTACTCCCTCTATCTATAAATATTTTGGACCTATCTTCACTTGGTCACTGAAACGTCATGCACGCAAACAATGTCTTGAGGATGAACCCTTCCGTATGAGACGCAAAGAATTATATGATCGAAATCTCAATATACCGCCCTCAATACTCCAAAAAACAATTTGGGAGAAGGTAACTAACAATTATTTGGCCCATAAAAAACAAGAAAACTTAGACACCTAATTAGTGCCCTGAAATTTTTGCTATGTATATTTCATGTCACCTTAACAATATTTATTTATACCTTAGTCATCCATAGTTAAATTTAATTTCCACTTAGAAAATTAAACTCATCCGATACATGTAAGCCATAATATGAACAACACAATAGTTATCACTTAGAACCGATATGAATATTTCCTCTTTATTCCCCATTGAATCGCAAACTTCGGACACAGACAAGGAGGTACTTATTCAGATCCGTGAATTATTGCAATCATTGGGCACATACTCTTATCTAGAAATTGGATCTTATTTAGGGGGGTCTCTTACACCATTCCTGTCTGACGAAAAGTGTACAAACATACTTTCTATAGATGAAAGAGAGCGTCAACAGCCAGACGAACGCGGCGCTAAATATGACTATGCAGGCGTTACTCACGATACGATGCTTGCAAAACTCAGAAGTCACGGATTTGAGCTTAATAAAATTGAAGTATTTGACGGCTCAGTTAGTAAATATAACAATCTCGATAAAAAATATGATTTTATTTTTATCGATGGCGAGCATACAGATTGGGCATGCTTTCGAGATTTTGCGCACTCAGAAAAATTATTTAAAAAGGACTGTGTCGTAGCCTTTCATGACACCAATCTTGTGTATAAATCAATTCGAATTATCAATGAGCTACTGATTGCTAGAGGTTCAAAATTTAAATTTATTAAAGTAAAAAACTCAGCAATGTCTTGTCTGTTTTTTAATTCATTTTCAGAAACAGATCTAAATAGCTTATTTGTAGCCGAAGAAAATATAGATCAATATTACTCAGACTGTGAGTCAGAATTACTCATGGCAACCATGCGTAATCGTGTAACAGTAACTAAACCATGGTTAAAAGAGGCTAGATTCTCTATTCGTGAAGCACCAATTTTCAAACAGTAACTCTTTGCCCTGACAGTGATTTCCAAAAATATTTCTCGATCACGGGATGTTTAGCAACCTCATAAGCTTGACGAAGTTTTTGTGAATAAATTTTCCCTGAAGCGAATTCTTCTTTGCTAACTAACTTCAAATCAATACCTTCATTCAGGCTTAGAGCCTCAATAGGAACCCTTAATTTACAAGAATAGATATGATGTATTAAAGTTACATCATCACTTAATTTTTCTTCACTTCTAGTCTTACCTAACAATGCTATTTCTGAGGGAATATACCCAATCTCTTCTTTAAGCTCTCTGTAGGCCGCTTGAAGAGGAGATTCATCATTTTCTACCTGCCCACCAAAAAAAGCCCATTGCCCTGGATACGCAATACGCTCGTCAAAATCCCTTAATTGCATTAAAACCATACTATTTTTTACGGGTGTTATTAAAGAAACTTGGCGAGACATTTTTATGAAATTTACTTTCTTCTAAAAAAGGATAAGGCCCAGCGATTAATAAATTTTAGCCATATTCCATCTAAAAATATCATTGGAATTGCAGCTAATATTGAAATAATCACAGTGAGCACAAAGGTTGCTACAAGAATAGGAAAGTTTGCACTTTGAGATTGCTCCCAGCGTATAAACCAATAGCTGCTCACCGAACAAATAACTAGGGTGTGCACCAGGTATAAGGGAAAACTTAATTTTCCTAAATAAAACCCAACTCGTCCACTCAGAAATTGAAAAAATACAGGACTTAGTAACACGGCATAAACAATCAAAGCAGCGCCAACACTATGGAAAACCACCTTCATGTTGGAGACCAATAGAACTGGGTGCTTTATGATGACTGTCCAAGCGTAATCTTTTGCAGCAATTTCATATCCGAGTAGATATAAGCCGCAAGCAATAAAGGCTAAGGCAATTACCAGTCCCATTGTTGTTGTTTTGGATTGTTTTACTATCCATGCCGCTAAAAAGAACCCCAAAACAAATGGAAAGAAATAGATATTAGAGCCTAAAGCCCAAACCAAAAAAAGCGGCGCCAACACAATGGCATATTGGAGAGAAAAAATACCCACCACTAAAGCTCCCAATAGAAAAACAACTAGACTTCCTAAAAATTCAGGTCGCATCGTCCACAGATTGGAGTTGTAGGTGGCATCTCCCGAAAAAAAGGTAGTAAGGCCCTGAATGATTGCTTTGAAGATATTAGGCGTAAATTCTGGTGTCCATCCTGCAAAGGCAAAGGTCCCTAACCATGGGCTTTTTGTTAAAAGAGCCGCTTCAGAAAAATGATAGGCGCCTAATTTAAATAGGCAGTAGCTCACTACAGTAGTAACCAAGACCGGGCCCGCTAAGCGAGGCCAGCGCTTAATGACAGAGCGCTTTAGGCTGGCATAATCCCGATGGTGCAAGTAACCCCAACATAAAACAAAACCCGATAAAACAAAAAAGAAATTGACCGCCGCATCACCGCTGAAAAAAACGTAATACCAATTGCCAATGATGCTCGATGGCGTTCTTAATTCCGGTAGCACACCCGTAACTGAGGGAGCAAAGCCTAAGAAAAAATGATGTACAACTACGATCAGAGCAGCAATTCCTCGGGTTGCCTCTAGAGGAATTAATCTAGCTGCACTCATTTCTGATCCTTATTATTTCTTAGGAATGATGTCATTACAGATAAGCTATGAGGGCAATTGAAAAACCGCGCATATTTGGTCGCCGCGTAATACTTTATTTAATTCAATTGCGCGTTTTTCATACTCTTGAATTTGTTCGGGCTTAAAAATAGATTCTTTGGGATTTTTTATATAACTGCGCTCATCAAATAATGCAATGCCTTGTCGGTATTGCTCGCTAAAGATAAATTGGCCTGCTGCTGAATCACACCATAGATCGATTTGCTTCATGCCAGCCTTTTCAGCAATTAAGGCAATACTTTGGTGTGAATGTAAATAAATATGGCGAGGTGCATCTAATTGCAACCACTTTTCACGATATATCTCATACGCTTCGGAAGTGATGGTTGGAATACGAATCAGGATTTTTCCTTTGGGTTTGAGTAATTTAACAGCAGCATCAAATGTAGCTTGCTGGCCTTCAATATGCTCAAACGAATGATGAAAAGCGATGAAATCAAACTTTCCAGCAATATCCTCGAGCGAGCCCTTTTTTACTAATAATTGACCATCATCGTAAACGTCTGACTCAATAAAAGGATCAACGCCTAAAGCCTCTTTTACTCCTGCAACCCGCAAATCTTGAACATGGCGCCCACCTCCACAACCCACATCTAAGAGCGAGTGACTCGGTCTAACGCCAATACGGTGATAAACCTCAAGTACATTACGCTCTTCTACCCACTGCTTGAACCAGTTGTCCATAACAGCAGGACGCCGTAATACGAACTGGCAACTCAGATCCCGTTTGAGACGTTCGCGCCAAGAAAGCTTGCCAGTCACCGGACCTAAGCTGTAGTAATTATCAGGATAGTATTTGGCAAAATTAGCAGGTATATCAAGGCACTGCAAGCATCCGCATTGTTTACACTGGGCATACTCAAAGACATCTCCCATGTCAAACATTTCTTCTTTAACTTGCATGGGCGTATTTAATTCACCTGCACAAATTTTGCACTGGGGTAAATTTTTTAAAGGTTCAGATATATTTTGCATAAAGATCAATCAAGACTTTGATAGTTGATTGACAATTTGTTCGCTCGCCCTTTGGGGCAAAAAATAATCTTGTACTAATCGCTGACATTGCTCTTGCATATGCCCTAAAGGGTTACGCTCTAGTTGGGCAAATAACTGCCCAACACGCTCATTTAAGATTGCAGAAGAGGCTGTTGTACAAACCACTCCAACTTGATAGTGCGTAATCAACTTTTCCAAATCATTACCTGGGTTGACCAAAGCTAAAGTCGGAATACCCGCTTGCATATAAGACAAAAACTTACCGGGAATATTGTGGGTAGTATGACGAGGATCAAGAGCTAATAAGCCCAAAGAGCATTGACGATATAGAGCTTCAATTTCATCAGGTGGTATTTCATCAAAAAAGAGCACGTTTGTAAGCCCAGCTTCTTTAATTTGCTCTTGCATTACCCTCATTTCACTACCTCTACCAACATAAACAACCCCCATTCCTGCCTCATGCAAGGCATGCGTCATTGCCAAGAGCGCATCTTTACCTTGAGCGATGCCCACATTACCTGCATATACAGCCACCTTTAGATCACGTAAGGGAGTATTTTGAATTTGAATGGAGCAATCTGTATTACTCGATGGCGCTATCCAATTCCAAAGGACTTGGGCTTTATGAGCAAATTGCGTAAAGTGCTTTTGAAAATAAGTTAGATTATTTGCAGATTGCACCCCAATCCAATTTGCTTGGGCATATTGTTTTTTTTCGATGTACTTAAAAAAGGAATAGATCGGCCCCTTTTTAAGTAAGCTAAGATCTAAAGCCCAATCTGGGAATAGGTCACGCAAAATAAGATACGAAGGACAAGCAAAAAAGTCTTGGCATCTTTTAACTAAAGGGGCCCAAAAGATTGATGGTGAATACCAAATAACCCCATTGATTTTCATGCTCTTAAACTGCTGCGAGCAAAAGAGGCGGCGCCCCATTAAGTAGGGATTGATCCATTCAGCCAATACTCTTTGTAGATAAGAAATATCTTTGGTGCGAAATGCTTTGACTGCTAAGACCTTTACGCCACCCTCTTCATATTCTTGAATGGGGATTTTTTGCTGAGCGCTAGGCACTACTACGCTAACTTGATGACCCTCTTGAATATATTGTTGTGCTAAGTCCTTTAGCAGAACGGCGGCAGAGGTGCGAGATGGCGCGTAAGCATCGGTAATGATGAGTAAATTCACGCTCAATACTTTATGTAGTTAAAGGCAGTAGCACGCAAATTCATTACACCTGATTTTTCCAAGTTTTACGTTGAACAAAATCGGTATAACTAAGAATAATGCGCAAAATCTTATCGGATAGATTTTGGGGGGCATACGATTGCACGATATTGAGTAATCGCTCTTTGCCACGCGGCTGATCTTTGACAATCTCGATACCTTGCAACACCCGCTCAGGATTTAGACCGACCATCATGACGGCCGCTTCCTCAAAACCTTCTGGCCGCTCATGGGCTTCTCGTAGATTGAGTGCAGGGAAGTTCAAAATCGAGGACTCTTCAGAAATCGTGCCGCTATCGGACAACACGCAATGCGCATGCATTTGTAAATGCACATAATCAAAAAAGCCAAAGGGCTTGAGAAACTGAATTAAAGGATTGACTGGAATATTGAGTTGCTCTAAGCGAATCCGGGTACGCGGATGGGTAGAAACTACCACTGGCTCTTGGTAGCGCTCTGCTACCTGATTTAAAAGCTGCACAAACTTGGTTAAATTGGCTGGTGAATCTACATTTTCTTCACGGTGTGAGCTCACGACAAAGTATTTTTGATTCTGTAATTTGAGCGTAGATAAAATATTGGATGCCTCAATCTTGGGCAAATAGTACTCAATGACTTCGCGCATTGGACTACCCGTTTTAATGATTTGATCAGGCGGCAAACCTTCTTTAACCAAGTATTCCCGTGCGATATCGCTATACGGCATATTGATATCAGCTACGTGATCAATAATGCGGCGATTAATTTCTTCTGGAACCCGCGCATCAAAACAGCGATTACCTGCTTCCATGTGAAAAATCGGAATGCGACGGCGCTTTGCTGGAATAGCGGATAAAGCACTATTGGTATCACCTAATAACAGCAAGGCTTGCGGTTGGTATTTTTCAAATACCTCATCAGCAGCGATGATGACTTGGCCAATGGTCTGCGAAGCAGTTTTCCCGGCAGTTTCTAAAAATACATCAGGGCGGCGAATCTCCAACTCTTTGAAAAAAACTTCATTAAGCTCATAGTCATAATTTTGTCCGGTATGCACAAAAATATGATCGCAATACTGATCTAGTTTGGCAGTAATTCGCGAGAGGCGAATAATCTCTGGCCGCGTTCCGACAATGGTCATTACCTTAAGCTTAGCCATGTGATGCTTTCTGATTGGGGAGTTCTTTTAACGCGCCTTGAATCAGGCTAAGTTTTTTTAATGTGCTCTCTACGCCAGCAATATCCAAACGCTGCGTATTGTGTGAGGTGTAATCTTCGATTTGCGATAAATCGAGCTCGCCTTCAATAAAAAATTTATCGTAGTTCAAATCTCTGGTATCAGCCGGAATTCGGTAATAACCCTCTAAGTCCTGAGCCCTAGCCATTTCTTCGCGCGATACGAGACTTTCAAATAACTTCTCGCCATGACGCGTCCCGATCATACGAATATTCACTTTGCTTGAAAACAGATTTTTCATAGCTTGTGCTAAATCCATGATGGTCGAAGCAGGTGATTTTTGCACAAAGATGTCACCAGGTTTGGCATGATGAAAAGCAAAGAGTACCAACTCTACTGAATCATCTAATGACATCAAAAAGCGGGTCATGTTCGGATCGGTAATGGTGATATCTTGATTACTCAATATTTGCTTTACAAATAGTGGAATGACTGAACCGCGCGAAGCCATCACATTGCCATAGCGAGTGGCACATAAGACCGTCTTTTTCGGATCGCACAAACGTGACTTTGCCACCATGAGTTTTTCCATCATGGCTTTGGAGATACCCATCGCATTGATGGGATATACCGCCTTATCAGTGCTCAATAAAATACAGCGCTCTACGCCTTGCGCAATGGCTGCACGCATCACATTTTCCGCACCCAGAATATTCGTCTGCACTGCTTCCATGGGATAAAACTCGCAAGATGGAACCTGCTTTAATGCGGCTGCATGAAACACGTAATCAACCCCGTGCAGCGCATCATGAATGCTGGAATAGTCACGCACATCACCAATATAAAACTTGAGCTTTGGATTTTTCAGCGCTAGGCGCATATCTTCTTGCTTTTTCTCATCACGACTAAAGACGCGAATTTCGGCAATATCGGTATCCAAAAACCGCTGGAGTACGGCATTACCAAATGAGCCAGTTCCCCCAGTAATGAGTAATACTTTGTTTTTAAACATGCGCTTTCCGATCTTGATGCATCTTCTCTATCATCTGCTCCCAACTCGGAGCAGTAAATCCAGTGGCTTCTTGAAACCGAGTCGAATCTAAAGATCGATCGATGATCAGGTGATCATCGGGATTAATCGTGATTTTCTTGCCAAACACTCGGGCCACTAAATTGAGTAAATTATATTTTGAAATAGGACTAGAGGACACATGATAGAGGCCATGCAACTGGGGAAGATCTAAAACTCGGTCGCGAATCAGATCGGCCAAAATCACCGTTGGCAAACCAGAGTAAATAGCCTTGGTATAGCCTGTAATTGGCTCATTTTGTGCCAAAAACCACTCTAAAAGGCCATTAGTCCCCTCAAATTCATTACCTATATAAGAGGTGCGCAAAGTCAGCTCATGCGGGGCATCCCCCAATTCTCCCAAAAGCTTGGTTCTGCCATATAAATCGACCGGATCGGGGGTATCACTCTCCAAATAGGGCACCCCTTTATTACCTGAAAATACGCAATCAGTACTAATGTGAATCAGGCGAGCACCAATCGATTGGCAAATTTGGGATAGCTGATGGGGCAACATGGCATTAAATCCAATAGCACGAGTCGGATCAGCGCCATTATTAATTTGTTTGACAATACCCACGCTATTGATCACAACGTCTGGTTTTTCTTTTTGTAAGAGGAGCGCAACACTGAGAATATTTTCTGCATCAATCCCAGAAATGATTTTTTGTCTGATTTCTGGTGGAAAGAACTGCTTAGCACTTTCGTTACGGACTGTGCCAATCACCTGATGATCTTTCGATAAGGCCATGGAATACATCAAGGCATTTCCAAGCATGCCATTGGCACCGAATATACAGATCTTCATAAGGCCTTCCTTGCAATCTGTGACACAAAATTAAACGTTTCCTGAGCGCATTTTGCCCATTCATATTTTTTAGATTCTCTAAAACTTAAGGCACTTTTTTCGGTACGTAAATGCTCTTGCGAAATAAAGCGCTCTAAAGTCAATTCAATATCTAAAGCATTATCAGGATCAAAGTACACACCAGACTCTTTGAGAATTTCTGGCATAGCGCTCTTATTCGAACATGCAATAGGCAAGCCTGCCGACATTTTTTCTAACAAAATGATCCCAAATGTCTCGCAACTAGAGGCAAATAAACCAATATCTGCCTGTTGATAGTAGCTTGGCAAATCATCATAGGGCACTTGCCCCAAATACTGTGCCCATTGGCGCTCCGGGTCGCAACGATCTAAAGTCGCGTTGAGTTGCTGCAAGTATCCTGGCACTGCAGGCCCAATTAAGGTGAGTGAGATTGGAAAGCCTTTTTGACGTAGTTGAAAAATAGCTTCAACAACCTCTACCTGATGTTTGTACACATCAATATTTGATACATACAAAATATTGAGTGGATTGGTCTGGGAATATTGATTTAAGGGTTGTTGAGTTTTGGGCTTACGATCAAAGCCATGATTAAAGCCATGGTGAATCACAATCAAGGGTGCATTCATTTTTCCAATCACGGAGAGCACTCGCTCTTTGGCATATTGAGTCAAAAAAATGACCCCATTTGAGCGCTTAAAGCTAAAGCCTTGTACCTGACGCAAAATCAACATTTTTAAAGAAATCAAAATAGATTGATGACGAATGATTTCAGTCCACTCAAATGGCAATAGATTTTGGCTCATGGTCACTACAGGTTTGAAATTTCCCAGGTAACTACCGCCGGGGACTAATAAAACATCGCACTGCTTAGATCTGGCAGCATCAGATAAACAAAATACCTGCCAAAAAGCTCTCGAAATTAAAGCGCCATTTAGATTAGGTGGGCAGATCTTTTCTAACCAAGGAAAATTAGGCAGCTGATCGAGGGTTTTTTGACCAGCCCAAACAATCATCTTTTGGATCTTTAAGGAGTCGACATCAACAGAGTTGAGAATCTCGGCCAAATGGGTAATCCCACCTCCAAGCCGAATGTTTGCAGCGTCAATTCCTATCGTTATTTGTTTTAGCAACCCGAAATGTCCACGCAAATAGTCTGATAGCGCATTATAAACTTCTATAATAGGCAGGGTTTTAAAGCCACTTGAGGCGCTTTTGATGCTTTTTGGCCTAATGAGGCTCTCAAATAGATCAGTCCCTCATTTGAAATAGGAATTTTTTGCAATACCAGCACATTTGGACCTAAATGCAAGTTATTGAAGCGGGCAATATCGCTAGAGATTATTGGAAGAATATGTGGGCTAGAAGAGAGCTCCTGTATTTTCTTGCCCGAAAAGACCTATTAGTACGTTATCGTCAAACACTCATTGGGATTGGCTGGGTAGTCATTAGACCTTTTTTGACCATGGTGGTCTTCACCGTCATTTTTGGCTCGATTGCTAAACTTGACTCCCAAGGGCTACCTTATGGGTTTATTGTGTTTGCTGGTATTTTGCCCTGGTACCTCTTTGCCTCCATGCTGGGGGAGACTAGCAGTTGCTTACTAGCGAATACGGGCTTGCTAACCAAAATCTATTTTCCACGACTCATTTTTCCAGCAGCGATTTTTATTACTTGCTTGGTAGATTTTTCTGTGTCCTTTGTGCTCTTGCTTTGCATGATGGCCTGGTATCACCTCCCTCTGTCTTGGGAAATTCTCTTTCTACCTATTTTTGTGATTACCCCTGCTTTTTTTGCGCTGGGCCTAGGGATGATGATGGCCACACTCAATGTACGCTATCGTGATTTTCAGCAACTGATCCCCTTTATCTTGCAACTAGGTATTTACATTTCCCCGGTTGGCTATCTCAATCAACTAGTTCCCAAGCATTTGGAATTACTCTATTCTCTCAATCCTATGGCGGGCATCATTAACGGATTTCGTTGGTGCCTGATGCCAAGCGCCATTACCCCCTTCTGGCCAGGAGTCGCTTTTTCTTGTATTTTTAGCGTCATCATGTTGGTCTTGGGTATTAAGGTTTTCCGCTCAGCAGAAGCGCGCTTCGCAGATACAATTTAATTATGAGCTACGCCATCAAGATTGAAGACTTATCAAAATGCTATCGCATTAGTCATCTAGCGCAATCAGGTTCCCTGCGTGATGCATTAGATAACTTGAAAAATAAATTATTCAATATTCGGATCAAAAAATCCTCCCTACATTCTGAGTCGGCCACTCCTAGCGTAGAAGAATTTTGGGCACTCAAAAATATTTCCCTTGAAATCCCTAAAGGCGTCAAGCTGGGGGTACTCGGTCACAATGGTGCGGGAAAATCAACCCTACTCAAAGTACTGAGCCACATCACTGAGCCCACCTCCGGTAGAGTCCTCATTAACGGCAGAATATCCAGCCTCTTAGAAGTGGGTACCGGATTTCACTCAGAGCTTTCTGGTAGAGAAAATATTTTTCTCAATGGCGCTATTTTAGGTATGAAGCGCGCAGAAATTATTCGCAAGTTTGATGAAATTATCGCGTTTTCTGAAATTGAGCAATTTATTGATACGCCTTTTAAGCGCTATTCTTCAGGTATGCAAGTTCGCTTAGCTTTTTCTGTTGCGGCCC
>Ga0194047_10001838_pt1 | contig 12566 bp, 10 predicted proteins | sample JunL225m_MetaG_2_FD_160070 | JGI IMG/M metagenome (GOLD analysis project Ga0194047, IMG submission 160070) | Anoxic zone freshwater microbial communities from boreal shield lake in IISD Experimental Lakes Area, Ontario, Canada - Jun2016-L221-5m | ecosystem: Environmental > Aquatic > Freshwater...
CACGGTCGAAGGGCCAAGGAGTCTGAGCATTAGGGATGAAGAATGCACGGTAGTCCCATTCATAATGGGCACTTTCACGCCACGGGACATCTTCACCGTCAAGTAGAGGCTTCATCACTCGCCCATCGCACTGGGCAGGAACTTCTACCCCGAGTGCTTCGGCGAGAGTTGGCATGATATCCACATTCTCTGTGAATTTTTCTACGATACGCCCACCACGACCTGGGAACTTTGGGTCACGCCAGAGCCCGAGGATGTTGTAGCTCTGAGGGAAGAATCCAAGTTTTTCTTTCAGACCATGGTCACCTAACTGGTCTCCATGGTCGGCGATGACAATGATGATGGTTTCATTCCACTCACCTCGCTCTTCAATTGCAGCAAATACTCGGCCGAGTTGTTCGTCAACTTCACTAATCATGCCGTAATACTGCGCGCGCATGTCTCTGACCATTTCACTCGGTGCACTGCTCGCAGGATTCTTTGAGCCACCCTTATGGATGTAGTGACGTTCTTCGTAAGGGACTGGCTCAATGTGCGAAGGAACAATGTCAGGGTCATACATTGTTGAAAATGTTCCTGCAGCGTTATAGGGCGGATGTGGGCGCAGGTAACTGAGGTGCGTAAACCAGGAAGAATCCTGCGTCTTAAGCCAGTCAATGAATTCGTTGGTCAGAAATGTACTAAGTGACATCTCCACCGGTCGTGATGACTCATCTCGGAGTACTTCAATACCATTGTCAACTACGTCATAGCCATTTTCTCGTAAATAGGCAACCCATGGACCCTGATTGTCAGGAAGTTGGCAACCAACAGAGAAGCCGTCAAGCACTCCGCTGTAGTGAAGTAGTCGCTCGTCATCTTTGCCACTTGCCGACCATGGATCAATCGCCTGATCGGTGTAGCCAAACAACGTTGGGTTGTATCCAGCGCGACGTGCAAGCTTTGCCACATTGTCAAAACTGTTTGATAATGGTGTCCCATTGGCCACAACACGATTATTCATTTGATACGTGCCGGTGTAGAGCGCAGCACGACCAGGAGAGCATGGAGCTGACTGTGAATAGTGCTTCGCAAGTCGCACGCCCTCTCGAGCCAACCTGTCGAGATTCGGAGTCTTTACAAGCGGGTGACCGGCACAGCCCATTGAATCTGCACGAAACTGATCGAGGGTTATGAATAAGACGTTCATGATCGAACTAAGCGAATCATCAAATCGCGATACGACTCAAGTGGAGGACAGTCCACGTCCATCTCTTTGGCCAGGTCATCCCAACCACGTAAGTCAAGCGCACGCTGAAAACCAGGGTGCTGTTCAAAACGACGACATTCCTCTTCACTCATCAACCCACCTTGAGCCTTCAGAGTGGCCTTCGATGTGTCGCTTAAGCCGTCGTGGTATGAAGGCTCGACAGTGCAGCGCCAGCGCTTGGCAGTCACATGCAGCGATACAGGCTGTGAAACCTTTGGTCCAAAAAGTGGGGAAAGCAACCTCGCACCGACTGCTTCATGGTCGTCATCATCAACTTCCATGTCAAAACGTTCAGTTCCTTGCATGTCTGCAACTATGTGACCAATATCGTGTAGCAACGATGCAATCACGAGTTCATCATCAGCTCCGGCTTTTCGAGCTAAATGAGCACACTGCAACGAGTGTTCAAGCGAAGTGACACGTTCCCCGTACGCTTCATTTCCTTTTGATTCATACAGAGAAAAGATTTCGTCTACTGATGTAATACCTGTCATACTGGCCTTCCTTCAAAATCACCGATTAGCGAGAGTCGCACGCCTTCGAAGTCGCTTGGACTTTCAAAGGCCTTAATTTTTGCTTCGTAATACTTTTCACGAAGGCGACCTTCACTTGCTCCGTTGTACGTTGGATAGAGAGCTCGTCGGTCGCGCTGTGAGTTGTTAGACCCACTTCGGTGCGGTGTTAATGCGTGAAAAAATAATGTTTGGCCCGCACGTAGTGGCATTGGTTGCCAGTTCATAGCGTCAATGTCTTTTGCCGTCAAACACCCGCGTTCATCTTGATCAAGCAAAACTTGGTGACGTGCACTAACTACGTCTAAACAGCCATTCTCAATTGTGGAGTCATCGACAGCAATCATCACTGAAAGAACTTGGTCAACAAAAGGGTAGGCGGGCTTGTCCTGGTGCGGTCGAAACCCAGCACCACCAACAAGCTTGTAATTGACTTTCTCCTTGTAGAGATATGCCTCTTCGCCAAGCAGTTCTCCCGCAATTTGAGCAACTTTGCTTGACTGCAAAAGATTGTCAAGCATTGGAGAAAAAGGAACAAAGTTTTCTGTTCGAGCTAGCTTCGCTCCGAAATCAGTCATTTCATGATGGTGAAGAATTTCTGAATTATTGAGCGATGCAACACGCTCCACTTCTGCCTGGAGCTCAGTCACACTGACTGGAAGTACGTCATCACACAGCAGCCAGCCATTAACTACGTAGTGATCGCGCTGCTCGGTTGTTAAGAGGCTCATACGTTTATCCTACAAAGCAATTCTTAACGGATGCCGGCAGAACGGTGAACGCAAGGTAAGTATTACTTTTTTGACCGACCTTCATTTTTTTGAAATTGAAGTGGGAGGTGCAAAACCTTAGATTGCTCGTGAAAATGCAACTTGCATGCCCGTCCTTCATTCACCGTACTGTGGCGCTTTTGGCAGTAACTACATCGATATGACACGTCTAAACCTTATCTTTTTGCTGACTAGAACTAGTCTTTTCACTTATGTCAGATGAAAAAGCTTCTTCACCGAACAAGCGTTTTCATCCCGCATGGATTGCTGCTGCGGTGACATTCCTCACGCTAGTAGTGGCCGCCGGTTTCCGATCAGCTCCATCAGTTCTCATCATGCCTCTAGAGATGGCCTTCGGTTGGAGCCGCTCGCAAGTTTCATTTGCCATTTCCATCAACATTCTCTTGTTTGGCCTCATCTCACCGTTTGCTGCAGCACTCATGGAGCAATTCACGGTTCGAAAAGTAGTGATGTCAGCTCTCGCAACAATTGGACTTGGCGCATTCGGGACAATTTTTATGACGTCGCCTTGGCACCTCGATCTCCTGTGGGGCGTGATGGTAGGAATTGGTTCTGGCTCCATGGCTCTTATTTTCGCCGCAACCGTAGCCAATCGATGGTTTGTAAAGCATCGTGGATTGGTTGTCGGTGCACTTTCAGCTGCAACTTCTACTGGGCAATTGATTTTCTTGCCCGTTCTCTCCTACCTTGCTGTGCATCACGGATGGAAATCAGTGTCCATCACTGTTGCTAGTGGAGCATTCTTGATGATCCCGCTGGTTTACTTCTTCTTACGCGAGCGACCATCTGCGATTGGGTTGCTGCCATTTGGGGCGCCACTCGACTGGCAAGCACCTCCAACCTCAAACATGAATGCAGGGCGCTTGGCCATTGTCACTTTGCGTGAATCGGTCCACAAGAAGAACTTCTGGCTGCTCTTTGGTTCATTCTTTGTCTGTGGACTTTCAACCAACGGACTTGTTGGAACACATTTCATTCCTGCATGCATGGACCACGGGATGATGGAGGTAACGGCCGCGAGTCTTTTGGCACTCATTGGAGTGTTTGACATTATTGGGACTCTTGCTTCTGGGTGGCTAACCGATAAATACGATCCACGAAAGTTGCTTTTTGCGTACTACTTCTTGCGTGGCGTTTCTTTATTCCTGCTTCCATCAATTTTGTTCTCTTCAGTCCATCCTTCAACAATGGTGTTCACCATCTTTTATGGACTTGACTGGATTGCAACGGTTCCTCCAACGTTGATTCTTTGTCGTGAAGTTTTAGGTATCGAGCGCGCGACAGTGGTCTATGGATGGGTTTTCGCATCCCACCAAATTGGAGGCTCCGTCGCGGTCCTAGGTGCTGGAATTATGCGCCAGCAGCTTGGCAACTATTCGTTGTCGTTCTACATTGCAGGGATTGCTTGTGTCGCAACTTCGTTCTTAGTTCTGATGATTTCTAAAACTATGAGCCCTGAAGAGCTCAGAAGTTAAGGCTTGGGACGAGTAACCCTGAGAGATCCCAGGCACATTTCGTCTGAAGACCCATCACCCCAAATCACGTAGCGCCACGGCTGCTGCTGAAGCTGTGGAACAAGAAGGTGTAGGCCAGGATTATATGTACATACAATTCGCACAACATCTCCAGCCTTAAGCTGAACTGGCTTTGCCAGCGTCACTGGTGCTTGATTGTCAAAGTCGAATGGATTGCTGTCGAGCAATGTTTGCTGCTTTGCTGTTCCAGGATTGAGAATCAATTGGAGTCTGGTCCCGGTCAAGTGCATATGTGCGCCAGCTTGAATGACAGTCTCATCTTGAGCAATTCGTCTTTGACAAGTAGAGGTCAGACTTGCTACTGGGTTCAAGAAATCTTGACCGCATGCCAGCAGTAGTTGGCCTTCAACCTTTGCAGCCTTGGAGCCAGTTCTCGCAACCAGGTCGTCAAGAGCCTTGGATCTGTCACACAGCGTTGCGGTGACACCCGGTGGGCACGCCAACTCAACCGGAGCGGCGAATGCCTCTCCATAGAGTGGTTGTAGTGAGTTAAGTGCTGCGGGAACTGCAGTTACGAGAACCTTGGACTGATCCGCTGGGACCGCACCTCCGAGTGCTGCAAGCAAGTTGTAGTGCACCTGCATGACAATTTGATCGCCCTTATTGACCTGCGTGCCGTAACCAGCCGGCCAAGCATCAACTGGTCGGCCCGGTGCCCATCCGGCAAGCGTTGAAGCAATGTCTGCAGTGGAAGAGTCAGTTGTCACGCCACCGAAGCATGACCAGCCATTTCCGTTGTCATCGAGCTTCTTATAGGTAGGGATCGAGCTTGCACCAACAGTCCAGAACAAAGCGTGGTGAACAAACGGACGTTGTTGTGGAACAAATTGAACAGAGGTGACATAAACATCCATTGGGATCTTTGGATCAATCAAAAAGCATCGATAGTCATCTTTGCCACCATTTTGACCAACTGGTTGGTGCGGCTTCGTCATTGAGGCGGTATAGACAGTTGCTTCGTTAGCGATTGTGGTTGCCGGCACTTGCGAAGTAGAAGTTGTTGGCAAAGCGCTCACTTTTACGCCAGCACTCCAAACAAGTTTCTTGCCGGAAAGTACACAGGTGTATTTCATGTTTGAATACACAACAACTTGCCCCTTAGTTGCACAAGAAGTATTTGCGGCTGGGTTTGTGGCACTAGTTGCCGTGGCGATTGGAAGCACGGTTGAAAGAAGACCGACACTTAGAAGGATGAGACTAAGTCTTTTCTTCATTTTTGCCCCTAAATAATGAACCTTGAGAAACAATAACCGAAAGCCAATTCACAATCGAGGTGCTCAACTTCGGCAAAAAATGCGAGTAAAACTAGCCTTAACTTGCCTGTTTCAATCAGTGAGCTGCCGTTGGAGCTTCGTCATGCTGGCCCAGGTGATGACGGTCAATGTTTGCGAGTGCGTAGAAGGCCACTGCTGCGATGAAGACCATCAAAGAGCCAAATCGAAGTGCGAGGTCAAATCCATGGACGCTGGCTGCATTCTGAAGAGCAACTTTGCTCGTGTACTGGATTGTTGGGTGATGAAGCTGGCCAGCGATAAAAGCTGTTGCACTGGAAACGACAATTGTGTTTTGAATGGCTGTTCCAAAGGATCCACCAAGCTGCTGAGCGGTTGAAAGAACTGCAGAAGCTGCACCAGTGTCTTGTGGCTGAATGTTGAAAAGTGCCGTTGATGACACAGAGACGAAGACCATACCCATTCCTAATGCAGCAAGGATCATTGCGGGCATAACGTGGCCAAGGTATGAACTATCTGGCTTAATAAGTGAAAGATAGAAAAGCCCTGCACTACCCATGAGCGCACCAATAGTTGCCAGCAAGCGCGGACCATACTTTGGCAACAGTTTGCTAACTGACGCAGCCGAAACAATTACTGACATTGAGAACGGAAGAAAGAGAAGACCACTCTTTAGAGGGCTAAAGCCATGAATTCGCTGGAAGAAGAAAGTCATCCACAAGAACATTCCAAAGAGACCTAGTCCAACAAATAGCTGTGATATGTACGCACCCGCACGAACACGATTTGTGAGAAGGCGAAGTGGAAGGAGAGGTTGCTTAATTCGACTTTCGAGAACGAAGAAGATAACGAGAAGTGCACCACCTAGTGCCATGTATGGCCAAGCTGAAGTTGATCCCCATCCATCGATTGCTGCTTTTGAAACGCCGTAGACAACGCTGAGCATTCCTGCAGTCGCAGTAAGTGCCCCAGGAACGTCGTAGTGAGGGTGGCCTTCGACTTTGGACTCTTTGACATTTGGAATTGCTAGGAACAATGCGATGAGCGCCATTGGAGTATTTACGAACATGCACCAACGCCACGAGAGATACTGCGTCAGTAGCCCACCTGCGATTAAGCCAATTGCAGCTCCAACACCCGAGAGGGCACCGTACACAGCGAAAGCCTTCGCACGTTCTTTTGAATCAGTGAAAGTTACCGAAATGAGTGAAAGAGCTGCAGGTGACAAGAGTGCTCCGAACAAGCCCTGAAGAGCACGAGCACTGAAAAGCATCCCTTGGCTTTGGGCGAGGCCACCAAGTAGTGACGCGAAAGCGAACCCGAGAAGTCCAATGAGGAATGCTTTCTTTCTTCCCATGTAGTCACCGATACGACCACCGAGAAGCAAGAAGCCACCAAATGTCAAGGTGTACGAAGTGACGGCCCACTGGTAGTCCTTTGGAGCAATGGAAAGTCCACCGAGTGACTTAGGTAGAGCTGCGTGAGGAAGAGCCACGTTAACAATGGAACTGTCAAGCACCACCATAAGTGTTGCGATTCCGATTACGACAAGTGCAAACCACCGTCTTGGATCTTGATAATCAGCGTGAACGACATTATTGAAAGAGGAATTAGACATGGAAGTTTCCTTGATAGAACCTCAACAACCTTAACTGCTTGAGCAGTATTTCTGACGCTTTAAATGCTGTGCGGTGTCAGCCAAATCGTCTTTGGCTCTGAAGCCATAATCGGGGCAATGGCTTCCATCATTCCAGTCTCAATGCGCCACGCCATGTAGGCCGCCTGATCTTCTTTCTTCTCCCACTTTTCGAGAAGCACAACCGTGTCTGGATTCTCTGCATCAGTGAATACTTCTACTGAGATGCAACCCTTAAAGGCGCGAGTATCCCCGAGGCTATCGGCGAGTCCAGCGAGAAGAAATACACCTGTTTCTGGCAGGCAGTTAAAAGTTAGGGTCATAGATTCCATGTGCAGCAACTTTCTATCGTGTTTGTCAGTAAACAAACTGAACAACGAGAGCCTATTAGGAAAGAAGTCTCCACGGGTTCTCCAAGAAACTCACAAGTGTTTGGAGAAATCCAGCTGCAAGGGCACCATCAATAACACGGTGATCAGAGGAAAGGGTGAGTCTGGCTCTGGTACGAATTTCAATCTTGTCGCCAATCACAACTGGTTCTTTTATGGCCGATCCAACTGCCAAAATCGCAGCTTCAGGTGGATTAATGATGGCAGTGAATTCCTCAACGTCAAACATTCCAAGATTTGAAATAGTAAATGTTCCACCAGACATTTGATCGAGCGAAAGACCCTTGGTATTCGCGAGACTAGCCAAACGCTTCGTATCAGCACTGATATCCATAATATTTTTCTGATCTGCATCTTGAATAACTGGAACAACGAGTCCATTTTTTGATGCCACTGCCACACCAATGTTAATTCTGTGATTGACAAGAATTGTTGGACTGTCATCTCCCTGATAGGAAACGTTGATCATGGGGTGTTCGCGAAGCGCTAGCGCTGTTGCTTTGATGAGCAAGTCATTAACACTTAACTTGGCAATTCCTTTGACCACGTTCTGTTTGTTGAGATCAGTGCGCATTTGTTGCAGTAGCTCTAGATCAGCAATCGCTGTCACGAAAAAATGTGGAGTTTCTCGGTAGCTCTCCCCGAGTCGCTTCGCGATTATGCGACGGATTTTAGAAACTTCAAATTTCTCTGATCCTCGCTTCGCGTCAATCTGCGTAAATGTAGTTGGTACGATGGTTGCATGTCTTGGCAGTTCTGTCGGGTCTTGAGCAATGAACGCCTCTAAGTCAGCACGAACAATCCGACCGGCGGGGCCAGTTCCTTCAATGAGGTTGAGATCAATTCCCCCGTTTTCTGCAAGACGTCTTACAATTGGTGATGCGAACCGACGATTTCCTACGGGGCGCACTGCCCGTTCAAAGATAGGAGCTGAATCAATAGCTGGGTTTGGCGTCACCACTGCTCTAGCAACAGTGTCGGCGACTTTATTGACAATCTCAGCTGGCGAAGAGCCGCCCTTGCCATCGTCAATAAGCGCAATCAAAGTTCCAATAGAAACTGTCTCGCCTTCTTTGGCCAAAATCGTGCTGAGAATCCCCGCATCAAAAGCTTCATATTCCATGGTGGCCTTATCGGTTTCAATTTCACAGAGAATGTCGCCCACTGCGACCGTGTCGCCCTGAGCTTTTAGCCATTTGTGGATTACACCTTCTTCCATCGTGTCGGAAAGACGTGGCATGGTGATTTCAATCATGTCCTTGTCCTATCTTGTGGCGCGGACGCCCCATAGCGTCGAGCGTTTCGTAGATCGCGTGAGTCACATCGTGAATTGACGGTAATGCCGCAGTTTCTAAAACCTTTGAATACGGCATTGGAACTTCAGCCATTGCAACGCGGCGAACCGGAGCATCAAGGTAGTCAAAGGCTCCATCAGAAATTGAGGCTGCAATTTCGGCGCCAATGCCGTACGTAAGCCAGTCATCTTCTAACACAACTGCAGCATTTGTCTTTTTAACTGAATTGATAATTGTTTCACGGTCAAGTGGTCGAAGACTTCGAAGATCGATTACTTCAATGTTGAGTCCATCAGAGATTGCGAGTTCCTCGGCAACCTTGTTGGCAATGTAAGCCATTCTCGAATAGCCAATAAGGGTTAGATCTGTTCCTTCACGGGTCACTGCGGCATTGCCAATGATGGCCGGCACACTGGAATCTGGAACATCGCCGTTTGTATTGTAGAGCGCTAGGTTTTCTAAAAACAGAACTGGATCATCATCTCGGATGGCAGCAATAAGAAGTGCCTTGGCATCAGCGGGTGTACTTGGTGCCACAACCTTTAGCCCCGGAATAAAGGCGTAAAAGAGTTCAATGTTTTGTGAATGGGTAGCACCGAGTTGCTGGCCACCACCGCCAGGAGTACGAATCACCATTGGGACCTTCACCTGACCACCAAACATCCCGTAAATCTTCGCGGCAGAGTTAATGATCTGATCAATAGCAATAAGTGAGAAGTTAATTGTCATTAATTCGACGACTGGACGAAGTCCAAGCATTGCGGCGCCTACGGCCGCGCCAGTAAAACCTTCTTCAGCAATAGGAGTATCTCTAACGCGCTTCTCGCCAAACTCTGCTAACAGACCAGCAGTGATTTTGTAGGAACCCTCAAATATTCCGATTTCTTCACCCATGAGAAATACAGATTCATCGCGGAGCATTTCTTCTCTCAACGTTTCGCGAAGCGCTTGACGGTATGTCTTCATTGTCACTTTGGTCCTCGCTTTAGTGAGGTCGAAGGGAAGAGTGCTTGTCCGGGAAGGCGACGCGAGTCATTTGGCACGGGACTTGCGTAGTTGTAATCAAAGAGTGTGCTCACGTCTGGATGTGAGCTCTCTTCAGCAAAATGGTGTGCGGCATCAATTTTCTTTGAGACCTTTGCATCAATTTGCTGAAGGTCCTCAAGCTTTGCGTAGCCACCCTTCAAAATACGATTTTGCAAGATAGTTATTGGATCATTCTTTTTTAATTCCATAACTTCGGTTTCGCTACGGTACTTCGCTGGGTCCACAACTGAGTGCCCACGCAGACGAGGTGTCATGATTTCGAGTAAGTACGGCCTTTTCGCTCGAGCGCTGTCAACAGCAATCCTCGATGCCTTCGCAACAGCAACCGGGTCAAGCCCATCGACACGTGACGCTGCCATGCGGTATGAAGCTCCACGTAGGTACAACTCTGGCTCTGCAGAAGACTTAGAAACTGTGGTTCCCATTCCGAGCCCATTATTAATAACTACAAAAACAATTGGCAGCTTCCACAGTGCCGCAATGTTGAGAGATTCATGAAAGGCACCAATGTTTGTTGCACCGTCTCCCATTGTGCACATCACGATTTCTTCACTGTCACGGTAGTCAATTGCGAGTGCGGCTCCAGCAGCAAGTGGGAGCTGGCCTCCAACAATGCCGTATCCACCAAGAAGTCGGTGCTCAAGATCAAACATGTGCATTGATCCGCCCCAACCCTTTGCTACACCGTCAACGCGCCCGTAGAGCTCAGCCATAAGGCGCCCAGCATCAATTCCCTTTAGTAACGCGTAACCATGTTCACGGTAATTGGTGAAGAGATAATCGTCGAATTCAAGTTCTTTCAGAAGTCCTGCTATGGCCGCTTCCTCACCCAGATTGAGGTGGCAATAGCCGCCCACAAGGGCTTGGGTGTAGCTGCGAGCTGCACGTTCTTCAAAGCGACGAACCATCATCATCTCTTCATAAAACGAAACGAGCTGGTCGGACTCATTCTGCGTCAACTTTGCAGATTTAGAAGACGGTGCGACCTTCTTGGCCGCAGACTTCTTAGCAGCATTTTTCTTGGCAACAGACTTCTTTGCCGGAAGAATTTTTTTTTCAACCATTGAGTAGGCCCTCCCAAAAAAATCTTAGTGCGCACAACTCAAAATTGAAATAAAACAATACTCATGAGTAACAAAAAAATACTGATGAGTAATGAGTTTTAACGAATGAACTTTAAAAGTTACTTTCGACTCTGCAATTCAGTAATCACAGCTTTTCCGTTTGCTTTTCCTTGAGTCATTTTCATTGCTTGTCCCACAAAGAACTGTGACAATTTATCGTCGCCGTCCTTGTATCGCTGCCATTCGTCTGGGTTCTTGGAAATAATGTCGTCAATTGTTGCGCCAAGTGAGTCTGAAGACATTTGCTCGAAGCCTTTTTCGGCTGCAATCTTTTTAGGATCTCCCCCACTTGCGAGTAGTTCACCGAGGACCACCTTTGACTGCGTTGCAGAGAGCTCTCCTTTGGCTTCCATTAAAACAGTCTGAGTGAAGGCATCAGTAGTGAGGTTGCTCAACGTGGCGATACCGGCTGCCAGTTCGTTCGCTGCACGCGACACCGCAATCGCGATGTCTGCGCCAGCATCCGCTGCAGCGTTCACATACCCTTCAAGATCAAGGTCAATAACTACAACGACTGCGTCTTCTTGCGCCTTGGTCGCTCCTGGAATTCGCTCAAGCAACTTCGCCCTTCGAGCAGCAGGCATTGGAGGCAAGGCTGCACGAACGCGGTCTTGCCATGGCTGATCTGGAACGAGTTCGGTGAGATCTGGTTCGCGGAAGTATCGGTAATCCTCAGCGTCTTCTTTCACTCGAAGCGTTGAAGTTTCTCCGAGTCCTTCATCCCAGTGGCGTGTTTCTTGACGAACAGTGCCACCTTCAAGAATTAGCTCAACCTGGCGAGCTGCCTCGTAGTCAATGGCACGCTGCAACGATCGTAGGGAGTTGAGGTTCTTAATTTCACAACGTGTTCCTAGCGGGTCGCCAGTCTTTCGCACTGATACGTTGGCATCAAAGCGCATTGATCCTTCTTCGAGCCTGCCGTCAGAAGCTCCAGTTGCAATAAGAATTCCTCGAAGCTCTTGGGCGTAGGCTCGGGCTTGTTCTGAAGACCTGATGTCAGGACCAGAAACAATTTCTACGAGTGGAACGCCGCATCGGTTGTAGTCAACGAGTGAACGATCTGCACCAGCTAGGCGTCCCGAGCCTCCGAGGTGAGTTGACTTTCCAGTGTCTTCTTCCATGTGAGCACGCTCGATGGTCACTTGTGACCCATCAGGCAAGTTGAGGAATCCATTTGAGTTAATTGGAAGGTCGTACTGACTGATCTGATAGTCCTTGGACTGGTCAGGGTAGAAATAGTTCTTGCGGTGAAAGGTGCTTGGTGCAATTGTGCAATTGAGCGCCATTCCAATGCGCATTGCTAGCTCCACTGCATCTTTGTTGAGCACTGGCAGTGAGCCAGGAAGTCCCAAGCAGATTGGACAGATGTTTGTATTTGGCTCTGATCCAAAGTGATTCTCGCAACCACAGAACAACTTTGACTTTGTGAGGAGTTCAGTGTGAACTTCCATTCCTACAACCAGTTCCCATCCTTCAGGCAACGTCATGACCTACCATCCGCAATCTCTAGAACCCGTGCTGCTGCGTACAGTGATGCCTCGCTCCTACCTGGGCCAAGCAACTGAACACCGATGGGGAGATTTTCTTCGCCCTTGCCGAATGAAACAGACACAGCAGGATCACCAGCCAGGTTTGTTGGAATAGTAAAAACATCGTTTAAATACATTTCCATAGGGTCTGACTTGGCCCCGAATTTGAACGCCACACCAGGCGTTGTTGCACCAATAAGCATGTCGGCCTGCGCATAAGCCTTCTT
>Ga0194047_10001839_pt1 | contig 12557 bp, 13 predicted proteins | sample JunL225m_MetaG_2_FD_160070 | JGI IMG/M metagenome (GOLD analysis project Ga0194047, IMG submission 160070) | Anoxic zone freshwater microbial communities from boreal shield lake in IISD Experimental Lakes Area, Ontario, Canada - Jun2016-L221-5m | ecosystem: Environmental > Aquatic > Freshwater...
ATCAGAAATATTTTGAATTTGTGGAGATTGATTTTTAACAAAAAAATGCAATAAGCCTGCAATTACTGGATGATACAAATACATTCCATAGGAAATGATTCCTGTTTTTACAAGTAACGAATTTCGTGATATAACCGAAAAAATGTTTTTATCATTTGTTAATACAACCATCAACAAAATTGTAAACAATAAGGAGAACCACGAGTTTGCAATAAAATAATACAGGTGAATTATTTTGAGTGAGAACAAAATGGTTGCTACAATCATTACTAAAAGCAGGTATGTAAACTGTTTGTTATTTTTTTGAAAGTAACGAACAATGTTTTCGGAACGCATTGCCAGTGCAATTAATACACCCATAAAAAGGGAATCAAATCTGCAATAAATTAAATTAAAAGTTTGATACCAATTGCTGATGAAATATCTAAATATCGGTGCAGATAAAACACAAATTATCAGAATGATGACTAAGTTTTTTTTATTTAAAAAATAAATAAGCAAAGGTAATATCAGATAAAATTGTTCTTCGAGTCCTAACGACCATGTATGCGATATCCATCTATTACCAAGCGTTTCGGTAAATGCGATATAAATATTTTGCACATAAAATAAATATGGCCAATAAGATATTTTATCATTAAACCACCAATCAGTTGAATAACCGATACCAAGAATACAAATAACAAATACGATTGCAAGTACTAAATAATAAATTGGAAAGATTCTGCAAATACGTCTGATGTAAAATGCTTTGAAGTAGTTTTCAGATGATCTGTTTTTTAACAAAATATTTCCTAAAAGAAAACCAGATAAAATAAAAAAAAGATCCACACCTGTCCAGAAATAAGTTGACATCACTTTAAAATAACCTGCTGCCAATGAATGATTATTTACAAGCTGCGAAGTACCATAATGCCAAGTGATGATAAGTAAAGCTGCTATGCCTCTTATCCCATCAAGTTCGGAAATTCTTTTTTGTTCTTTGTTTGCTAATTCAGGCATTCTGTTTTTATAAAAACGATTCCTATTTCAACTGCCTCAAGTACAATTGAACAGTATTTTCTAAACCAAAATATAAGGCATCGCAAACCAATGCATGTCCAATGGAAACTTCGCGTAATTCGGGAATTTGCTGTTTAAAATAGTGCAGATTTTCTAAACTCAGATCATGTCCTGCATTTATTCCTATGCCCAGTTCATTCGCTTTTTTTGCCGCAACAATAAATGGAATGATTGCTTCTTCTTTATTGGTTAAAAAATGTTGCGCATAACTTTCGGTATATAATTCTATGCGATCGGTTCCTGTATATTTTGCACCTTCTATCATTTTCAAATCGGCATCCACAAAAATAGAAGTGCGAATTCCATTGCGTTTAAATTCAGAAATAATATCGATCAAATATTCTTTATTTTCAATCGTATCCCAACCATGATCGGAAGTAAGTTGTCCTAGTGCATCAGGCACAAGCGTAACCTGTGCGGGTTTTACTGCTAATACAAGGTCTACAAATTTTTTCTCTTTAGGATTACCTTCAATATTCAATTCTGTAGTGAGAACTTTTTTCAATTCATACACGTCATCATAACGAATATGTCGTTCATCAGGACGAGGGTGAACGGTTATTCCTTCGGAACCAAAACGCTCACAATCCAGTGCCGCTTTTATCACATCAGGATTATTGCCACCACGCGAATTTCGGAGTGTTGCAAATTTGTTTATGTTAACAGAAAGTTTTGTCATAATTAAAAATTCGAATTTAAATCTATTATTCGTTTTTGTTCATTTACATTTTTGTGTACGTTTGAAAAACCATGAATCTGGCATTCTTTACTTTTTGGATAGGTAATTTTATTATTATATATACGTATGCCGGTTATGCGTGTGTGATGTTGCTATTGGTAAAACTCAAGCAACTTTTTTTCCCTAAAACTCTTTTTAAAAATATTGATTTTGAACCTGAAGTAACTCTTGTAATTCCTTGCTACAACGAGAAAGAAGTGCTTGCCGCAAAGGTTGACAACTGCTTTAAACTTGATTATCCAAAAGAGAAATTGCATATCATGTTTATTACAGATGGCTCGACAGACGGCTCAGAAATTTTTCTAAATAATATTGAAGGTATCACCATACTTCACGAAAATAAACGTGCAGGAAAAGCAATGGCCGAAAATCGTGCGATGCAATTTGTAAAAACTCCTTTTGTGATTTTTTGTGATGCCAACACTCATTTAAATAAAGAAGCTGTCAGAGAAATGATCAAGCATTACAGTGATGATAAAGTTGGAGCTGTTGCCGGTGAAAAAAGAATTGTGAGCAATCAAAAAGATTCGGCAAGTGCTGCAGGTGAAGGGATTTACTGGAAATATGAATCGCTGCTAAAAAAGTTAGATTCAGAATTACACTCAACCGTTGGCGGTGCAGGAGAGTTGATTTCCATCAGATGTTCGCTGTATTCAAATTTAGAACCTGATACCATTCTTGATGATTTTATGCAATCAATGCGCATTGCCATCAACGGATATAAAATTGCTTACGAGCCAAATGCTATTGCCGAAGAAACTGCTTCTGTAAATGTTAAAGAAGAACTTAAACGTAAAGTAAGAATTAGCGCAGGAGCCTGGCAAGCAATGTTAAGACTAGGTAAAGCATTTAATCCTTTTCACGATTTCATCCTGTCATTTACATTTATATCTCACAAAGTTTTAAGATGGACCCTTGCTCCTCTTTTTTTGTTATTGGTTATCCCGTCAAATATTTATTTGTATATCAATGAAGGTGGTTGGTATACCCTATTTATGGCGGCACAAATTATATTTTATTTATTTATCTCACTAGGCTGGTACTTCGAAAACCAACAAATACGAATTAAAATATTGTTTATCCCCTACTATTTTTTTATCACCAACTGGTGCATGTTCCTAGGATTTTTTCGGTTCCTAAACGGCAAACAAACTGTTAAATGGGAAAGAGCTGAGAGAGCGGGTTCAGTTGATTAAGTTATTAGGTTATTAAAAAAAAATCTCTTACATCATACTTTGTTCGTAAAAAACTTGCTATTAACTCAATAACTAATAACCAATAACTCAATAACCAATAACCTATTCACTCCCTCACGGTCTATACTTACTTTGTTTTAAAATTTTATCGAAATCTTTTTCATTCATCAACTCTTCAAGAGTAAGCTTAGGATTTTCGTGCATGTATTTTTTTACGATTTGCAAACCTGCATAAACACCTATAGCCGGTGATGATTCAGCGGGAACTCCATCAGCGGAAGTAAACGGACCATCATTAAAATATTTCATAAATGATTGCTGATCGTCTTTGTATAACAAATCTTTTTCGATAAAGTGCGCCCACATTTCTCCTTCATTTTTTAAACACCAATCCATTTGCGAAGTGGTATAACCTAAAATAATTGAGTCGGGAGTATTTGGTAAAAGTGATTGCATAAAATACCTCACTTTACCTTCAAAAATCATGGTGGCAATAAAACGTTTGTCTTTTGAATTCTGATCTTCAAACTGGCTAATTCCTAAGGCTTTTATTGTGTTTGGCACAACATAATCTTTACATAATTTACGTATCATGAATTCCGGGAATTCTAATGCACGATAATAATGTGCAAATTTATCGTTCATAAACATATCTAATCCGATGCATATTAAATTATCGTAGGTAACATTTGCGTATGAATATTCTGAAATAAAAGTAACGTATTTTGGTGTGACACGTTTTGGAAACTCTTGTTTATAAATTGCATTTGCCAATCCAAGTTGATCGGAAATATCGTGCATATCTCCAAAACTTGAATCTACTTGTTTTTGCAAATCTCTGAATGGAGTATATTTACAAAGCATACTTAAAGGCTTGATAAAAAAGGAATCTGAGCCATCTCTATTTTTCATATCCATCAGATCGCGGGCAAATGAAAGATAAAAAGTTCCGTATTTCTGATGCAAATTTATCAGTCCATTTTCAACAGCATTTGTATCAATACCAAAAAGATCTTTTTCAAAACGAGCGATAGTTACAGGCTCATAATGATCAGGGATTTTTACATGAGGTGTCTGTTTTTTACAACCAACAGATAACATAATAACCACAACTGTGCACAATCCAAAGATTGCAAATAATTTGTTTAACTTACTTTTGACCATGCTACAAAAATAATTTTATGCGCAAAATATTTATCGTTATGTTTTTAGGATTGAGTTTTCATCCTGCCTACAGTCAACTAAAATTAGGAATAAAAGCCTCGCCACAGTATACGTGGACAAGCACCGACAGCAAATCCATCACCACTGCCGATTCGAGAATAAATATTTCTTATGGCTTAGTTTTAGACTATTTTTTTAGCGAAAACTATTCAATCGGAACTGAATTGAGTGTAGGAACTTTTGGTGGAAGCATCAAACCTGATTCGATTTATGTTGGTCATACGAGTACTTCATTAAACGACATGAAGCTCGATTATAAACTTCAATACATCAACGTTCCTTTAATCATAAAAATGCGCACTAAAGAAATTGGTTACTTGCGCTATTATGCAGAATTTGGTTTAGGATTGAGCTACAATTCTAAAGCAAAGGCCGACATTTCTTCTTCATCTGCAAAAATGGATTATACCAACGTTGATGCAAACAATCCCGATCCAAAAGATAATTTGAATTTAGGTTACAGCCAGAAAGTAAATTTCTTTCGCACCTCATTAATTATGGGAGCAGGAATTCAATACAATGCTTTTGGAAATACGATGATAGTTGCCGGCTTCAGATATGATAATGCCCTCAACGATTTCACAGATGAACCGGTCTGGAAATCGAGAATGAATTTTGTAGCTTTGAATTTTGGGGTGATGTTTTAATTATTCATAAAAACGATTTGCAAACTTTAAAAATCTCTCTTGCTCAACTCAATTATCATACAGGTAATTTCGAGTTAAATACATCAAAAATCATTCAGCAAATACTTCTGGCAAAATCTGAAGGTGCTGACCTGATCGTGTTTTCAGAATTATGTGTTTGTGGTTATCCACCTCGCGACTTTCTGGAATTCAAAGACTTTATTCATCGTTGTACATTGAGTGTAAATGCCATTGCCGAAGCTTGTGTTGGTATCGCTGCAATTATTGGTTCGCCTACCATCAATCCAAAATTTGAAGGGAAAGATTTATTTAACTCTGCCTATTTTTTAGCTGATGGAAAAGTTAAACATGTTACCCATAAAACACTTTTGCCCAACTATGATATTTTTGATGAGTACCGATATTTTGAACCGAATACTATTTTCGAAATAATCGAATACAAAGGATGTCGTATAGCTTTAACAATTTGTGAAGACCTTTGGAATATCAACGATAATCCGATGTACATTAAAAACCCAATGGATGAGTTGATCAAACAACATCCTGATGTGATGATCAATATTGCAGCTTCACCTTTTTCAAAATTACAAATTGAAAATCGCAGGCAAGTGATGATTGATAATGTTAAAAAATATCAGATTCCATTATTCTATGTCAATCATATCGGTGCACAAACACAATTAATTTTTGATGGTGATTCGATGGTGGTTGATAAGGATGCAAATTTACATAGTCAATTAAACTCATTTACCGAAGACAGTGGATTATATGAATTAAATATTTCGGATAAATCTGTAAAAACTCTTCATCAGCAAAAACAAAAAAATGCATCAACTTCAATTGAAAATATACGTGCTGCTTTAGTATTGGGTATTAAAGAATATTTCAGAAAACAGGGATTTCAAAAAGCAATACTCGGATTGTCGGGAGGAATAGATTCGGCTGTGGTATTGATTCTTGCCATCGAAGCATTAGGAAAAGAAAATGTAAGAGTGGTATTAATGCCTTCACGTTACTCTTCCCAACATTCTGTTGATGACGCTTTGCTGATGGCAAAAAATTTAGGAGTGCAGTATGATATTATTTCTATTGAAGAAACTTTTAATGCACTCGAAAAAACTCTAGCACCACAATTTGGAAAATTACCTTTTAATGTTGCTGAAGAAAATATGCAGTCGCGCAGCCGCGGAATAATTTTAATGGCGATGTGTAATAAGTTTGGATATATTTTATTGAACACATCAAACAAAAGTGAACTTGCTGTTGGCTATGGAACTCTTTACGGAGATATGTGCGGAGGCATATCTGTGATTGGTGATCTTTACAAAACTGAAGTGTATAAATTGGTGGAGTTAATCAATGCAAATGAAGAGTTGATTCCGAATAATATTATTGTAAAAGCACCATCTGCTGAATTACGTCACGACCAAAAAGACAGCGACTCATTACCGGATTACGATCTGCTTGATAAAATTTTATTTCAATACATTGAAGAGAGTAAAGGTCCGAATGAAATTATAGCTTCAGGATTTGATGAAGCACTTGTTATACGAATTTTGAAACTTGTAAACACCAATGAATATAAACGTTTACAAGCGCCACCAATTTTAAGGGTTTCTCAAAAATCATTTGGCTTTGGAAGAAGAATGCCAATTGTTGCAAAATATCTCAGCTAAATTAATCAGGAAAATTTATTCTGTAAGTCATGAATTCAACATATGATAATTTCGATTCATATATTTCATTGCAGCCTGTAAATATTCAAGTCATTCTTGAAAAGATACGACATACCATCAATGCTGCAGAACCCGATGCCGAAGAGGTAATTAGTTATCAAATGCCTGCTTTTAAATATCATGGCATTTTGGTTTATTTTGCAGCATGTAAAAATCATATCGGATTTTATCCTACTGCTTCAGGAATCGCAAATTTTAAAGATGAATTATGGGAGAAACTAAGTGAAGGTGGAGAGAAATCGAGATGCGGTTGGCTTAAAGATAAGTTTGGTTTATCTTGGCAAATTATTCCTAAAGCTTTTGGCGAATTGATGAGTGCCAAGGATACGATAAAATCAAAAAGAGTCATGGAAGCCATACTTAAAATGGATAAAATTATTATTACTGATTTGCAAAATGCACACGATTCGATTTAATCTTAATTTCTTTTAACATGCGATTTTTTGAATTTCTTTCTGAAGGTATAGGATGGTTAAAAATTGTAGCCTCCCCACTAATTGCAAGTGCAATAATTGGTGCTTTAGTTTATTCGTTTTCAGAAAACACTGTTGGATTATTTTTGGGAATTGCCATAACACTACTTGGATTAATTATAGGAATAATTTGGGCAACTCGTATTTGGAAAAAGCAGGGCGCAATGGAATTTTTATCCAGAATAAATTCGTCACATGAGATTGATAATTTAGATGAAACAAAAGTAAAAAAATAAAAAATGGACAAAATATTTATAACGGTTCAGGCAACCATCATTGCTCCGATAGAAAAAGTTTGGAGTTACTTTACCCTTCCTCAACATATTACACAATGGTATTTTGCAAGTGATGAATGGCATGCACCGAATGCTGAAAATGATTTACAAGTGGGAGGAAAATTCCTCACTCGCATGGAAGCCAAAGATGGAAGTTTTGGTTTTGACTATTGGGGCACTTACGAAACCATAAAAACAAATCAGTTGATTGAAATTTTACTTGGAGATAATAGGAAAGTAAAAATTGAATTTTCAAGTAACGGTAATGAAACAAAAATTGTTGAAATATTTGAAGCTGAAACCGTAAACCCTATTGAATTGCAACAAGGCGGCTGGCAAGCTATTTTAGATAATTTTAAAAAGTATACTGACGTGATTTAATAGATTAAATGTGCACTGCATTCGACATGACAAAGTTATTCCCGTCTACAACAAACAATTAAACTTTATTCCGGACGCATCGAGGAATCTGCTTTTGTAGTCTTCCACAAAGTTCGGCCATTTAAAAACAGGAAAACAAACATGAATTCTAAAGTTGATTTTTATTTTAGTAAAGCAAAAAATTGGAAGGAAGAATTTGAGAAATTGAGAATGATTATTCTTGATTGTAATCTTACCGAAGAATTGAAATGGGGAGTTCCTTGTTACACTTTACAAAAAAGTAACGTTGTTTTAATTCATGGCTTTAAAGATTACTGTGCGATTTTATTTATAAAAGGTGCGTTGTTAAAAGATGCCAAAAAAATCCTTATTCAACAAACCGAGAATGTGCAGGCTGGTCGACAAATTCGCTTTACCAATGTTCGAGAAATTATTGCTTTGGAACCTACATTGAAAGACTATATCAAAGAAGCCATCGATATAGAAAAAGCCGGTTTAAAAGTGATTCTTAAAAAGACATCAGAATATATTATTCCTGAAGAGTTTCAGCAAAAATTAGATGGAATGCCTGTTTTAAAAACTGCATTTGAGGCATTAACACCTGGACGACAAAGGGCATACCTGTTTTATTTTTCTCAACCCAAACAAACTAAAACGCGTGAGTCGAGAATCGAAAAAAGCATGCAACAAATTCTTGAAGGAAAAGGATTATCAGATTAATACCGTTTAACAAAACTTTTCATACACTTATCAGGAGTTTATAAAATTAAATCTCTAGTCATCGTAAAAAAAACATTTCAAATTTTTTGCTCCTTCGTTTCGCTTCTCTTCACTCCAGTCGATTTAAAAATTTTTCATTTTTAAAACATATTTATTATGTGAAAGTCATTCACAGTGAATTGTATTATTTTGCATGAAATTTTATCGCATTGAAAATTGTATTTCTAGGAACACCCGATTTTGCTGTTGCATCGCTCAAAGCTATTATTGATCATGGTTTTGATGTGGTTGCCGTTGTTACTGGTCCCGATAAGCCTGCAGGAAGAGGAATGCATTTGCAGATAAGTGCTGTTAAAAAATTCGCTCTCGAAAAAAATATTCCAGTACTTCAACCTATAAAATTAAAAGATGAAGCATTTATTGAAGCACTAAAAAATTATCATGCCGACCTACAAGTTGTTATTGCTTTTAGAATGTTACCGGAAGTAATATGGAACATGCCAAAACTTGGAACCGTAAATCTTCATGCCTCTCTCCTGCCTGATTACCGTGGTGCTGCACCAATAAACTGGGCGGTAATTAATGGTGAAACAGAAACCGGTGTTTCAACATTTTTTCTGAAACACGATATTGATACGGGTGATATTATCTTAAGTAAAAAAGTTGCCATCACAGATGAAATGAATGCAGGTGAATTGCATGATATTTTAATGAATACCGGTGCCGATGTAATTGTAGAAACGTTAAAAGCAATTGAAAATAATTCGTTTAAAAGCACTCCCCAAAATAAAGATAGCAATAAGATTGCACCAAAAATATTTACCGAACACTGCAAAATAAACTGGAACAACGAAGGTGAAAATATACGCAACCTTATACGTGGAATGAGCCCATACCCTGGAGCTTTCACTGAATTGGAAGAAAAGATATTAAAAATATTTGACTGCGATTTTAAAGAAGATAACGAAACAAAAAACCAACCGGGAGAATTTGAAACTGATGGGAAAACCTATTTAAAATTTGCCTGCAATAATGGTTGGATAAATTTAAAAAACGTACAACTTTCAGGAAAGAAAAGAATGAATATTGATGAATTATTGAGAGGATATCGGATTGGTAATTAGTTATTGGTTGTTGGTTGTTAGTTTCACTATTGCTCATCGGCACATCATCAAATTATCACATCATCAAATCATCCGATCATCAAATTTTAAAATCTTCCCATTTAAACGACTTCACATCTTTAAGAAAACTTATCTCACTAACTAATCCTTCAATATCAGTTTGTCTTCTATCCAATGATTTGATCTCTGCGTGTATATAATTTCGATTCTCAATATTTATAGAACTTAAATGAAGGGTACTGATATTTTTAACTGCCGCCACAAGCACAGCTCGAATTTCATCAACGGAATTATCGGCACAATGAATATTTAAAAAATATTTACATCCAGAACTTTCAATTTGCACAATTTTTTTATCTATTTTATTTCCTAATGGTCGAAGTAAAAGATGGGCCAATAAAACAAAAGCAGAACCAATACTGGCTTCATACCAATATCCCATTCCTGCAATTGCACCAATTGCTCCCGAACACCAAATTGTTGCTGAAGTATTTATTCCTGAAACAGTTGCTCCTTCGCGCATGATTACACCCGCTCCAAGAAATCCTATACCTGTTACAATTGTTGATGCAATTCGTCCGGCACTAGTTGGGTCGCCAGTAATTTTTTCTGAAAGCAAAATAAAAAGTGCTGAACCACCTGCAACTAATGCATTTGTTTTTATGCCTGCAGTTTTATGTTGCCATTGTCGTTCGAGACCGATTAATGCACCTAAAACAAAAGCGAGTAATAATCTTATTTCAAATTGGCCGATGCTTAATGCTTCATGCATAATGATTTTTTTTAGCAATTTAAAATTAATTTTTAATTCATTCGCACAAGATGTTTAATTTGTATGTATGAATATTCTGGAAGTTAAAAATGTTTCGAAGCAATTTGCTTCCCATAAGGCTTTGGATAATGTGAGCATTACTGTTCCAAAAGGTGGCATTTATGGATTGCTTGGACCAAATGGTGCAGGTAAAACTACCCTCATTAGAATCATTACTCAAATTACAGGTGCTGATGAAGGACAACTTTTTTTTAACGGTGAACCAATGCACTCAAAAAATATTTATGAAATTGGTTATTTGCCTGAAGAGCGTGGTTTGTATAAGAAAATGGAAGTTGGCGAACAGCTTTTATACTTTGCACAATTAAAAGGAATGAGCAGAAATGATGCGATGATCAAACTGAAAGATTGGGTGGAACGTTTTGAAATAAAAAGTTGGTGGAAGAAAAAAGTGGAAGAACTTTCGAAGGGTATGCAACAAAAAATTCAGTTCATTGCAACAGTCATTCACGAACCTAAATTGATTATTTTAGATGAACCATTCTCAGGCTTCGATCCAATAAATGCAAGTCTTATTACTGATGAAATTTTAAAACTGAAACAACATGGTTGCAGTATTATTTTTTCCACTCACCGCATGGAATCCGTTGAACAATTATGTGATCATATTGCACTGCTCAATCAATCAAAAAAAGTATTGGAAGGAAGTGTAAAAGAAATTCGTCAGCAATTTAAACCCAATATTTTTGAGTTAGAATATACAGGACAAACTCTTGCATTAAATGATGATTTCGAAATATTGAGCACACAAAATTTTGATAATAATTTCAAACTATCAAACATCAAACTAAAAACAGGAATATCACCAAACATACTTTTATCAAATGCCATCAACCAGGTTGAAGTGCATTCATTCATCGAGCATTTACCAAGCATGCAGGAGATATTTATTAAATTGGTTTCAGAAGCATCCAATCAAAAAACAATGACTACTTTTTGATTCTTTCATTTAAAATCAATCCATTTTAAATCCAATTCTTTTTCTAGGAGTTGCAGGCTGTTCAATCAGTTTTTTCAATGCTTGAAATACGATTTGAATTTCTTCTTCGTGTTTATTTCCTTTTTCTTCTTGCTTTAAAATCTTTTGCTCTAACTGTTCCAATTTTAGTAAAACATCTTTGTGAGTTAACAGCACTTCACGTATCCTGCTAAAAATACGAACAATCTGAATATTTACTTCAATAGCAGTATCACTACTCAAAACACTTGATAACATTGCTACTCCCATTTCAGTGAACACATTTGGCAACTTACGTAAACCCATCTTTTCTTTATTGGAAGTCACAAATTGTGACTTCCAATTTCCCATTTCTTTCTCAGTCATTTGAAACATAAAATCTGAGGGAAAACGTTTTTCATTACGTTTAACTGCTTGATTTAACACCTTCGTTTCTACACCATACATTTCAGCTAAATCTCTATCTAACATTACTTTTTTACCTCTGATAAGATAAATTTTGCTAATCACTGTTTCGTCTGTAATTTCTATTATTGTTTTCATATTGGCTATTGTTTACATACAAATATAAAAATGGATATCAGATTTGCAGTTATCAATGTTGAATAATGATGCATGAATATTATTCAACCGGTTTCAGAAAACATTCCTGTTTCTTGATCTTTATTTTCGTCCAAAATAATAACGAAAACCAATATTAAAAGTTGAAATATTAAAAGATAAATTCACTGAATGACTTGGCATATGGGGCATTCCGGCTGTTAATGTATAAATTAGATTTCCATAAGTTGTTTCAACTGATAAATGAGGATTGATGAGATAAACAATTCCCGGATTGATAGAAATTGTTCCCACAAAGTCATCAGCCAAAACACCATTAACAACTGAATTTGGATCAGAGGTATTATTATTGGTTTGTAAATTTGAATGACGTATTCCAGGTGATATAGAAGTTTGCATAAAGAAGCCAACTTTATTTTGTTGCTCAAACCAATACTTTCTGTAAAACAAATTTAGGCTATAGGTATAAGTAGAATTAGTACTTTTATAATTTGATGACTCCTGATCAAAATTTGAGAAAGTAAAACCTGTGCCAATACCAACCATAGTTTTGTCGGAAATAAAATATCCAATATTTGGATTTATGGACAAATTATAACTTAAAAAAGTAATACCAGATTGATTACTAC
>Ga0194047_10001840_pt1 | contig 12555 bp, 8 predicted proteins | sample JunL225m_MetaG_2_FD_160070 | JGI IMG/M metagenome (GOLD analysis project Ga0194047, IMG submission 160070) | Anoxic zone freshwater microbial communities from boreal shield lake in IISD Experimental Lakes Area, Ontario, Canada - Jun2016-L221-5m | ecosystem: Environmental > Aquatic > Freshwater >...
TCACGGCAGTTGATGGCAGAAATCAGCTAGAGCACGGAGTGCCGCCGCTTGGTCGGGCCCCCGCAGGCCGGTGTTTTTAAGATCGGCATAGATCTGGGCATCGGTGACCACCGGCAATCCTTGAACGTCGCGCACCTCACGGAACACGCCGTCGTCCTTGGGAACATAGAGCCAGATCTTGCCGGCATCGGGCACCTCTCGAAGTTGCAGTTCGTCGAGCAGGTCGGCCGCGGGAGGCCGGTCCACGTATGCTGTGGTGACAACCGGTTCGGCATAGGGCTTGCGCATCCAACCGCCAATCCACTGGGTGAAGGCTATACGGGTGGCCCGCTTGTCACAGGCTTCGCGCAACTTGCGCGCCCAATCCAGCGGATCACCGGCGAAAGCACTGTAGCGGTAAACGGTCACGCGATCCGCCAGGCGATCCTGTTGAATCCACTCGTCAAGCAGCGCCTGCCAGCCGTCCGCAAGATATTCCTTCTTGCCCGCCTCAAGGAGGTATCGCTCTTGGAGAAGATGTTTCACCACCCGGGAAACGAGTCCGGAACTCACCGCGGTGCGTTGCACCAGTTCCTTCTGTCGCCATGTCCGGGTGACATCGGACAAAAGGGTGCGCACGATCCGCTCGCTTTTGCCGGTGAAGATGTCGCGGGCTTCAATTTGTACGCGGAAGTCCCGGTCCGGCAATGATTCCCTGTCGACGAGCAATCCTGGGCCACGTAACCACATGCGCCCATTGAGGTCGATGGCCGACCGTCGCTGCTGCTTGCACCACTCGATCATCCGCCGGGTGAGGCGGACGGCGACCAAAAGCTCGATGGGATTTTGCGGCGAGCCTTGGGCCCCCGCGTCAGATTCTTGCGACAAACCGGCATCCAGACCGCCGACTTTCATGGGAGTGACTTCGTAGGACGGACGAAACACCAAGGAATGACCGTCAAAACTGAGCCGCAGACACTGGACGCTAGCCTCACTGGTTCCGTTCTCGAGCGGTTTCCACGACAAGTCAGGATCCTCCAAGAGCAGCCGACTGAACTCCCGGACCAATTCCGAACGATGGGTGATGATGCCTTGTTTACTCAAAGCGATGTTTTTACTTGGGAGTAAATTAGCACAATACAGTGAACTGTCGAGATAATGTCTCTAAAATCCGTCACTCTTGACAATGGGTGAAGGCAAACTGCCTCCAAAGGGGCCAATTTTTGATGGTATTTGGCAGATTTGCGGCAAGATAATGGCGAAATGGCTATAAATTTGGGCAATCCGACAGCATAGCGGAGCGGATTCTTCCAAATGGAGGCCCCCACCTGGCAATCAAACAGGAGGTGGCGTTGAAGGACTCTGCCTTCGCGAGAGCCACGAATCGCATTACTGGCATCGGGATATTTAAGAGTGTCTCTTTTACACTAATGCGGTATTTCTTACCGCTATTTTTGATGTTTTTTGCCATTTTCTCATTCTGGTTACACTTGCTTACAAATATACCTTGCCTACAACTCGCCTGGATGTAACACTCCGCCCTATGCCGAAACGTCCCCTCCTCACCACTTGCAAGATTTCTAAAACAAGCAATGTCCGTGCTCCGTGGCGGGTTTTTTACACGGTGGCGAAGGACGGCAAGCCCCGACGCCAGTTTAAGAGCTTTGCAGATGAAGAACGCGCTCGGAAGTTTGCCGAAGAAAAGGATATCGAAATCGCCAACTACGGTATTCAACAAGGGGCCCTTCAGTCTGAAGCACTTCGCGCCCTTGAGTTGTTTCGGGCCGAGGCGCACTTGTTTGCCTTGGATGGTGAGGAAGTACCGAAATTCGACGACTTTGTGGCAAATGCCCTCGCTGCATTCCGGCGTAAACGTGAGATTCGCGAGAATTCCGTTTCAATTGCCGAGGGGGTGGAGAGATTCTTGGACTACAAAATAACCAAGGTTGGTGTGCGAATGTATCGTGACCTCTCGGAGCGACTTCGCCGTTTTGCCCAGTCTTTTGGAACCCATGAAATCCACGCCATATCCTCAGACGAGATCGAAGCATGGCTGTCCACTCTGTCCAGTCGTCGGAACCCGGAGGGGGGCTCCGAACCGTCGCCGCTTTCCCCGCTTTCAATTCACCATTACCGATCAGCTATCGTGGCGTTGTTCAACTTTGGTGCGAAATCAGAGCAAGGTTGGATTACTAACAACCCCCTCAATGTACTCGTACGGACGAAATTCGGCCCCGTTGGCCCGCGAATATACTCCCCCGAGGATGCCGCCGCCCTGCTGCAGACCGCGCTTGATCATATGCCAGAGCTTGTGCCGGTTTTGGCGCTGGGATTTTTCGTCGGTTTGCGTGTTGCCGAGGCATGCGACATCGAACTCACCGATTTATTTGCGGAAATAGCGGAGGATTCCGGGGGCTTTAAGGTGCAAAGGGGCTTGATGAAACAGAATGTTCCGTTAACCACCCCCTTGCAGACATGGCTGGCCGCCCAGTCGCGACGTATAGGACCGGCTTGGGCGGGCACGCACTCATCGCTTGGCAAAAGAATGCGAGACCTTTGCAAGTTGGCCGGCGTCGAGCACATCCCCGCCGGGGCCAGGCAATCCTGGTTGTACTATCAACAGGCTGAGCGGCCTGATATTGCAGCGGTCACCGATGCGTGTGCAACGGATGTCGAAGAGGGTTCCCGAAATATTGGTTCTATTGCGGAATCGAAAAAGTATTTTTCAATTAGACCTGTTTTAAAGGAGGCCTGAAATTGAAAAACGCCCTGGGAGGGTGAACTCTCGAGGGAGGTCAGTTGATCCAGCGGGGGTATGCGCAGGCTTCCGGCCGCGGATTCCTCGATGAGATCGCCCCAGCCCTCCGCGAATCCGGCCTCCGTCAAACCATGACCGCAAACCGCGACCTCACCGGCAGCCAGCTCACCGATGCCATTCTGCGCGATGTCGGGAAATTGGGTCGATTGCTCGAGTCCGCTTTTGCAAACGGTTAGTCGAAACTACCAGCAAGCGAAGTCGCCCCGTATCCATCCGCTCCTCCGACATCATCACAAGAGCCGCAAGAGCAAATTCTGATTCCAAAGTTCAAAATATTGAAAATTAATCTTGGCAGACTTCGTAACAACCAGGAACTGATAATACATCATCATGACAAAACCTTACACTCAATTCACAGAAAAAGCTCTGACGCTGGCCCTTGCCCATTACAACGCCACCGGAGAGATTCAGGATGTCCTTCTGGTTTGTTTCAATCAGCACGGCAACCCGGTATATCATCCAATGATCCAATATCGTTGCGACACCGGTAATCTTTACCAGCAGACCATTCCCGCTAACCGCCTGGTTAAACTTAGCCCGAATGGACAAAAGATCCTACTTTGCTCGTTCACATGTGACTCAGAAGATCCCATCGAACTTGATTACGACCATGTAGCGGGACAAATTTCCGTTATGCATACGCGGAATTTCTCCGCACCTAATCTACAAACGGTAGGGGATTCTTTGCATACCTACTTAACTAAAACCTTCAATGCTCCGAAACTGCAAACGGTAAATGGATACATACATGCCGGTGGATCGAAAACCTTCGATGCTCCGAGCCTACAATCGGTAGGGAGATACCTGAAAGCAGAGTCAGCTACCATCTTCAATGTTCCGAACCTACAAAAGGTAGGGGAATTTCTGAATGCCAAGTCAGCAACATCCTTCAATGCCCCGAATCTGCAAACGGTAGAGGGATATCTGGATGCCAGATCAACTACAATTTTCAGTGCTCCAGACCTGCTAACGGTAACTGCCTCACTGAACGCCAAATCAGCCAAAATATTCTATATTCCGAAGCTGAAAACGGTAAATGGTTTTCTGAACGCGGCTTTGGCCAGATCGTTTCTTGCCCAAAGACTGCTTACGGTAAATGGCAATCTGAATGTAAACATGGCCAAATTCTTTTATGCTCCAGAACTGCAAACTGTAGGTGGATTTCTGTACGCCAAATCAGCCACCACATTCGAAGCCTTGAAGCTTGTGACAGTCGTTAATAGACTAATTCTACTACCTGGCACGATGCTCACGGCCGTCTCCAATGGCTGCCCGGCTGCAGTTGCAGTGATGGCTCAGACCATATAGCTATTGCGCCTGAAACAATCCGGCATAATGACAAAGGGCCATTCTCAGAATTCGCTGCCGATCTTGAGTAGAGGGGAGTTCCGTCGTCTCAGGTGACCGCAATTTCAATGGCCACGTCCATACCCGCCTCTGGACGGAGTCTTAAAGGAGATTTCCGATAGGATCTGACTTCTCGAACCAACCGTTTGTAATAACTCACCCGGCATATAGGTCCGGTGGACGAATTATCGGTGCGGGGGTGTTATTCTTTGTCCATGTGCAACACCTATATCGACAAACCTAAACGCGGTGTCGCCGGATGGCAGGCCCGCGTTTCAGATGGCATTGCCAAGCTGAAATCCAGTTTGGTAAGAAAATCCGATCCAGGAGTCGTGCTGCTCGCCGGTGCCCAGGGGTTCAGACCGGAAATCATGCGATGGGGATTCTGGCGGGTGTTCAACCCGTCGATCAACAATTCCCGGAGCGACAAACTGGAAGCAGGCATGTGGCGGGACGCATTCCGGGACAGGAGGTGTTTGATTCCGGTTTCGGCGTATTACGAATGAAGGGCGGGACCCGGGAGGAGAAAACAGGCATTTGAGATTGGCGGGGGAGACCAAAGAATGGCTTTGGATCGCTGGGATCTGGGAGCAAGACCCGGAGCACGGCCCGTGTTACTCGATGGTCACCACGGCGGCGGCACCTTCCGTGGGATTCATCCATGACCGGATGCCGGTCGTATTGGAATGGACCTGTGCTAAGGAATACCTTGCTGGAGGCGATTTCCGGTTTTCCCCGTTCACCGGACCACTCGCCGTAAAGCCTTGCATGAGCCCGCTTTCCAAAACCCCTACAGGATCGGACCAAAACTTGCTTTTTTAACTGTTCGCGGGAACATTTCTGATATTGACGAAACGCCAACTGGCTTCAATGATGCCCAACCGTCAGCCCATCCATGAACCTCGATCTCACCCCGCGTCCGCACCACCATTTCATTCGAGCACTGGCAAGCCGGTAGCAGAATACCGCCCAATCCCTAGGCGGCGCAAATCCAGGCAGGCCTGACCTGACGCCCCTACGAGAACCGGATCCAACGAGACGCCCACTGTCGGCGTAAGGGCAGTCAGCTTAATCAGATAGTTGCTGCCACCCGAGAGGGCCCCCCCTTGCTGTTGTCGAACGCGATCATGTATTTTGCACGGCAACTCCGTTACGGACCTGCGGCAATCTTCACCCGCCCAAACCCTGCTGCTGGATGGCGCCGATCAGTCGACATACGAAGGTGCTCGTGATTGGCCTCGAATATCGGCGCCCAAGGACTATCTGACGATGGATTCCCCTACGACAGGGACCAGCGCGAGAACGGCGAAGTGTGCTGCGGCACCGTGCGGGACAGTGCCCGTACCAGACGGCAACTCATCGTTCGTTCCGGCTTCGCTACACCCCACAAAATCGCGTAGAAAGTTCATTATTAGAAACTTGCGAGGTTCTGCCATGTGCCTTTGAAAATTTGTAGTTCCCCCCTCATTTCTCTTGTGTCTTGGTTTGAAAATGTAATTCTGATGCGTATGAACAAACCTGACCAACGCCATCAATTAGGTCTTGTTGTAGCGCGAGCTCTTCGGGACGAAGCCTTCAAAGCAAGTTTCAAGGCTAATCCAAGGGAGATTTTGGAAAGTTCTGGAGTGTACCCCCCAAAAGATCTTGAGATTGTTGTTGTGGAAAATACCCCATCCAAGATGTATTTGACTTTACCATCGCTCCCCCTACCCACCGCTCCTACATTCGCTGACATGGAGGCAATTGAAACCCGCAAGGGAGTCTTTGCGGCAGCGACGCCGAAAGACAAGGGCTGCTGTGGCGGCGGGAGTAGTGTGTCAGCAAACTGGCTAGAGGACGATGACGATGATATAGCAATTCAAAATGCCACCATGGGCGAAAGGGAATTGATCATGCCCAGCTAATCACAGATGGGAATGATTCTGGGTGGTATGCCCGGAGCAGTTCGTAGCCCACTCCGGAAAGTCCAGTGAAGAACCCTGGATTATAACGATTAGTACCAATCGGCCAAGAGAATGTTCCGTTTAAATGAGACCGCATACAAAGGCAAATTGCCTTGCTTTGAGCGGTCTTCAAAAGTTCTTGATTGGCGTTTCTAGCAGCCACACTAAGTAAGAAGTCAATTTTTCCGAAATTGCCACAGCAAAGGTGGTCCGCTCCTGAAAAATCCCCCGCAACCGTCTTAACCATTACAGCGTTGATCTCATCAGCGGTTTCAAGCGTATCAATATAGGGCCAGCTTGCAAGCCTAGCCAACCCTATTCCCACCCCGCCGTGACACCACGCATTTGGTGATTCTTTTGCGATCTCGGCTTTTGTTCGGAAGTCAGGCCAGTTCTGGAGACGATGGTCAAAATGCCGCCGTTCAAATCTTAGTGCCAATTCCGCCGCTTGCCTATAAATAGATTCCCCGCATGCGTCCGTAAGACGCAATAAGGCGTATGAAATGCCTGCACAACCATGGGAAAATCCACAGAGGGGGTCCGCTACAATAGTTGTCCATCCGCCGGACTCCTTGATCTGACGTTCAACAAGAACATCCCCGAAGCGTTTAGCAGCCAGTAGCACATTATTATCTTTCGTAATATCATATATAGATAATGCGGCCAGTATCACCCCAGCGGCACCTGATACAACATCCAACTCGAGCTTCCCGGAATTCATTCGATTTCCCATTACCCTAATGAGTTCAATTGCTTCTTCAATTAAACAATGTTCATGTAGCACTCTACCAATAAAACCATAGCAATACACGAGTGAGGCAATACCGGAGGCTCCACCGTAACCCATTTTCTGCAATAGTTTCTCTCGCCCACTCCCTCCAGCCAAATCTCGTCGGCTTTCAGAAATTGCCATCATCGACCAATCTCTAAAATCTGGGTTTTTCGTTGCAACGCATAATGCGCTAAAAAATAGTGCTATTCCTGCCGTCCCGGAATAGTAGTCATGCCCCACTACGTCCAAATGCGCCGCATGATTACGAGGCATGGGTGTTACGCCAATCCATGCAACGCTGTCACCAGATCTTACGGCGTTCCTTATCAACAATTTGCCAATTTTTGTAGCTTCACATAATAACATATTTTCAGTTTCAACGGCAGTCGAATCAGAATTCTTTTGAAGTGGCGATTTAGGACAAACATTTACCTGCTCAACTGAGTAAATTGACGAAACAGAACAACGTATAACCTCTATCTCTTCATCTAACCTTGCATCCGACAAAGCAAAAATTCTATTAATTGCATTATTTATTCCGCTTTCTTTGAAGAATCCACTAATGCGAGCCCCTTCAGGTAATATTACTTCATGTGCCCCCGCAGGTGCCATAAATATTGGTATATCGAGCCTAGCCAAGCACTGTGTTTCTGCCTTTTGAATTCGAAATATTAAATCGTTTTTGTAATACTCACGGAGTGGCGATTGCAAATCCAGACCGATAGACCATAATCCACCATCCGTGAGACAATGCGTATTATATATTCTTGATAGAAGACGAGCATACGCCTCAGTCGGTCTCAATACTACCCTGACTGGCATGAAGTGAAGACATTTGAGCCGCAACAGGATTTCAGGGATCACTCCTTCCTTATCTCGTACAAATCTGAACATTTGCTCATATCCTTTGCAAATCTCATTGCTAAACCCCTCCGGTCCGTACTCTAATCCGTTCAACACGGGGAGATTTGACTCAGATTGAGACATACTGCTTGAGACAGTCATCTTCATCGCGTTTTTATTAATATTACGCCAGGTCCACATCTTTCGCACTTTGCCTGGCCTCACTCCAAGGCCACCTATCTGAATCGGGTTGGGGCGAACTCCAAACAGCAATGTTGGAAGAAATCCTGTGGACAGAACCGACTGGCGTAGCCGACAACTCGCAATCTCCCGCGCCCTATTTTCTCCGTTGCTGATATTTACATCATATATTGTAGGCTGTAAAAGCGTTTCAAGATCTATGACAGCAGGGGCATTACCTGCTGCTATTACGTTTTCGTAATGTATATCATTGGCCCCTAGCAGGTACAACATGAATAGTGTTGCTCCTGCCCTTCGATAGTAAGTAGAAATGCATGTGGGCGAAACGCATGGCTCGTGTTCCACAAACTCCGCCCAACCATACGTTCCTCTATCAATCGCCTTGAATGGTAACGCCGATTCGGGAGATTCCTCATGTCTGAGCCAAACTAGCAAGTCACACCATGCCACCTCAGAGGCAACGCTTTTTGGTTTGTATAAAAGTATTGCACCTGATGAAAACTTGACTCTCCATGTCGTCTGCCCTCCATTATGTGAATCGGAAAGATTCGTATAAATGCTTTGAACACGATTAAGTTTGTTAGCGGCAAGGCAGAATAAAGAGCTAATTGCATCCGTATCAGCCACAAGGCGGAGGACAAAATTGCTTGAATTGGTAATCCAATTATTAACGCATTCACTCATAAGACGGGCGATTACCGGAAATGCCTTTAAATAGTCACCGCTTCCCTGACTCTGAAAATGCTCAATGAACCGTTCATATACGTTAGTATCATCACTTCTACTGTTAATCAAATCATCTTGAAATATATTTGCGCTGACTTTAAAACCGGCGAACTCGGCAAGTAGACTTGGTCCGCACAGTGACAGAAGAGATTCAAACAGATTGGATCTCAAATTTTGTCGAGCCGAAGATTCCAGACGTTCTATGGAGAGCCGATTGGTAATCCTTAGTATCTCTCGTTCACTCCCATACACAAGCGATCCAAAAATGTGTGCGAATGGAATCTCCTCCTCACTTGTTGTAAGTGAATCCAATTTCTCCCGTAGAAATCCATCAATCAGCCTTAGATCGGACATCCAATCGGGAACTAAATGCCGTGTCGCCTGCTCTGGATCCCCAAACAGGTATTTCGCAGAATTTTGATCGCTCTCCCAAAACGAAAGCAGATCGGAGAATATTTTGTTGTTTCTATCTGTAGCAAAAGCACTCCACTCAACCATTGCGTCAGAATGACCAACGCCGCTAAAAACAACTTTCCCTGATAGTCTTTCGTATATGTCAGTGCTTCGCGTGGAAATCTGCAAGAGATCAGATTCCGATAACATATTTGAGGTTCTAGTCATACAGTCAATGTGGCCTAGTACGACGTGTTCGAGTGCGAAATATCTAGATCATTTACCTGCATGAATGCCGGAACCACCAGCGCGGTGGGATTCCTTGATCCATAGCTGCTAGAAGTGTTGTGGGCAATAGTCGCCTTTGAGAGCCAGGCTACCTTGTCGCCGAAGATGTCCAGCAGGCTTTGGGTCACGCGAACGTTGAAGGGGACGACAATCGAACCGTCTTTCTTCAACAACAGCGTTCCAAAGCGGGAGCTGGCTGTGATGACACCCTTCGATGGGTTGACGATATTCAGGTAGTGCAAGAACGGAATATACAACACGTCGCGTTCGCGGGGCATCTTCGCAAGTGCTTCTATAGTGCTAACCTCATGGTCACCACCTCCCAGCACTAGGCTATTGTGGGAGACCGTATGGCCGGTGGGCTGCGCTCCGAACTCATCGGCATCGTCCTGTGACCAGATGAACGATTTTAACACGCCATTCTCGAAAATCAGGAAGGGCTGACGTTCAATGCCCATCAAATCCTTCTTGAAGGGAAAAGTTTCGAGCCGCGTAGGATCGTCAATCAGGGTGAACTTATCAGAAAACACTTTATGGCCTACTTTGTTTTCAGCGATGAAGGAAGAACTTCGCTTCATCGATCCGCCGCTGAAACCGATCCAGTTCATTACTGAGAGCAGGCTCGAGATGGCTGCCGCCCCAAAGACGATGTCGTAGGTTCCGATCGGAATCTGCTGGGACGGGTCGTTTTGGTAGCGCTCGATCAACCAGGACAGGTCGCGGTGCGGGGTCACGGTGTTCAAATCAGACTTTCTGTGCGCCGACTGTTCGGCGATGACTTCCCATTTGAGCTTTGCGTGGGCCAGCACAATCGATACCTGCGCGTCAGTTGTAGAGAAATACTGGATATGCTCGGAACGGGTGTTGATATGGCAAACGATGTTCGTACCTGATGCGAATATACCCGAAAGCTTGAGATGCTCGGTTTCCATCCCGGAGACGGACTGATTGAAATAGTCCAGTTTCTCAGCGTTGGACATACCCGCCAGAGATGCGTCGTAGCCGCTTTCATCGATGAAATCGTCCGCATAGATTGGTATAGTCGGATCGTAATTCAGCGGTTGGGCGTGCTGCACCATTTCCACCGCCGTGTCGATGCCGTGTTTGATCTCGTCGAGATTGCTCAAATTGGTGATCATCTCATAGCTTGCGCGCCGCCGATCAGAGTCGACACTGATTTCGATTCGGATCAGGTGTTCGTTGGTGTTTAGGGAAATACCGCAGGATGATCCCTGAATACATCAAGGACTACGTTTCCCTGAACCAGTTCGTCGCCTAACAAATACTCATGCTCGACACCGACACCAAACGCCGCATCGACACCGCCCGTGACATCCTCGTGGGCAAGGTCCCCGACCCCAAGTCCCAGGTCGAACAAATCACCATTGCCCTGATCTACAAGTTCATGGACGACATGGATGCGGAAGCGGAGGAACTCGGCGGCGCGCGGTCGTTTTTCGCCAAGGAATACGCCCGCTATGGCTGGGCCAAGCTCATGCGCTCCGGTCTGGGCGGCCATGAAACATTGGCTCTTTACGCCGAGGCTATCACCAAGATGCCGCAAAACCCCGGTATCCCCGCGCTTTTCCGCGACATCTTTAAGAACGCCTACCTCCCATACCGCGATCCGGAAACCCTCCGCGCCTTCCTCAAAATCATCGACGAGTTCAGCTACGATCACAGCGAGCGCCTTGGCGACGCCTTCGAGTATCTGCTGTCCGTCCTCGGCTCGCAGGGCGATGCCGGCCAATTCCGCACCCCGCGCCACATCATCGACTTCATGGTCGAGGTGGTCGATCCGAAGAAATCCGAGACCGTGCTCGATCCCGCATGCGGCACCGCAGGGTTCCTCATCTCTGCCTACAAGCACATCGTCCGGAACAACAAAGACAAGAAGGGCCACTCGACCCTGACCCCGGATGACAAGGCCCGCCTGGCCAATAACTTCAAGGGCTATGACATCTCGCCCGACATGGTTAGATTGTCGCTGGTCAACCTCTATCTCCACGGCTTTACCGAGCCACACGTTTACGAATACGACACGCTTACTTCCGAGGAACGGTGGAACGAGTACGCCGATGTGATCCTCGCCAACCCGCCCTTCATGTCGCCAAAAGGTGGCATCAAGCCGCACAAGCGCTTCTCCATCCAGGCCAAGCGCAGCGAAGTCCTCTTCGTCGATTATATGGCGGAACACCTCACGCCACAGGGGCGCGCCGCCATCATCGTGCCCGAAGGCATCATCTTCCAAAGCCAGGGTGCCTACAAAGAGCTGCGGAAAATGCTGGTAGATAACAGCCTAGTTGCCGTGATTTCCCTCCCGGCCGGTTGTTTCAATCCCTACAGTGGGGTGAAAACCTCCATCCTCATCCTCGACAAAGCCCTCGCCCGCCAAAGCGACAGCATCGGCTTCTTCAAAGTGGAAAACGACGGATTCGGCCTCGGTGCCCAACGTCGCGCGGTCGGTGGAGAGCAACTCACCCAAGTCAAAGCCGAAGTCGCCACATTTTTCCAATCAATCAGTGATCGGCAACCCACCACTGACCTCCAGCCCACTTGCGGCCTCATCGTGCCGAAAGAAAAGATCGCTGCGAATGGCGACTACAACCTCAGCGGCGAGCGGTATCGGGAAGGCGCAACAAGGGCAACTCGATTCCCCATAGTTCAGTTAGGTGAAGTTGCAGAAGTCATTGCCGGACAGTCTCCTCCTGGGGAATCCTACAACGAGGCAGGCACAGGAATCCCGTTCTATCAAGGGAAGACAGAGTTTGGCGACATGTTCCTCGGACCGCCGAGAATATGGACAACAGATCCGCAACGCTATGCAGAAGCTAACGACATTCTGATTTCCGTTCGCGCTCCCGTGGGCCCAGTTAATCTTGCGACTCAGCGAATTTGCATTGGTCGCGGTTTGGCTGCAATCAAACCCAAGGCAGGCATGCTCATGTCCTCCTATGTCTTCTATTTCCTCAGAAGCCAAGAAGAACACATTAAAGGCGATGCTGGTGCTGTGTTCCCATCGATCAACCGCGGGCAAATTCAAGAACTCCAAATCCCCCTGCCGCCGCTTGCGATGCAGCAGGAGATCGTGGCGGAGATCGAGGGCTACCAAAAAGTCATCAACGGTGCTCGCGCCGTCCTCGACCATTACCGCCCCCACATTCCCATCCATCCCGACTGGCCGATGGTGCCGCTCAATGAAGTGGCCGCAGTCGAAAGTGGGTTCGGGTTTCCCTTAGATTACC
>Ga0194047_10001841_pt1 | contig 12554 bp, 5 predicted proteins | sample JunL225m_MetaG_2_FD_160070 | JGI IMG/M metagenome (GOLD analysis project Ga0194047, IMG submission 160070) | Anoxic zone freshwater microbial communities from boreal shield lake in IISD Experimental Lakes Area, Ontario, Canada - Jun2016-L221-5m | ecosystem: Environmental > Aquatic > Freshwater >...
TCCTCATCCAATATAAGTGCATCCTCACCAGTAACAAAAGCATTCTTAACGAATTGCAATTTCTCTTTTGCTTTAAAAAAGTTCCGGTTAGACTTAAAGAAATCCACCCATTCTTCGCTGTCTTTTAGATTTTTATATTCTTCTATGGACATAACTTACTCAACCTGTTTTTCCCAAATTAACTTAATTTTCTCGTCTCTATTCATATTAACGAGAGCTTCTTGACTGGCGTACCAGGCGCTTACTTCTGCAATGGCCTTATCTTCAATGACTGTGTCAGTTACTGGCATTCTCTTTTCGTTGGCTGTGAAGATAATTTCTCTGTTGCTTTTTTGTGCTTCTGTTGGGCTCTCTGGATTGACTCTGGTGTAGCTTAAGAGTTGGTCAGTTGAGGTCCAAATCGTTTTAGTTCTTGCTGCGATGCGATTCTCGTAGGTCTTCACCATTGGGTGAATCATGTCTTGATTGGTGGTTCTAAGTTCCTGTGGATGCGGTATGTGATCTAGCTGGTTATAGCTAAATACTTTCTTGACCATGCCTGCTAATACCATTCTGTCTTTGAGGTTGGTATCATCATGGCCATAGGCCATGATGCGTTCATCATAGCCATTGACTCTGTAGAAGTCATCCACATGGTAGAAAGTTTCTCCATGCAGGTGGCGTTCATTAAAGTCCCTACCTTGATGCCAATCCCCTACCCAGAACTCCCCTTGCTTGAAGTGATGCTTGGCAAAGAAATCCCCTTTAAATAGAACATCTGAGTCACATTTGAAGATGAATCTGTTTCTTACCATTTGTGATGCGAGGTTTTGAGCTAGGGTGCGGATGAATTTCTCCTGCCCTTCTACACGCACTACCCTGACCCTTGGGTCATCAAAGACGCCCGGGATATTAGCTACCGGCTCTTTAGATGACCAGTCAAGCAAGATCAATTCATCAAACTTTTGGGTAAGCCAATTGGATAGGTTCGCTTGGACATTTTCATTTCGATTCATCAGATGCACATACATACTGATACCATCGCTAAGAGGCTCGCCAATGAGATTGGTTGTTTTTGGAGGCGTTTCTGGGAAGAGGCGATTGCCCTCCTTGCACTCTTCAGGCTTAATCACTTTTGGAATATTTTCCAAGGTCAAGCCACTCTCAATACCCTTGGTATCTAATGTTAGGTCATTGCGCTCATGATTAGTATCAGAGACATACTTTAGTTGACCTAAGCGATCGAATTCCAACATTGTTTTAGAGAAGTAATTTTTAAATAACTCAAATGAAATAGTCACTTTTGCATTAGGAGGCGTACCTTCTGGGGCAATTACCTTCATGCACACCTTTACACCCATCACCATATAAGCTTGATTTGTTTTAAGCTGAAAAGTTTTCTTACCAGCAGCTTCTAGAATTTGCGAATCTGCAAAGCTAATAAATTTTCCGTATTCATGCATGCGGAATGCTTCAACTTCTACCTTGCTACCCCCGGGAAATTCAGCATCAAAGTGAAGTGCATGAATACGCTCTGTTTGATCAAACAGGATAACGGCTTCAAAGTGGTCACTGATATGGTTGGCATCCAGAAGGAATTCTGCTTTAATGGGTTCACAAACACCATCAAAAACGGGATGTGTATTACCGTTAATATGAATTTGCTGGGGCTTAAATTGATCTACCAACTCAAGGTCTTTAGGATCAATCTTGACGGGCTCTTCATAAACCACTTCTGGTCTTGCAATCTGACCAAAGCAGACATAGTTACGCAGCTTCTCAAAAATAGCCCTACCCTTATTCTGCATGGCCTGCAATTGTTCTGGAGAGTACGATCTTAATCGAGCCTCCAAACCCCCGACTTCGCTTTCCGGGTGGAAAATAATTGCATCTTCCCAGCGCAAGGAATTACTTGGATCAATGGTGTTGAGTGGCGGTAACTGAAAGCGATCACTGAGATTCACCGGGATTGAACCAACGGCAAGAGACTCCCAAAAGCGCAATGAGTTAGGGCCTGCCCCAACTGGGCAGAGTGAAAATAAGGTTTGACTCAGTGTTTGGTTATAACGCTCTGTCTCAGAATTATTACTCGCATCCTTTTCTGCAAACTGACCATACACTTGAAAGTTATAAACCTCTTTATTGAAATGCCACTCGTCCTTAATCTGCACCTTGCAGTCTGGTTTGCCCTCAAATATTTTTAGCTTGAGTCGCACATCAGACAAATAGTGCTTCATGTGTGCGCCAATAAAACTTGCAAAAATGGTTTTTTGTGCTGTAGGAATGTACTGCATACCAACCCTGCGCTTTGGATCCAAATAGTTCACTGCAAATAAAGGCCAGGCGTGGAGATAAATGTTCTCGCCCAACTTATCTAGACCAGGCTCTTTATGGGAGATCCATAAGTTTGTGATGCCAATCTTTTCAAAATGGGGCTGGATATCACGCCAAAACACATGTTGGCAAACAGTATGAGCTCGAACCGTAAAGCCTAAAGCAGCACCAATTTCTTTGGCAGCCTTAATCCTTGAGCTATATAGACCAATAATGCCCTCAGGAAAGGTTTTCTTATCCACAAAGGTCGCCCAGGGCAAGGCCACATAGGTATCAACAATATGGCCTTGAATATGGGTACCATTAATGAGCTGATGCGCTTCATAGGCATCAGCTTCTGTACGGCAAGGATATTGCCAAAAGAGCACATCCTCGTCATATTGCATCTCATTGGACATATCGACCACACCCAAGGAGAGTGAAGCCGGCAAGAAGCCCAAGGCAAAGAAGTGGAAATTGGTTTTACTAACCTCAGAGAAGTTCACTTCTGACTTCAGAATTCTGCGCACAATTGGCCAGAACTTGTCGTAAAAGTAATAGGAGTTCACATCGTCGTAGACAGCGAACCGATCAGAGAAGCGCACTACTTCACGGTAGAACTTCAGATTAAATTGCGAGCGCAGAACAAATTTTTCAGCATCATCCGCACTTAATAACTCTGAGTGCTCTGCATGGCCTTCAGTAGCGTTAGTTGCTTCTGTTGCTTCAACGGGTTTGGATGCTTCTACACCAGCAACTGCATGATCGACAATGCCTGCTATAGATGGTTTGGTATAGACCGCCCCTGGCTCGATATGCTCTTCATTAGCCTTCAACTCATATGACTTGCGATTATTAATCCAATTATTCACTCGCAGATCTGTTATGTCTGTTTTGCTCCGGGTGAGTAAGTCAAAATCGAGCGCAGAGTTATCAACAACGCTCTCACTCGGATAGATATAAGCCTGCAATCCAATGAGCTTGCTCACCTTGGGATCATATGAGCGGGTATTGTCATCCGCCTGTAAATGGACTGTAGTGACTTTGTAACAAGGATTAGTGACATTAAAGCCATAGCTAAACATCACATAGGCAATTTTGTTATCACAAGCGGGTTGGCCCAACTCAAAAGCGGCCTCTTGGTAGAGTGCCGGCGGAAAGGATTCTTTACCTTTGGCTACACCCCAGACATCTTGCGTCCAATGTGGGTCTTTATTGAGGACCAGTTGACCGTTTTCTGGGTTGTAACGACTGATGGCAACAAACTTCTTATCATCTAATATCGCCTGCCTGTTAGTAATCAAATGACTAACAGATTCAGTCAAATACATATCTGAGTTAATCAAAAAAGATAATTCGCCTACAGGCAATTTATCAGTCTCTCTGAGCCAATAGCCGTAGGTCATGCGCTGCGGATAAAAACGCTTCACGATCTTTTGATGATCGGGTATCAAAGCCATATCAGCCTCAACCTCAAAGAAAATCATTAAGGTTGTAATCAGTGGATTTTCAATATTCTTTTTGAAGCATTCATTCAACTCTGCTGCGCGCACAGGGTTCTTAGGAACGTAATATTGAACAAAGACCGTGAGCATTACGAAACCCCTACTTGCTCGGACTTATCGGAGTCTAAGCCCTTGCGATCTAGTGAGCCATTGTTATCTTTAATGATTGTTTTATTTTTAGGCTTTTGTGTAGCGCTCTTTGTAGCGGTGTTTGGAGTGGCCTTACCTGAATCCTTTGCGGCATCCCTTTTCACATCTGGTTTTTTAGCTACCAAAACAGAGACTGATTTTCGTTTGATCAGCTTTGTTGGCGCCTCTACGAACTGCTTACCTACGCCCAGAGTTGCCGCGATATCGCTCTTGCGACGCCCAACAGCGACCTGATCACTCTTACGACGGCCAGCTGCAGGCATCAATGGCGCATCCGATCTCAAGTTGCCGGTTTCTGGAGCTTTAGGTACGACCAACTGGGTAGAAGGCTTAGGCTCATTCTGTTCTGCTGCGCCTTGGCTTGCTTTGGCGTTAGCTTCAGTTTGCAATCCACGCGTGAGATTTAATAAAATCGTTACGGTTTCATTAATGAAGCTGGACCATGAAGCCCAAGGTCGATGGATAGATATCCTGCTCTTAATGAGTTTATTGATCGCTGTAGGCAATACAAAAGAAATGACCTGTATTAATTTTTGATCCGCAGGGCTGAGCCTTTGAAAGGTATTGACATCAAAAATTTGCTTCTCCAAGGAGAAACGTAATTCAAATTTTTGACCAAAATCATCACCCGATTCAGCAAACCAGCTCTCAAAAGGCTTGTGTTTGCCATCTACCAATGGAAACTCTAATTTGGGCAGCAAAGAAAAGCCTTTAGGGTCAATCATTGAAGCACCAACACGCAACTCGAACTTATTGCTCTTAAAGTCACCGAAAGCGACATCATGGAACTCAAGCCATAAATGTTCGTAGTCGGGGTTTTGTAATTCCCTCTTGAGCTTGATCTTTTCATATCTAAATACTTGCGGTAGACGACGGGTATTTTCAATCAAACTGACAAATGAGCTTTGCCAAAAACTCAGATCAAAATCGTCAGTACCGCCGCCTGCATTAAGGCTGCGGCCACCATCTTTCACCAGTTGACTCAAGATCGTGCAGGCAGCTTGGATTTGGGTCCATTGCACTCCACTGAAGCCTTTAAACAGATCAAGTTGCTCTGGTTCTTTATTGATCAACTGAGGCACAAATAAGAGCTCTGCGGTGTCCTCTTTAGGGTTTTGCACTAAACCAATACCTGCAAGTCCATCACTAAGAGATGTACGGAAATAAAACTCAGGGAGCGAAACATTGCCTGAAGAATAATCAGTGACTTTCCATAGAATTTGCGGTGTTTCTGAAACGGTATCGACCTTCAGAATCTGTAAACCGCCGTAATCCACATAGTTGGGATTGCCTGCAGTCAGTCGCTTGAGTTGATTGCTTAAGGCTTGATTGGTGGTTTGAAGTTGCTTTAGCTCCAAGAAGTATTGATTAGCCTTTTCACTGGCCTCATTAATTTGTAGCAATAACAGCTCTTTTTCTTGCTTGAGATCTTTAATTTTGACTAGATCACGCTTTTGAGTAGCAGCAATTTTTAAATAGTTTTTGTAGTTAATCTCATTGTTGACGCGGAACTCTTCTGCCTTGGCTTTGAGTTTGTCAAAGTTTTCTTGCAAGCTGCTCACTTTTGCTAGCTCAAGTGCTTTCGCTTTTAATTCTTCTTTGCTGGCAGATAAGCCTTCTTTAGCCTCTTTGCGGACTTCTTCGAGCTCTACTTTGAGTTTTTCACGAGTTTCTTTGGCCTTTAAAAAGCTCTCATAATTCGCAGTATTTTCTTTTTGAAGCTTACTGAAATCTTTTTTAAGATTCGCCAGCTCCATTCCAGCATTGCTGGACGCCTCTACAGCATCTTGCTCCAGATTTTTTTGGCTCAGCTGTAAATCCTTGATTTGCGACTTGAGTTTTGCTAACTCGCTATTTTTTTGCTCGAGCTCTTGCTGTGCAGAGAGCAGCTTTTTATTTAGCTCTTCTTTTTCTCTACCCCCAAAAACACCTAACATGCACTCACTCCAGTCATCATGTGGTTAGGCTTACTTTCTAAACAAAAATGCTTGGGTTTTTGATATAGCCTGATCAGGATCTTCTGCGCCCACTAACTGCAAATTCATATAGTTCAATGCTTGCTGTGTAGCCGCCTGCGCATAGTCATTACGGGTTTGCGCCAAATTCTGAATGGCCAACAACACATCTGTAGTGGTCTTCACGCCAGCCTCATAACTCTTTTGATTGGCTATCACACTCAGCCTCGCAGTATCCATAGCCTGATTACGAATCTTGAGTGATTCAAAACCTGCCTCTACTTGGGCGTATAAATTTTGTGCCTGGGTTTTGGTCTGAATTTCAGTTGCTTGACGATTATCCGAACTCGCTCGTGCTTTGGCTACTGCAGAGTAAGTAGTGGCATACGCCGCCGCATTTAATGGAATAGTGACGGTCAGGCCATTGTTATTCGAGGTAGGCTGACTTACTGCGGAAATACGTTGCCAAGTGTAGCTTACCGTCGGCAGTACCGCTGCAGAAGCTGTGACTACACCTAAATGAGAAATGCGCTCATTGGCCTTGGCAGCAATAATGGCGGTATTTTCCTCTTCTACTTTAGATAAAATATCATCGAGAGGCTGCAGTTTTACTGTTTCATGTTTATGCGGCAACATAAAATCGGTTTTGGCAGGGTACTCGCCAGTAATGGCGTTGAACTGATCTTGCGCCGCTTTTAAGTTGGCATTCACAGTAAGTGAGTTTGCTTTAGCTTGTTCAAACTTCACCTGCACATCGAGCATGTCAGTCACCGTACCCTGGCCCAACTCATACTTTCTTTTCGCACCTTGATATTGCGCCTCTAAAGCAGTAATTGATGTGTCGTTAGCGCGAATTGCTTCAGTAGCCACCACGATTTGTTGTACAGCAGTCATGGTGCGCTGTGCCAAATCAATCGTTTGATTATTAAAGTTGGCTGACGCAAAAGTATTACGTGGACCACCCTGCGCTACACCAGATATTTTTGCAGCGTCAAAAATCGGCTGACTCATGCTGGTTGTTTTCTGCGAATAATTAATCGTCGAGGGTTGTGATTGACCCCAACCTAATGCAGGCAAGTAACCAAGTCTGCCCGCTAGTGAATCAGCATTGTTGGCTGTTTTTTCATTTTTAGCCCCTTGATATTTAGCATCATTGGTTTTAGCTAACTCAAATGCGGATGTCAAATCTACCGCATAACTTGCTACAGAAAACAGTGCTAGAGCTGCAAAAAAGAGTGGTGATTTACGCCACTTCTTTTGCTGCAATTGCACATTCAATATTTTTTCGTGGGTATAGGTCATGTATTAATCATACTTATTAGTACGCATTAATAAATGAGGGATACATACCAATAAAAGCACTATAAATTAGTACTTTTATACTAAATAAAAATTAACTAAAGTACTATAACCTTAGTTACAAAATTATAAGGAGTCGGTTACTTAAATGACAATGCGAGTCGATCGCGAATCGGCTTGACAAGGTAACCCATGAAAGTACGCTCACCAGTTTTAAAGACAACATCCACAGTCATACCTGGCAAGATTTTTAAATCACCCATCTTATCTAAGCCTTCTTGGGTCGCTTCCATCTTAGCTAGATAGGTCTCACCTGATTTACCACCATCTCCAGGCTGAACGTCTGCACCTACCAGTACAACCTTACCCTCAATGATCGGCGTCGTATTGACGTTAAAGGCGGTAAAGCGCATATCTGCAGGAATGCCCACCTTGACTTGGTCAATGAGCGTCGTTGGTACCTTGGCTTCTACGATGAGCTCAGACTTTTCAGGGACGATTTCGGCTAAGACCTGGCCAGCCGGTACAGTACCGCCGACAGTATTGACCTTCAGACCCATTACTGTTCCAGAAACAGGTGCGCGCAAAGAAGTGAGGTCTCGATCAAAAGCAACCGACTGAAACTTATCCTTTAAAGCATCACGATTAGCCTGAATCGTCGCCAGCTGGGTATCAATGTCTTTGGTGTAAGCAGACTGGAGCTGAGAAACTGCACCCTCCGCCTCCAGCTTTGTACGTAACAGCGCATTAGCCTGAGAGCGAGAAACATAACCTTCTTTTGCTAACTGAGCATTAGCGTTGTATTCATCAGCAATCATCGATGCTGTGGTCCGCTTGGTATTGAGTTCCGTCAGAAACTCCTTACGACGCGTATCAAATAATTTTTGTTGTAGCTGTTTTGCCTCTTCTACCTTGCTATCAGCGCTAATAGCATCAAGCTCTCTAGGCCAAGTAATTTGCTTATCACCCCTGCGCTCTGATTGCAAACGTGCTTCAGTCACTAAGACGCTAATGTATTGCAGTTGGGCTTGGGAAAGCTCTGCTTCAGCTTTAAGAGGGTTAATCCGAATGAGCACATCCCCTTCTTTTACCTGATCACCCTCTTTTACTAAGATCTCTTGTATGAGACCGCCGGTGGGGTGTTGCAATAACTTGCGATAACCGCTCACCATGACAGTACCAGGCGTGGTAACACCTTTATCTAGTGGTGCAAAGAAGGCCCAGATTAAGAAAATACCAAAAGCAATCAAAATAAAACGGGCAATTTGCTTATTGGCTTGAGACTCTTGAATCGCTACCGGAGTAATTGAGCGCTTACGAATGGCGCCTGGATGATACGGATTCCAAGACTGTACCCAGCTCTCGACTTTTTTGTCGATTTCTTTAAATTGAACAACTAATGCACCGGTTTTACTAAGCTCTTTATCCGACTCGGTTAGTGCATTATGTTTTTCTGGGGATTGATTTGATTCACTCATGCGTCAATTATGACAGTGATCAGCTACTGGATGAGCCACTAGGGCCGGATGGGCCAGAATCCAATGAGCCAGAGACCGGACGGTCGTTGGTAGCCTCACGCGCAGTCACATCCTGCGCATCGCTACCACTGGATTTACCGCTCGCATTTTGCGCCACCAATTGCAGATTACGCACGGCATTGATCATCTCTTCTGCCGGTCCGAAGCCCACTTGAGTACCATTTCGTAGTACGAGTAGATTATCAGCAACACTGACTAGACGTGGGCGATGGGTTGTAATGATCACCGCACTGCCTTGAGTCTTCAGGTAGCTAATGGCGTTGACCAAAGCAGATTCACCGATTTCATCTAAGTTAGCGTTGGGCTCATCCATCACGATGTATTTAGGAATACCGTACATGGCACGACAAATCGCCAAACGTTGACGTTGGCCACCTGACAGCGCAAAACCCGTTTCACCAAGCTCCGTATCGTAGCCTTTAGGGAAAGTGAGGATAGTTTCGTGCATACCAATAAGCTTGGCTGCCTGCACTACTTTTTCTGGGACGATCTCACCAAGGCGAGCAATATTTTCTGCAATCGTACCTTCAAAGAATTCGATTTCTTGTGGCACATAACCAATTTGCGGACCAAATTCATCATGATCCCATTCAGAAATTTCAACACCATCTAGGCGTACTGAACCACGCGCAGGCTTCCATACCCCAATGAGCATTCTGGCTAGACAGGTTTTACCTGCAGCGCTTGGACCGACGATTGCCACTACTTGACCTGGCTTAACCTGAAAATCAATATCAAACAAAACCGCTTTATTACCGCCCGGAGGCACACTAGAAGCTTTACTGACAGCCAAGCTGCCAATTACGGCAGGCAACTGCATTTGGCTGCCACGCTTAGCATCCGACATCAAGAGCGCATTTAAACGCTCATAAGCTAAGCGGGTTTCAACAATACCACCCCAACCTGACGTGAGTTTATTGATTGGGCTTACTGCTCTCTGAATTAATAAATTCGCGGCCATCACCATACCACCAGTGATTAAACCTTCAATCGCCAACATGGTGCTAATACCCATCTGCAAAGAGGCCATTGATTTAGAGAAAAATCCAGACATACCGCTCGCCACACCGGAGGCTTCGCTGGCATTAACTTGATTCTCTAAATAGCGATGATGATGGTTGTACCATTTTTGACGAACAGCCGGCATCATGCCAAGCGCAAGAGAAGACTCTGCATGACGCAAGCTATTGTGAGCAACCCGAGTTGCCTCAGAATTAGCATCGCTTGCAACCTTCAGAATTGGACTAGTGGCCTTAGATGTAAAGTAGGTAATAGTTGACATCAATACCATCGACCCCAATACAAAAACAGCAATCCAAGGACTAAAGACCCAAGCAATCGCAAGGTACACAACTGCAAATGGTGCATCAATCAGGGAAAGTATCCCTGGACCAGTTAAAAATTGACGTAAAGTGGCTAAATCTTTTAGTTGTTGTTGTACATCCACATTCTTGCGCATGACGTGGCGACGGAATGAGGCATCAAAAATATCAGCTGATAAATCCCAGTCAATGCGCAAAGATAAGCGTGTCATCAATCGGGAACGAATCCACTCGAGTGAAGACCAAAACACATAAGCACCAATCACAATAGTGAGAAGAGACATCATGGTCACCATGCTACGAGCTGGCAAAGCTAGATCCATCACATTCCACATAAACAACATGGGCGTGATGCCTAAAATATCGATCACCACTGTAAGCGCAATAGCAATATAAAAAGTACGACGGCACTCATGCAAAATTGCCTCAATCGGCTTGCGATCATTCGGCACTACGTTGCTTGGACGCTTATTAGCATTAGCAGCTTTAGGACTTGATGCGGCTGCAGAAGAATCTGCTGACTGGTTAGTGGAATCGTTCATGATCATGACATCCTAAATTAGTGATGCGTAATGTGTGTTGGATCCAAGATTGGGTGTAACGGATCTTCCATGCCGATCACTTTAACATCAGGCATGATTGGCGCAACAGGTAATGGAGTTGGTGCTGGAGCCGACTGACTATCTGCAAACTTAGCGGCATTTTCATCGGTAACCAAACCTGCAGCTTGAGCAGATTCATGTGCGCTAAGGCCTACAGTTGTCGATACCACTGCAATCTCAGTCACACCTAAATGCTGTAAATGCTTCAGATCATCAACACTAAATCCACCATGATCAGCAATATTTTGCATCATTTCATCGCTCATAATCATAGAAACGCCCAAAGGAATACCGTCAGCATCAAGCGCAATTGCTTTAGCAGCATTAGCTGGGTCTAATGCTTTCAACAGAGCATGAATATCGTTCATCGCATTAGCATCGTCCACTGGTAAACCTAAATCTACGTATACCTTATTAGCCTTACCAGCGATAACCTCATCCACACCCAAGTCAGCCATAGATTTAAGGCTGGTTGAGAGACGGGCATAACTATCTGTATCGGTTGAGTGCACTTTTGCTACATCAGAAGTAGCATCCAAAATGAGGTTTGCGCCTGGTAATGCATGGATCATGCCTGAATCAACCAAGGCAGAAGCCAGTCCGTCAGTAATTTCAACATTGCCCTTCTCAATCACGAAATCATTGACACCAGATTCGCTCAAGGCTTTGATCAAGTCATCAAAGTTTGAAGGAGCAACATGACCCGTGGTGATGAATTCATTATGAATGGCTTTATCTAAACTTACGGAGCCAGCAACCGAGGTACCAGTGCCGCCAGCTACATCTAACTCAAAGCTAAGTTTGGTATTGAGCTGATGAACTGTATTGATTGAATCTAACTGCATCCAATCACTACCAGCTGTAACATTAAGCGCTTCATGAATCGCTAAATGGTCAATACCATGATCAACCAAGCTATTTACCAAAGCACTGTCTTCTAAACGAGCAAGGTCGCCAACTAAGGTGTTATCACCACTTTGAGAAATATCTGCTGTATTTAGTAAATCCAACGTGACATCAGCGCTATGCGTGAAATCAGGCAAGCCACCAACTAAAACATCAGCCATAGTGCCTGGGTTAGTTGATGTGTACAGATTCAGATGAATCGTATTCTGCATAGCGGCATCACTACCGGCTGCTAAGCTTACTGTATCAATATGTAACTTCTGCAGATCCTTCAAGCTGTTTGATAAATGCGTACTGTGAGCATCTACAGAAATGTTGTCATGCGCTGCAAAAGACAGACCATCGTTTAATAAAGTATGCGCGCTGGCATCTGATAGATGCACTGCTGGGCCATTGGCGTTGCCTACTTCGAGTTCTAAACCGTGATTAATGCCGCCAGCTTGGAAGTTACCAGACACTGCGTGCAGATCACCTAAGTTAATACCATCTAAAGTGCCGCCAGCGATGGCGCTATCTAGGTTATTACTATGCACTTCGCTAGCGATATCAAGGCTAATGTGATCGATACCAGCAGCGGCAAAGTCACGTGCATCGCCTAATGTATCGACATGAGCCGCAGTTAACAGGCCAGCATCGTTTGCGCCGATTTCGAGTGTGACATCTGCGCCAGGAGTAAAGCTTGGAGCGCCTTGGGCTAAGGCATTTAGGCTACCGCCATTCTCACCCAAGTTACCGAGCATGATAGTAGCGCCTTCAGCACCACCCATGAGGTTGACAGAGTCGATCGAGAGTTTTTCTAGGCCTTTTAAGCTATTGCTTAAATGGGTATGACCACTATCTACATCGACTGTCACATGATCATGCGCTGCAAAAGACAGACCATCGTTTAATAAAGTATGCGCGCTGGCATCTGATAGATGCACTGCTGGGCCATTGGCGTTGCCTACTTCGAGTTCTAAACCGTGATTAATGCCGCCAGCTTGGA
>Ga0194047_10001842_pt1 | contig 12553 bp, 12 predicted proteins | sample JunL225m_MetaG_2_FD_160070 | JGI IMG/M metagenome (GOLD analysis project Ga0194047, IMG submission 160070) | Anoxic zone freshwater microbial communities from boreal shield lake in IISD Experimental Lakes Area, Ontario, Canada - Jun2016-L221-5m | ecosystem: Environmental > Aquatic > Freshwater...
CGTTCAGCGGCTGAAAGTTTCAGTGCTTCAGCTTCAAGCAATTCAAGTTGATTTTCCATGGTGCTCATGTCTCTCTGTAGTGATTATAGAACTCTTACCTCTTCAAGTATATAAGAGTTTGTTGCAAAATTCACAATCGGCTTGATCCGAAATACCATGCTGGGTGAAAAGCATAAACGAGACAGGAGTGTTTCATGGTAACACCTGTAAATATCAAAAGCGGGTAACCCATATTAATAATTGTATTTTTCCTGTATGCCCGACAAGAAGCTACACCAAGGGTATTGAGCCCTGCAACGTTGAAAAACCAAAAACTGTCATGGCACACAAGGATGCCACTGCCTGCATCATAATCAACAAGCTGCTCGAAGATGCTGGTTGCTTTTTTCAGATTTAACGATTCAGTTCAAGGGTTGTGACCATGGGGACACCCGTGTCGCACCGGGGGGCCCCCGGGGGGGTTCAAGAAAAGGCTGCCTGAGGTCTGGAGCCGTTATGAAGCTCTTGGACAGAGAGTATTGATGGAAGTTGAAAGGTGAATCATCAAGAAGAAGGAATTGAATTTTGAAATATTTTTGTAAGTTATAACAGCAAATCTGGCACGAAGGTGGTACACTTTCACCGGAATACCCAATTTTATAAATAAATGCTATAATTATTATTTCTCAATTAATAGCCTCAGTATGTTTCTGTCATTTCTTTTTCCAAAAAGTATTCAGTACTTCTTGAAACTGAAAACTTTTATTGAACGTTTGGACGGTATCATTGATTCATCAAACGAATATCCCGCAGAATATTTATCAAAAGATATTGTCGATAGTGAAATTTCACCGTTTTTTAAAAAACTCTTAACACGTGAACTGGAAGAGGATTTTGAGAAAATAGTCAAAAAAACAAAACAAAAGAGGGAGAATTTAATTCTTGTAGGAAATATTTTTTCATATCAGGTATGCTCTATTCTTACATTGACCGAAGAATTCAGAAAATCAAGATCTCTTGAAATAAGGAAAAAAATAGCAGAAAAAAATATTGAATTAGGTTCACTGGTTTTGACCTTGGGCACCATTCCGTCTAATGAAGTGGCCGCAATCGTCAATACATCAAATATTGTGCATTATAAAGAACTTATACCGTTTCTTTTTATCGAGTTACCGGATTTTGTCGATTTGGGAAATGCTCAAAAGTTAAATGATATAAGAGATATTTTTTCTGATATCCGTACAGAAGTCGAATTTGAACATATTACACCAAATTATATATTGTACAGAGCAGAAAAAGAAGGTTTGGATTTTAATTATTTGTATCATGAACAGTTTCATGATGAATTCAAGAATAAAAAAAATATTCATTTTAAAAGTCTTCCAAAGGTATTAAAGGAAATAATTACTGAAGAGCGCCACGGGTTGTCAGAAATGATTAAGACATATAATATGCAATTCAGGATGGTTGGATTTGGCCAGTATCTTAAGGAAATAAATTCATATCCCACCTGGCATACAGATCATAAACTATTTATGAGATGAATTTCAATTTTTTTTATTGTATTTCCAGGTTGAAAAACAATTTCTGATGTTATAAGAGAGGTAAAGTATGAGGAGCTGGGTGATGTGTTTCGCAACACAAAAGTATTGGCACTGTTACTGGTGAAGAACCGGGTGATCGGACCGATTCGGATGTTCTGCTTTTCACCATTGTCGTCATGTTTTTTTTCTTTAGTTCTTGGGGGGGCGCAAGGTCGGTGCCGACTACTCCAAAACGGCGACTCTCTCCCCTCGCAGCAGCGAGCAAAAATATTGAACTTGCCACTGCTGTAGCCATTGAGGTTTCCGCTCTCCAATCCTTTTCCAGAACCGGAACACCCTGATAACCCGGTCTATATCGTGGATGGAGGTTGAATTTCGAGTCTAAACAATTTTACATTGTATAACAGCATCTTCAAAAAATAAATAAATTGCGCACAACCGATGATATCCATCAACAATGATGACCTTGCCAAGCTTTGAATCTCTCACTAAAAGCAAAGGTGAAAGTTTTTTTCCCATTTCTATTTTGGATTTATCTTTTTCAACATGTGAATTACTGACGCCAAGGAGCGATAGCCCGGAAGCCCGAAAAATATCTTTCGCCTTGAATTGCGAAATGGGTGCATCTCTCAATTTTTTCACCGTTGCTTTTGCCGATTCTTCATCATAAAGAAGGCTTAAATACGATTTTGCTGCCGGATAATCATGATCTTCAGGCTCTTTCAGCCACTTGATTGTGTCAACATTTTTCTTTGCCATAGGTTAGTCTCCTTTTTGGATGTTTCAATAGCGTCTGAAGGGTAAGTTAAGAAAAAAACAAACATTTTGTCTCCAGTGGCCGAAATCACGTCCACATCTCTTGACGCATTTTTCTGTTCATGATAGCTTTTGACCGTCTATAATCGTAGACACAAGAGGCGCGGTCATCCGTTTTCGAGCTCCTATAAAATCAATAATCTGTGAGGAAGAGCCCTTCTTTTTATAGCAGGTAAGCTTATATTCATCTCAATCCCTTGAGGGCTGGACTTGTTGGTTCACTGGTGGATCACAGTCGTTGCGCCAGAGAGGTAAGAAGCAATTCAGCGACGAGTGGATTCCGGGTAGCACATTGTCACCTGAATCCCTCTAAATTCGAACCTGTAAGAAATGATATTACCGATTACTATTTACAGTGATGATGTTCTTCGACGGAAAGCCAGGCCGTTGAAGGGAGTTGATGGAGCGATTGAGGAGCTTGTTGGGTCGATGTTTGAGTCGATGCGCAATGCTTCGGGTATCGGTCTGGCTGCACCCCAGGTGGGGCATTCTTTGCGGCTGCTTGTTCTCGATGTTTCGTGTGTGAGTGATTACGAAAATGTAAAGCCGATGGTGGTTATTAATCCTCATATTCTTGCGGTCTGGGGCTCCAATGAAATGGAGGAGGGGTGCTTGAGTGTTCCTGGTGTTCAGGGGGATGTGGTACGCCCTGCTTCTCTTACATTGAAATACCGCGATGAGCATTTTGAAGAGCGTACTGGTGATTTTTCCGGTATGGTTGCCAGAGTGCTCCAGCATGAGATTGACCATCTCAACGGGACGCTCTTTGTTGACCTGTTGGAAAAGCGCAATCGGCGAAAAATCCAGAAAGAGCTGGAGGTTCTTTCCTCTGGTGTTGTCAATGCGGCCTATCCGGTCGTTACTCGTGTGTTGTTATGATATCCAAACCTTCTTGAGAGCCATGCGGATTATTTTTATGGGAACCCCTGAGTTTGCTGTTCCCTCGTTGCATGCTATTGCAACTGAAAACAGTGCGTTCGAGCTTGTGCTTGTTGTTACGGGAAAGGATAAGCCTCGCAAAAACAAGCATTCTGATCCAGAACCATCTGCGATAAAAAGGGCAGTTCTTGCTCTGGGCCTGCCGGTTTATGAGGTTGATGATGTCACTGATCCGGATTTTGCTGCCTCTGTTGCTGCGCAAAGGCCTGACGTCATTGTTGTTGCCGCTTTCCGTATTCTGCCTACTGTGGTCTATGAACAGGCTGCTCTCGGTGCCTTCAATCTTCATGCCTCCCTTCTTCCGGCCTATCGGGGCGCTGCTCCCATCAACTGGTCTATCATCAAGGGTGAAAAGGAAACCGGTGTCACCACATTTTTTCTGCAGCAGCGTGTTGATACCGGCAATATCATTCTTCAGGAAAAAACGCCGATAGCCCCTGATGAAAATGCTACCAGTCTGACCCGTCGTCTGTCGGAGATTGGAGCCAGGGTTGTTGTTCAGACGCTGCATCAAATAGCCGATGGCAGTGTCAGCGTGTCGCAGCAGAATAATGCGCTTGCCTCAAAGGCTCCCAAGCTTACACGGGATAATACGCGAATCCAGTGGGCGCAGCCGGTTACAGCCATTAATGATTTTATCAGGGGCCTTGCCTTGAAGCCAGCGGCATGGACTACTTTTCAGGGGAAAACCATGAAGATATTCCGTGCTTCTCCTGCGGTTCTCTCCGATATACCTTCAGCTTCTCCGGGAAGAATTCTTGCTGATAAGGGCAGACTCTATGCAAGCGGCAGCGACGGCTGGCTTGAGCTGTTGTCGCTGCAGCTTGAAGGGCGCAAACCCATGGAGGCATCTGAATTTCTCAGAGGCCTTCGTCATGATGCAGAGGCTCTGTTTTTTGTGTAACAGCTCTGCAATGTCACAATCGTAATATTTGCTTATATTCCTCACCTTGAATTTTCAAAAGAATCTAACGCTCTTTTTATGGCCTTGTCCAGTACAGAAGTCAGCCGTATCAGAAACTTCTGCATCATTGCACATATCGATCATGGAAAATCCACACTGGCCGACCGCCTGCTGGAAATAACGCATACGCTTGATCGTACCCAGATGGCCTCTGCACAGGTCCTTGATGATATGGACCTTGAGCGGGAGCGGGGCATTACCATCAAAAGCCATGCCATCCAGATGAAATACAAGGCGGTCGATGGGTTGCAATACACGTTGAACCTTATTGACACTCCCGGTCATGTTGATTTCAGCTATGAAGTTTCACGCTCTCTTGCTGCCTGCGAAGGGGCCCTTCTTATTGTTGATGCAACTCAGGGTGTAGAGGCCCAGACCATTGCCAATCTCTATCTGGCCATTGATGCTGGCCTTGATATTATTCCGGTTATCAATAAAATCGATCTTCCGTCATCGGATGTTGAAGGTGTTGCCCGTCAGGTCATGGATCTTATGGGAGTCAAACGTGAGGAGATTCTCCAGGTATCGGCAAAAGCCGGTATCGGTGTGAGTGAGCTGATAGAGGCAATTGTTGCTCGAATTCCTCATCCTGCCGACAATAATCATCTGCCGCTGCGGGCACTTATTTTTGACTCGGTTTTTGATGCTTACCGTGGTGCGGTAGTATACCTCCGAATTGTTGAGGGTTCACTGAGAAAGGGTGACAAGGTCAAGTTTTTTGCCAGCGAGAAGATTTTTCTTGCTGATGAGATTGGCACCATGAGCATGAAGCGGCAGCCGAAAGACTTGCTTGAATCGGGAGATGTCGGCTATCTGATCTGCTCCATCAAGGATGTCAAGGATGCCAAGGTCGGTGATACGGTAACGCTTGTTGATAATCCGGCAAGCGAGCGTCTGGCGGGCTACAAGGATGTCAAGCCGATGGTCTTCAGCGGTCTTTATCCGATCAATTCCAATGAATTTGAGGATCTTCGTGAGTCGCTTGAAAAGCTTGCCCTGAATGATGCCTCTCTGGTCTATACTCCTGAAACATCAGTTGCCCTTGGTTTCGGCTTCCGGTGCGGATTTCTCGGTCTGCTCCACATGGAGATTATCCAGGAGCGTCTGGAGAGGGAGTACGGGGTCAATATTATCACCACGGTTCCCAATGTGGAGTACCGGGTTGTGATGACCAACGGGGAAATTGTTATTGTCGACAATCCCTCCAAAATGCCTGAGACGGGTCGCATCAGCCTTGTTGAAGAGCCTTATGTGACCATGCAGATCATTACGCTTGCCGACTATATCGGCAATATCATGAAGCTTGGCATTGAGCGTCGGGGTGAGTACAAAAATACCGATTATCTTGATGTTACCAGAGTGATCATGCATTTTGAGTTTCCTCTGGCAGAAATCGTTTTTGATTTTCACGACAGGCTCAAATCCATTTCAAAAGGCTATGCTTCAATGGATTACGAGTATATTGGCTATCGCGAATCTGATCTGGTCAAGCTTGATGTGCTGCTGAATGGCGACACGGTTGATGCCCTCTCTATTGTGGTGCACCGCTCCAAGGCTTACGACTGGGGGAAGAAGCTTTGTCTGAAACTGAAAGGGATTATTCCGAAACAGATGTATGAAGTGGCGATTCAGGCGGCAATCGGCAGCAAGGTGATTTCGCGCGAAACCATCTCGGCGATGCGCAAGAACGTGCTTGCCAAGTGCTATGGCGGCGATATAAGCCGCAAACGCAAGTTGCTTGAAAAACAGAAAGAGGGTAAAAAGAGAATGAAGCAGGTCGGCAGAGTGGAGGTTCCCCAGGAGGCTTTCCTTGCATTATTAAATATTGATGAATAGAGTTTAAGCCTGATTCGATGAATTTTATTTAACGCATAATTTGCTATAGTATTGGATACTCAGAAAGGTAAACCGGAAAAAAAACATTCACGGGAGTGGTTTGAAGCACTGGTTATAGCGGCGATATTTGCTACAGTACTTCGGGTGTTTGTGGTGGAATCATACCGAATTCCAACAGGGTCGATGGAAAATACGCTGCTTGCGGGTGATTTTCTTTTTGTCAATAAGTATATTTATGGCCCGAAAATACCTTTTACCGAGATTCGGCTTCCAGGAGTTGACAAGGTCAAGCATGGCGATATTATTGTCTTCAAATATCCCAAGGATCGTTCACTGAACTACATCAAGCGTTGTGTAGGCCTGAGCGGAGATACCCTTGAGATTCATGACCAGCAGCTCTCAATTAACAGGAAACCGGTGCTTCTTCCCGAACATGCACAGTTTATCGGCAGTCGTGTACCCGCAGGAGAGGGGGATTACATGATCTTTCCGCAGTTTTCCAATTACAACAAGGATAATTACGGACCTATACGTATCCCTCGCAAAGGAGATGTTGTTCGATTGACAGCAGCGACTTTTCCACTTTACGGCGCGCTAATTGCCGATGAGGGACACGAGGTGAGTCTACAGGGCAGAGAGGTCTTTATTGACGGTTCTCCGACTCAGCAATACACGGTTCATGAAAACTACTACTTTGCGATGGGCGATAACCGCGACAACAGTCTCGACAGTCGTTTCTGGGGATTTTTGCCGGAAAAAGATCTTGTCGGCAAGGCGTTGATGGTCTACTGGTCATGGGATCCTGATCTGTCGTTGCTGACCGATCCTTTTCACAAATTAGCGTCTATTCGTTGGAATCGGCCGGGGTTGATGGTTCACTGAACGATACGATCATCAGCCAGAATTTTTTTGCAGATCACGTTGGTTGACAAGATCCGTTCGGTATGGCTGAAAAGAAGTTTTTCAAGGTTAGGGCAGGGTATTTCGAGGGTTGGGATGGTAATGGTGTGAGCTGGATGTTGCCGATTGGGCTCTGGCGCACCTGTTGGTGTGAGTTCGATATCATTAAGGGTGACAGAATCAAGAATCAAACCCGATTTCAGTGATTTGATGCTTACCTTCCAGGTATTCCCGGTTGCCTGACCAACGGATTGTGCAATGTTCTTTTTGAAATCGGCATTCAGAAAGAGATTGGTAGAGAGATAGACGAGAAGATATCCTGCGGGAAAGAGTACTCCCGGGGAGAGTAGAAGCGCCTTGAGCCAGTTTATCATGAATTTCTTTGCTGGAAATCGGGGCGTCATTTTTTTCTGGTTTCGGCAGTTTCCGGAGTGTCTCACCGGAGTTCTTTTTTTACGATACAAAATTTTTTTCTTTATTACCGTGTATCAATAATTAATTCAGTTTTCTCTTCTTATGCCAGTATATCAACGGCATGCGCCCTACCTTCTAAAACCGCTTTTCAGGGAGATTCATGCCGACACGGAAACCCCGGTTTCGGTTTACCTCAAACTGCAGCGCCCTTTTTCATGTCTGCTCGAATCAGTTGAGGGGGAAGAGCATCTTGCCCGCTTTTCCTATATCGCCATAGATCCAGTTGCCATCCTGAAAGGCTCAGTTGACGGGTTGACTGATCTTGAGATACGTGATGAAAAATTCAGTGATCTCCGTGAGATTGCCGGTGAAGAGGCGAATCTTCGTCTGAAAATCGACAGGTGCCTTGCCGCATTTGATACCGAAGAGATACCAAGGAAAAAAAACGGAACGCCACAGATGATCACCTCTGGTGTTTTCGGCTATTTCGGCTACGATGCCATGCACCTTGTTGAAAAGATTCCAGAGCCGGAACTGGCCGATCCTGCCGGTATTCCTGATATCTTTCTTCTTTTTTGTGATACGCTTGTTGTTTTCGACAATGTCATGCGCAAGGTTTTTGTTGTCTCCAATTATCTTGATGAGACAGACAAGCTGACTGCGTTGAAAAAAATAGAGTTGATTGCTGAACAGATGTTCCGGCCGCTTGGTCGTGAAGAGATTTCGTTCCGGGCCGAACAGCCTGAGCTGGTACTTTCCAATACAACGAAGTCAGAGTACCTTGAGAAGGTAAACAAGGCCAAAGAGTACATTGTTGCCGGAGATATTTTTCAGGTACAGATTTCACAGCGTCTCCGTCGTCCTCTTCATACTCGTCCTTTCGATGTGTACCGGATGCTGAGAACCATCAATCCTTCGCCCTACTTGTACTATTTTGACATGCAGGAGTTTGAAATTGTCGGGTCATCACCTGAATTGCTGGTGAAGGTTGAGCGCGACAGCAACAGACGGCGAATGGTTGATACCCGCCCTATTGCAGGAACAAGGCATCGCGGCAGTACTTTTGATGAAGATGAGCGTAATGCCCGGGAGTTGCTTTCCGATGAAAAAGAGCTGGCCGAGCACCTGATGCTTATCGATTTGAGCAGGAATGATATCGGCAGAATTGCCAAAATTGGCACGGTCGATACCAATGAGATGATGGGTATTGAAAAATATTCGCATGTGATGCATATTGTCAGTAATGTGCGTGGAGAACTTCGTGATGATCTTGGTACTATGGATGCCTTCTGGTCCTGTTTTCCGGCTGGTACGCTCACCGGTGCTCCTAAAGTTCGAGCCATGGAGATCATTTACGAACTTGAAAAGGAAAAACGTGGTTTGTACGGTGGCGCTGTTGGATTTCTTGACTTCAAGGGGAATCTCACGACGGCAATTGCAATTCGTACTATGGTTATCAAGGATGAAACCATCTATTTCCAGGCCGCAGGAGGTATTGTTGCTGATTCCCGACCAGAAGCAGAATATGAAGAGACAATGAATAAAATGAAGGCCGGTATCACTGCTGTTGAAACTATTGAGGCTTTAGCGAAAGATTAAAACGATTAACCCCTATTCCCGATGAAAAAGAAACAATCGTTCGTGAAATACCTGTTTCTGGTTTTTGCTGGTGTGGCCGTAGGCGCTCTTATCTTTTCCAACTTGGAATTTAACGTCTCCTTTAATGGGACAAGCCTCTCCAGCAAGCCGAATTTTGCGACCGCAACGAGTAATATTGAAAACTATCCGATTCAATCGCTGAAGAGCTTTAACGAGGCATTTGTGCAGATTGCCGAGTCGGCAACGCCGTCAGTGGTAACGATTTTTACCGAAAAAACCGTGAATCAGCGTTTTGTTTCTCCCTTCAGCTTTTTTGGAAGTCCGTTTGATGACATGTTCGGAATGCAGGGGGGCGGTTCAATGAATAATGGTCGCAAAGAGGTTCAGCGTGGACTTGGATCAGGCGTTATTGTGACTGCTGACGGTTATATTCTTACCAATAATCATGTGATTGATGGCGCTGATGTTGTTTATGTCAGAACCTCGGATAATCGTAAAATAGATGCGAAGCTCATTGGCTCCGATCCAAAGACCGATATTGCCGTCATCAAGGTTAATGTAAAAGGTCTGAAACCAATTGTTATCGGTGACAGTGACAAACTCAGGGTTGGGGAATGGGTTATCGCAATTGGCAGTCCTCTTGGTGAAAATCTTGCCAGAACAGTTACCCAGGGGATTGTAAGCGCCAAAGGCAGGGCAAATGTCGGGCTTGCCGATTATGAAGATTTCATACAGACCGATGCGGCGATTAATCCCGGTAATTCCGGAGGTCCTCTTGTCAACATCAACGGTGAGCTTGTCGGTGTCAATACAGCTATAGCAAGCCGAACAGGCGGGTTCGAGGGGATAGGTTTTGCCGTGCCATCGAATATGGCAAAAACGGTATTGACCTCCCTGATTACAACGGGCAAGGTGACCAGATCTTATCTCGGAGTCACGCTTCAGGATATTGATGATAATCTTGCAAAAGCCATACATTTGAAGGCAGGTGAAGGTGTATTGGTTGGAACAGTTGTTGAGGGAAGTCCTGCTGCAAAAAGCGGTATCAAAACGGGTGATGTTATCCTTGACTATAATGGTGTAAAGGTTGCGAGCAGTGTTTCTCTTCGGAATGCCATTGCTGGCAAGGCACCTGGATCAACCGTAAATCTCAGGGTCTTCAGGGATGGGAGTGTAAAAAATTTCACGGTTCGTCTTGAAGAGCAGCTAGCAGCAAAGGTTGCTGATGCATCCAGCACAGAGGCGGGGGAAAAGGTGAGTACTGTTCTTGGGTTCAGGGCGGAGGAGCTTACTGCCGGGATAGCGCAGAAACTGAAGCTGAAGTCCTCTTCAGGCAAGGTTGTTATCACGACCATGGCTCCTTCCTCCAATGCCTATCGTGCAGGTTTACGCCCGGGCGATCTTATTCTTTCCGTGAACAAGCAGGAGGTCACATCCTTGTCATTGTACAATGCCCATGTTAAAAACATCAAAAAGGGCGACCTGCTGTTTCTGCTTGTTGAGCGGGCAGGAAGTAAAATATATTTCGCTTTTAATGTGTAAAGTTTTTTTGCCTGAAGGATTAAGAATTGTACATTACTCTTGAGTAAAGTCAGCTATCTGCCGCTGACTTTACTTTTTTTTGTTTGCAATACTGTCCGTTTGCGCACACCGTGTTTATGGGGTTATTTTCATATTTTTTGAACAAAAACGACACAAGAGATGACTGACAGAATTTACCTGACAAGTGATGGATACAACCGGCTGAAAGAGGAGTTGTATGTGCTGGTTCATCAAACCAGAAGGGAAGTTCTGGAAAAAATTGCCGAAGCACGGGCGCATGGTGATCTCAGTGAAAATGCTGAATATGATGCGGCTCGAGAAGAGCAGTCACATACTGAAGCGCGCATTGCTGATCTTGAAAACAAGCTCGCATCAGCAACAATTCTTGATCCGAAACATATCAAGACCGACAAGGTTTATATTCTCACCTCTGTAAAATTGCGTAATCTTGATGATCCATCCGAGATTATTGAGTATACTCTGGTCTCTTCCGAAGAGGCCGATACCGATACGGGGAAGATTTCGGTTCGATCGCCAGTCGGAAGAGCACTGATTGGAAAAGCTGTCGGAGAAAAAGTTCAGGTCGTTGTACCGAAGGGGCAACTTCATTATGAGATATTGGAGATTTTCGTTAAATAAGGGCAAATTAAACCAGCTATCCCATGGGGAAACGTCAAATCATCTATCGTCAGGAGGGTATCGGCGGCAATCAGGAGTTGCTGAATCGTGAAATCAACCTGGTGACCAAAGAGGCAAGAGTATGGCATGGCAGAGTTATCTCTGTCGGCAGTAACGAAGTTGAAGTCAAGGATGCTCGATCAGGAAAACACCGGTTCACTGTGGATCAGATTGACCGGATCTATTATGATGTAAAAACAGAATACTAAGAGATGCGTAGAAAAATTGTTGTCGGCAACTGGAAAATGAACAATACCATTGCCGAGTCAGAGACCCTTGCCACAGAAGTGCTTGCCGCGCTTGGCGAAAACTTTTCAGGCTGCGAAGTTGGAATAGCGCCAACTTTTCTTGCGCTGGAAGCTGCCGGAAGGATTATTGACGGGAGTGACGTGCAGCTTGTTGCCCAGAACTGCCATTACGAAAATGATGGAGCCTATACTGGCGAAGTATCAGCCAGAATGCTCAATGCTGCTGGTTGTGCCTCAGTTATTATCGGTCACTCCGAGCGTCGCCAGTATTTCGGTGAAACCAATGCGACCGTCAATCTTAGAACCAAAAAGGCATTGTCGGAAGGGCTTAACGTTATTCTTTGCGTCGGTGAAACACTTGCCGAGCGCGAAAGCGGAGTAACCGAAGCCATTATATCATCCCAGGTACGCGAAGGGTTGGCTGGTATCAGTGATATCAGTGCAATTGTTGTTGCCTATGAGCCGGTCTGGGCTATTGGTACAGGAAAAACAGCCTCCTCTCTGCAGGCTGAAGAGGTGCATCTCCAGATCCGTACACTTGTTACTGAACTCTATGGTGATGCTGCTGCCCAGGGACTTCGGATTCAGTACGGTGGAAGTGTCAAGCCATCCAATGCAGTGGAACTTTTTGCCATGCCGAACATTGATGGCGGTCTGATTGGCGGAGCCAGCCTTAACGCAGCCGATTTCGCTGCTATCGTCAAAGCCGCGTCGCTTTAAATCCTTTTCGATCAATTGAGAGTGAGCAACAACCTTGTCCACTCTCAATTATCTCTTGTCAATTGACCGACGCCGCTTCCTTCGACTTTTTCATCGAACAGAAATCAGGCCCGCACATGGTGCAGAAATCGGGATTCTTTTCGGTGTGACCGCTCAGCGCCATGCTTTGTGAATGTACAGCGCGTGTTTTTTCCGGATCAAGCGAGAGGTTAAACTGATCCTCCCAGGCAAACGCGTAGCGAGCCCGGCTCATCAGCTCGTCGCGAAGCCAGGCAACAGGGCTTCCCTTCGCCAGATCCGCGCCATGGGCAGCAACCTTGTGGGCAATAACTCCTTCACGGACATCATTTTTGTCGGGCAGACCAAGATGCTCC
>Ga0194047_10001843_pt1 | contig 12553 bp, 11 predicted proteins | sample JunL225m_MetaG_2_FD_160070 | JGI IMG/M metagenome (GOLD analysis project Ga0194047, IMG submission 160070) | Anoxic zone freshwater microbial communities from boreal shield lake in IISD Experimental Lakes Area, Ontario, Canada - Jun2016-L221-5m | ecosystem: Environmental > Aquatic > Freshwater...
TCATTACGCTCACCCTGTATTTGATATGGGTGCTATTCAGGCGCAAAAAGAACTTCCACTAATACAAGGCAATTCATCTATCTGGTATTGCGGCGCTTGGACCGGATTTGGATTTCATGAAGATGGATTGCGTTCGGGTGAATTAGTGGCTGAAGCTTTAATAGAAAGCCTGCGCTCACCACTGAAAAATAGCTCCAAACAAGATGCTCAATAAATGAATCAAGCAAAGATTAATTTTGGGGTAGTAAAGCATTCTCGCTTTCGACCAGCGAAAAATGCCTTTGGATATGGCGTATTCACCGTCTCAATTCCCATGCGTTCTAGAAATGCCAATCCCAATCTGCTGAGAGATTGCGGCCTTAAGGATAATCGTGCTGGCCTTATTTCCTTCTTTGACAAGGATCATGGGCAAGGAGAGGCGAATAGTCTGGAGTGGATTGAAAAACTGCTACATGAAAACCAAGTTTCCAATATTGATGGGGAAATCTGGTTGCAAACTTTTCCAAGAGTATTAGGTTATGTATTTAATCCTGTTAGCTTTTGGATCTGCACCCGGACTAATGGACAAGTACAGGCGGTATTAGCAGAAGTCAACAATACCTTTGGGGAGCGGCATTGTTATTTACTCCACAAAGACTCTGGTGATATCTTGCACTCTGGAGAGACGCTAACTAGTAAAAAAGTATTCCATGTCTCTCCTTTCTGCGAGCTTCGGGGGGAATACCATTTCCGTTTCTTATTTCCCAACGAGAGCCGTTCTGGTCGCAACTCCGTTTATCGTATTGAGCTCCATGAAGATGGACGTCCCTTGATTAATACCAGTATTAGTGGTCAAAGTCGCCCTCTCACTCACGCCAATCTCTATTTAGCATTTATTAGCTATCCCTTAATGAGCTTGGGTGTTATTTTCAGAATTCATTGGCAGGCATTGAAATTATGGATAAAAGGTGTACCCTTTAACTCAAAACCAAAACCACCTGAGTTCGAAGTTAGCAAATGAATCGTCCTGGACAATCCTTACTTTCTCGCCTAAATTTTGCAAGACCACAAGCGCGGTCATCTAAGCAATATCGTTTTAGTGTCGATGCCCTTATGAAGCTACTACCGCAGCTAGGTAGCGGCTACCTAAAAATAATCCTGCCTAATAACGAAAGAAAAGAGTTTGGCAATTCTTCAGATGCTCTCCATGCAGAAATTCATATTTTGGATTGGTCAGTATTCAAACAAGTAATGTCCCATGGGGACATTGGCTTTGCAGAGAGTTATATTCGCGGGCAATGGAATACACCCGACCTGAAAGCCTTACTAGAGTTAGTGATTCGCAATCGAAACATTCTTGATAAAGCTATTTTTGGAAGCTGGTATGGCTCAATTTTCTATCGCTTTAGGCATTGGTTGCGGGATAACACTAAATCTGGCAGCCGCAAAAATATTCACGCACACTATGACTTAGGGAACCCCTTTTATAGCTTATGGCTTGATCCCACGATGAGTTATTCAAGCGCCTGGTTTTCAGAAGGCGACAAGCAGTCACTTGCAGAGGCGCAACGTGCAAAAATTAGGCGCATCCTTGACTCTATTGACTCCAAAGCATCTGACCATATTCTAGAAATAGGCTGTGGTTGGGGTGGCGTGATGGAAGAAGCCCTCCAAAGCAACCTTGCCATCACAGGGCTAACGCTTTCTACTGAACAAAAAGCGTTTGCTGATGAGCGCTTAAAAAATATTCAAGCGTCTCGAGAGAAAACTCCAGCATTTGAAGTACGTCTACAAGACTATCGCGATTGCCCAGAGCAATTTGACGGCATCGTTTCAGTAGAAATGTTTGAGGCCGTTGGAGAAAAACATTGGCCAGAATATTTTCATACTATTGCTAAAAGTCTAAAGGCAGGTCGCAAAGCATGTATCCAAACTATTGTGATTGCTGAAGACCTATTTGAACGTTATCGACATAACACCGACTTTATTCAGCAATATGTATTTCCTGGTGGAATGTTGCCTTCACGCACCAGCTTTCGGGCAAGTGCTGCGCAAGCTGGCTTAAAGGTTGAGGCTGAATTTGCTTTTGGATCTGATTATGCAAAAACCCTGTGTATTTGGAGAGATAACTTCAATCATCGACTTCAAGAAGTACGGCAACTGGGTTTTGATGAGGCTTTCATTCGTCTCTGGAATTTCTACCTCATGTATTGCTCTGCAGGATTCTCAGAACGTAATATCGATGTAGTGCAATTTACCTTAAGCCATGAAACTTCTGCGCCTTCTGCTAGCGTTCTCAGCACATGAAGCAACTGGGGATCGATAGCTTCTCTGGAAAACGCGTTTGGATCATTGGCGCCTCAAGTGGCATCGGCGCAGCTTGCGCACAGGCCTTACTCAGTAAGGGCGCTAAAGTCGTACTCTCCAGCCGCCGGATAGAGCGTCTAGAGCAAATTGCGCGAGCTTCCAAACCAGAACAAACGCTCATTTTGCCTGTCGATGTTACACAGCAGCAGCAAATTCAAACTGCTTATCAAAGCATTGTGCAAGCATGGGGTGGTATTGATTTACTCCTTTTTGTATCGGGCATGTATGTACCTTTGCGTGCAGACAATTTTGATATGAATACTGCAGAGCAAACAATTGACGCCAATCTATTAGGGCCAATGAGAGCTGTAGCAGCTGTTCTACCCAATATGCTGAGTGCGCATGCTGGCCATATCGCTATTGTGGGCAGTGTTGCCGGCTACAGCGGATTACCAAAGGCATTGGCCTATGGCCCCAGTAAAGCAGGGATTATTAATTTCTGCGAGACCTTGTATTACGATTTACTACCTCAGGGAGTCAGCGTTCATATGATTTCTCCGGGCTTTGTTGCTACCGAAGCGACAGCCCAGAATGATTTTGAAATGCCCGCATTAATTACTGCAGACCAAGCTGCTACTGAAATTTTGTCTGGCATTCAAAAAGGAGAGTTTGACATTCACTTTCCAAAACGGTTTTCAGGATTCTTAAAATTTCTCAGAATCCTGCCTTACCCCCTCTACTTTTGGATAGTGCGGCGCTTTGTAAAAATCTAAGCTCTACTTGTATTTATCTTTACGGATTTTTTCTTCGAGATAATCCATCACAGCAATAGCTTTAGCCTTGGTACCAGCAATAGAGGGTGAAGTTACATATTTACCCTGCATCACAATCGTTGGCACACCATCAATGCGATAGGCCTCTGCTAGTTGCTTTGCCACTCGGGCTTTTGAAGTCACTGCAAATGAACGATAGGTAGCTAAGAAAGTATTGCGATCAATTCCTTGAGAAGCGGCCCAATCAGCAATTTCTGGTTCTGTTAAGAGGCGCTTATTATCTTTATGCATTGCGAACATCACTTTTTCATTAAGCGCATCCCCTTTACCCAGGGATTCGAGCGTATAGAAAAGCTGACTATGCGGCATAAAGTCATCTCGAAAAGCAACTGGTACACGTTTGAATACGACATCCTTAGGCTGACGTTTCACCCAACTGCTGAGCTCTGGCTCAAAATCATAACAATGGGGACAGCCATACCAAAAGAACTCAATGACTTCAACTTTGCCCTTGATTTCTAATGGCTGCGGAATCGGTAATACTCGGTAATCAAAGCCTTCTTCAAACTTTTGATTTTGAGCAAGGGCGACCCCACTTAAACAAAGGAGGGTCAATACAGTAAAGAGTCTTTTGCTAAATGAAATCATGATTTAGTAGTTTTGATAAGGGTTGGTTTAATGCCCATGCCGTTTAACTTATCGCGCACAGGATTGCTTTCTTCCGAGCTAGCATAAGGACCAACGCGAACTCTCCACAAAGAATTGCCTTCGCTAGTCACCTCGCTTAATGAAGCCTGAATACCTTGAATAGCCAAGCTTGCTTTCTGAGCATCTGCATCGGCGCGCTTCGCAAATGCTCCGACTTGTAAATAGTACTGAGCATCTGATTTTGCGGCTGCAGGAGAATTATCTGCCGACTTTTTACTATTGAGCAAATCTCCAATAGGGTCGGCAACAGGGCTTGCGCTAGATTTACCCTGCAGGGGTTTATTCAAGTCCACTGGTTCGGCAGGACTGACAGTCTCACCCTCAGCAGGCGGAGCTGCTGGCTTAAGAATACTGAGTGGTAAATTGGGCGCACGAACGCCAGGCCGTTCTTGAGGAGTATTTTTAGAAAGATAAAAAGCAACCGCAAAGGCGATCCCCAAGCCAGCACCCAGGCCTAAGATAAAGCCAAGAATCGTGCCTCCATATTGAGCATTAGCTCTTGGAGTTTTGATGAAGCCAGTTTGTTGATTCGGTTTTTTCATGATTCTCTCATCTTACATTTTCACTTCATTTGCCGCTACATCTTTGCTGGAGCGGAGACTCCTAATACCTTCAAACCATTTTGCAATACCTGGCGGGTAGCTGATAACAGCGCTAGACGGGCTAATTTCAAATTCTGATCATCCACCAACACCCGATCGGCGTTATAGAAGGTATGAAAATCACCCGCTAGGTCGCGCAAATAGAATGCCAAGGCATGGGGTGCCAAATCTGCAGCAGCATCTGTTAATAGCTCTGGATATTCAGCTAAACGTCTTAATAAGTGATCAGAGGCTTTGCTATTGAGGAGCGATAAGTCTGCATTTACTAAATCAGCAGTTTTTCCACCCCAATGCTGCAAGATTGAACTAATCCGTGCATGTGCATATTGCACATAGAACACGGGATTCTCATCATTTTGCGCAAGTGCTAAATCAATATCAAATACAAACTCAGTATCTGCTTTACGTGAAATTAAAAAGAATCGTACTGCGTCGCGTCCCCGCACAAGTGCCAAGTCTCTCTCTTCAGGAGTCATTTCGTCAGTAAGGCCGCCAGACCACTCAACTAAGTCACGAACGGTAACGTAAGAACCTGCACGCTTAGAAATTTTGACTTCCTCACCGCCGCGCATCACCGTCACCATCTTGTGTAAAACATAATCTGGAAAGGTCTTCGGAATTTCCCAGCCACGCTTCTGTGCCACGCCCTGTATACCTGAGCGGACACGAGCAATCGTGCCATGATGATCGCTACCCTGTACATTAATCACTTTTTCGAAGCCACGGTTCCATTTACTAGCGTGGTATGCCACATCAGGAACAAAGTAGGTAAAGCTGCCATCTGATTTACGCATGACACGATCTTTATCATCACCGTCATCAGTCGTTTTTAACCAAAGAGCACCCTCGCCTTCATAGGTTTTACCAATACTTTGTAAATCCTCTACGATTTGGGCAACACTACCGTCGGTATATAAAGAAGACTCTAGGTAATAGCAGTCAAATTTCACACCAAAGGTTTTCAAATCAATGTCTTGTTCATTACGTAAATAGGTAACTGCAAATTGGCGTATTGCCTCAAGATCATCTTGATATTTTTCAGAGGCTTTAAATGCAGTAGCTATCTCTGCAATGTATTCACCGTTATAGGCTTGTTCAGGCCAAGCTGCATCACCGGGCTTCAAACCCTTTAAACGCGCCTGAACCGATAAAGCAAGATTGGTAATTTGTACGCCAGCATCGTTGTAATAAAACTCTCGATGTACTTTGATACCTTGAGTTGATAAGAGATTAGCCAAGGCATCCCCTAGCGCAGCTTGCCTACCATGGCCAACATGCAATGGTCCTGTGGGGTTTGCTGAAACAAACTCAATCATGGCACTAGCGACTGGTCCCTGATCAACAGGTAACTCCCCAAACCGAGGGCCGGTCGATAAAATTTCTTTAACAACTGCGATTTTCGCTGCATTACTAAGGCGGAAATTAATAAATCCAGGACCAGCAATTTCGCAAGAAGCAATCAGCTCATCAAAGCCTGACTGCTTTTGCAAACGCTCTACAAGCGTCTGTGCTAAATCCCTTGGGTTCAGTTTCCAGGCTTTAGAAAGCTGGAGGGCAATATTGCAGGCAACGTCACCGTGATCTACTGCCTTCGGACGCTCTAATCGGGGCTGTGGAACGTCGCCCAGACCTCGCTCTTGCGCCAGTTCTTGCAGTGCTCCGCCGAGCATCTTCATTAATCGATTTTTATTGGTCAACAACATAGAACATTGAGTTTATCAGGTGGTAAGCTATCGAAATGATCTATCAATTTCGCTCAAAAGCTGGTCCTGACGTCATCATGCTGGCCGATCTGACCCAGCGAATTTTTGATATTTTGGGGCATCCCATTGAGCCCAGGGGCATTTTGACAGTAGAGAAGCTACCTGCGTACATTACCGCCCTAGAAACCGCTATTCTGAAAGACTTGGAAGAGCGTTCACAAACCAAGACTGGAGCCGATGAACACCAGGGCCACTCCAAGTCGGCCGACCGTCTTGGGCAAAGAGCCTATCCATTCCTTGAGCTGATGAAGCAAAGTAATGCCAAAGGCGAACCAGTAATGTGGGGTATTTAATCTAAAGAACTAGATAGTTGTCTACGCACATCCTCAATGGATTCACCGCGGCGTAAAGCCAAGTCTTCAATCTGATCAGTAGATAGCTTGCCAACATTAAAGTAGCGGGCATCAGGATGTGCCAAATAGAATCCACTCACACTAGATGCTGGATTCATGGCCATCGATTCAGTCAATGTCATACCAATATCTTCAGAGCCAATCACTCGTAGTAAATCTTTTTTAACCTCGTGTGCAGGGCACGCAGGATATCCAGGCGCTGGGCGAATGCCCCGATACTCTTCGTTGATCATTTGATCATTTGTCAAAATCTCATCGGTGGCATAACCCCACAAATCCGTTCTCACTCGATGGTGCATCAACTCAGCGAAAGCCTCGGCTAAACGATCTGCTAGGGCTTTTAGCATGATTGCACTGTAGTCATCATGCTTCACCTGAAATTCAGCAACCTTTTTCTCAACCCCATGGCCTGTTGTTACAGCAAAGCATCCTATGTAATCAGCTACCCCCAAAGCCCTAGGAGCAACGTAATCTGCAAGACAGCGATTTGGGCGGCGAATGCCGTCAATGACTGGACGCTCGGCTTGTTGACGCAAGTTATGCCATACAAACAATGGATGCTCACGGGATTCATCGCTATATAAAACAATGTCATCGCCAATGGTGTTGGCAGGATAAAAGGCGACTATGGCATCAGCTTGTAGCCATTGCCCTTTAATTAACTTTTCTAATAAGGCTTTGGCGTCTTCAAAGACTTTACGTGCTTCAACGCCTACAACTTCATCATCCAAAATTGCCGGAAACTTACCCGCTAAATCCCAAGTCTGAAAGAATGGTGTCCAGTCAATGTATTTCGCAATATCACTTAAGGCAAAGTTTTTAAAGACGCGACGCCCAATAAACTTAGGCTTTTCTGGAACATAAGCAGCCCAATCAATAAGCTCACGATTTTTACGGGCAGCCACTAATGAAATAGTAGGCGCAGCTTTTTTATTGGCATGCTGCTCCCGAATGCGGACATAGTCATCACGCAAATCTTGAATGAATTTCGCAGCACTTTCATCAGAAAGTAAGCTAGAGGCAACGGACACTGAGCGTGATGCATCTGGTACATAAACCACTGGGCCGTCATAGTGTGGTGCAATCTTGACTGCTGTATGAACACGAGAGGTAGTAGCACCGCCAATCATGAGTGGAATTTGTCGCTCCCGAAAATAATCGTCGCGCTGCATTTCTTGTGCAACATAAGTCATCTCTTCAAGCGAGGGCGTAATTAAGCCGGAAAGGCCCACAATATCGGCTTTCTCTTCCTTGGCGCGCTTCAAAATTTCAGCACAAGGCACCATCACACCCATATTAGCAACTTCAAAGTTATTACATTGCAACACTACTGTCACGATGTTCTTACCAATATCGTGTACATCACCTTTCACGGTGGCCATCACAATCTTGCCTTTGGCTTTAGCCTCACCGCCGCCAGCAATATGCAGTCGCTTCTCTTCCTCAATATAAGGAATCAGTATCGCAACAGCTTGCTTCATGACACGAGCACTTTTTACCACTTGCGGCAAGAACATCTTGCCCTCGCCAAATAAATCACCCACGACATTCATACCATCCATGAGTGGGCCTTCAATCACCTCAATGGGGCGACCACCATCGCCCATGATTTGTGCCCGCAATTCTTCAGTATCTTCTTCAATAAAGGTGGTGATGCCATGCACCAGGGCATGTGTTAAGCGCTCACGGACTGAATCTTCACGCCAGACTAAGTTTTCAACTTGCTTGGCGCCACCGCCCTTAAATTGGTCGGCAATATCGAGTAAACGCTCTGTTGGTGTTTTTCCGTCTTTTTCTTTAAAGCGATTAAGAACTACGTCCTCAACGCGTTCCCTAAGCTCTGGATCTAAATCAGCGTAAACGCCTAATTGGCCAGCATTCACGATGCCCATATCCATACCCGCCTTGATAGCGTGGTACAGGAATACGGTATGAATGGCTTCGCGTACACGATCATTACCGCGGAATGAGAAGCTCACATTAGAAACGCCACCACTCACTTTAGCGCCAGGAAGATTTTCTTTAATCCAGCGTGTGGCATTAATAAAATCTACTGCATAGTTATCGTGCTCTTCAATACCAGTCGCAATTGCAAAAATGTTAGGATCAAAAATAATATCTTCTGCAGGAAAACCAATCTCATTTACAAGAATGTCATAGCATCGTTGGCAGATTTCAGTTTTGCGCTTGAAGGTATCGGCTTGACCTACTTCATCAAAAGCCATGATGACGGAAGCTGCACCATAGCGACGAATTAAGCGTGCTTGTTTTCTGAAAGGTTCCTCGCCTTCCTTCAAGGAAATTGAATTAACAATTGGCTTCCCTTGAATACATTTAAGACCCGCCTCAATAACACTCCATTTAGAGGAGTCGATCATGATCGGTACTCTAGCGATATCTGGCTCTGAGGCAATCAAGTTTAGGAAGCGCGTCATCGCTGCTTCAGAATCTAGCATTGCCTCATCCATATTGATGTCGATGACCTGTGCACCGTTTTCAACTTGTTGACGAGCCACTACTAGTGCTTCATCAAATTGATTATTCAAAATCATGCGGGAAAATGCTTTGGAGCCCGTGACGTTGGTGCGCTCGCCAATATTGACAAAGCCAACATTGGCAGTCACATTAAATGGCTCTAGACCAGAAAGCTTCATGGCAGACATGACTTTTGGATTCTCCAATTTACTCATGCTGATGCCTCTGCTCCCTCGCGATAAAAAGGGCGAGGCTTGCGTTTGGCAACTGCATTCGCAATTGCTCGAATATGGTCAGGCGTAGTACCGCAGCAACCTCCTACCAAGTTCACTAGGCCATCCTTGGCAAAGCCATCTACTAAGCTAGAGGTAATTTCTGGGGTTTCATCAAACCCTGTATCACTCATTGGATTGGGGAGGCCAGCATTGGGATAGCAAGATACTGCAGCATCACAAATACGCGCAAGTTCTGCAACGTAAGGACGCATTAAGGCAGCACCTAAAGCACAATTCAAACCAAATGTGAGTGGCTTAATGTGACGCAAGCTATTCCAAAATGCTTCAACCGTTTGACCCGAAAGAATTCGACCCGATGCATCGGTTACCGTTCCAGAAATCATTACAGGCAAACGTTCACCCGTTTCTTCAAAAAATTCATCTAAAGCAAACAGTGCTGCTTTTGCATTCAGAGTGTCGAAAATAGTTTCTACTAAAAATAAATCTACTCCACCAGCAAAGAGACCTTCAATCTGTTCACGATAAGAGGCGCGCAAAGTATCAAAGGTAACATTGCGTGCACCAGGATCATTTACGTCTGGAGAAATGCTTGCAGTCTTTGGAGTCGGACCAATGGCGCCTGCGGCAAAGCGAGGCTTACCGGGGGTACTGTATTTATCGCAAGCTGCGCGAGCCAATCTAGCTGAAATCTCATTCATTTCACGTGCTAGGCCAGGCATCTTGTAATCTTCTTGGGCAACTGAAGTGGCGCCAAAGGTATTGGTTTCAATAATGTCAGCGCCAGCATCCAAATACTGCTCATGAATTTTGCTAATGATTTGAGGCTGAGTTAACACCAACAATTCATTATTGCCCTTGAGATCCCCTGGGTGATCAACAAAGCGAGCACTAGCCGGCAAACCTCGGTAATCATCTTCAGACAGTTTGTACTGCTGAATCATGGTGCCCATAGCCCCATCCAAAATGAGAATGCGCTGCTTTAGCAACTCAGGAAGTAGCTGGCCACGCGTATAAGGCTGGGATAAACCATTAAATTGCATTACTTAACCGGGAATAGTCTCTAGAATCCCTTATTCTATTGGAAAAGCCACTTTTTATTTAACTCGGAGCCCCCTATGTTTGGAACCATTCCAGAATTCAATCAAAGTCTTGATATGTTTAAAACCATGTGGGGTCAAGGCGCAGCGGGACAGACCGGGCAGTTTCCCTTTACTGCAGACGCGTCAAAGGCTGCAGGGGGCTTTGGCGCAGCGTTCCCAGGACTTGATGTTGATGAACTTGAAAAGCGGATCAAAGACTTAAAGAGTGTTGAAACCTGGCTAAACCTCAATCTCAATATCCTGAAATCTACAATTCAAGGTCTTGAAGTTCAGCATGCCACCATGATGGCGCTCAAGTCATTTGGTGATGCAGTCTCCGCAGCTGGGGCAGCCGCTACTAATCCTTCAGAAAGCGCTACAACTAAAGCAAGCGCTAAACCACGGAAAACCGCAACACGCCGTCGTCGCAAAGCTGGCGATGCAACTTTCCTCGACGAAGTAGGTAATTCAGATGAGCAATAGCCTCGCCCATGGCAAAGGTGAGCTGGTGAATATCTAATTCTCTTCTGAATAAAACCGGCACAATCTCTCGAGCAGTTGCCGGTTTTTTACATGCATCCAGGGTTTCAGCTAAGCGCTCATCATGGTGCGCTTTTAACTGTCCGATACGGGGCTTCATACCCATAAATGGCTTGCCATGCGAAGGTAGCACCAAAGCATCATCTGGCAAGGGTAAGTATTCATCTAAGGAAGCAAGATAGAGGCCCAGAGGATCCGCATCTGGATCGGCATCAAACACACTCACATTGGTAGAAATTCTAGGGAGCAACATATCTCCAGAAATGAGCACTCTCAGATCTTTACAAAAGAGAGAGGCATGCTCAGGTGCATGACCATATCCCATAATGACTTGCCATTCTCGACCACCGATTAAAATCTTTTCGCCATCGATGATGCGGCGATATTGCCTTGGAACACCAGGCACCATATTGCTATAGTAATTTGAGCGGCCCCGAATTTTTTCTAAATCGTCTGCTGTCAATAAACCGTGCTTTTGAAAATGGTCTGCAGAGCCTCCACCGCCAGCACGCGCACCAATTGCAGCACCGCCCTCTTTATGACTTAACCACTGCGCTGTCAGGTAGTCGGTCATGGAAATCCAGAGCGGCGCTTTCCACTTTTCACATAACCATTGCGATAAGCCAATATGATCGGGGTGCATATGAGTCACAAGCACCCTCAACACTGGTAAGCCTTCTAGCTGGGTAGCAAAAATTTGCTCCCATGAAGACTTAGTCTCATCATTGGCAATTCCGCAATCCACAATAGTCCATCCAGCAATACCATTGATCTCATCACGCAAGAGCCATAAATTAATGTGGTCTAAAGCAAAGGGTAATTTCATCCTGAGCCATCGCACTCCCGGCGCCACCTCAATACTGCTACCTAACTCAGGAAGCTGATCCCCCAGTGGGTAATGGAGAGCGCTTTCAGAAGCTAGTGGTGGTTTTTTATTCATATTTTTATTAAGCGCTTAGCTTTATTCGTTGACGTTCACAATCAGACGTCCACGAACATTGCCTGCCATTAATTCTTTTGCGTACTTCAAAGAATCTTCAAGGCTAATTTCATGAGAAATCTCATCTAGAGTTTTTAAATCTACCAACTGGCTCAATTGCTCGTAAGCGGCAATACGTTTTGCTCTTGGCACCGTGACACTATTGATGCCATACAAAGTCACTCCGCGCAAAATAAAAGGTGCGACCGAGGATGGAAAATCCATGCCCTGGGCAAGACCGCAAGCAGCTACCGCGCCCTCACTCTTGGTTTGTGCACAAGCATTGGCTAGAGTATGACTTCCAACGCTATCGACTACAGCAGCCCAACGCTCTTTTGCCAAAGGCTTACCTGGGGCAGATAAAGTGGTGCGATCGATTACTTCAGCGGCACCTAACTGCTTTAAGTAATCGGTTTCTGCCATCCGTCCTGTGCTCGCTACTACTCTGAATCCCAATTTACTCAGCAAGGCAATCGCAAAACTACCGACTCCCCCAGCAGCTCCCGTCACCAACACTTCGCCATCGCTTGGCTTTAAGCCATGGGACTGCAAAGCCATGACACACAGCATTGCGGTATAGCCAGCAGTACCAATAGCAAGGGCTTGCTTGGCAGTTAGACCCTTTGGTAAAGGAATGAGCCAATCGGCCTTAACTCGGGCTAGTTGCCCCAATCCACCCCAATGCCCTTCTCCAACCCCCCATCCATTTAGAAGCACCATATCGCCAGCCTTAAAGTCAGGGTTAGTGCTTTCCAATAC
>Ga0194047_10001844_pt1 | contig 12550 bp, 5 predicted proteins | sample JunL225m_MetaG_2_FD_160070 | JGI IMG/M metagenome (GOLD analysis project Ga0194047, IMG submission 160070) | Anoxic zone freshwater microbial communities from boreal shield lake in IISD Experimental Lakes Area, Ontario, Canada - Jun2016-L221-5m | ecosystem: Environmental > Aquatic > Freshwater >...
TGATATAACAGAACCAAATGCCAAATGAAAGGAAGATAAACAGTACAGGATTTTTAACTTGCTTGATGCTCATCAAACCTTCAATAAATCCTTTTAATAAGTTTACTACTTTGTTGTATAATGGATGTGAAGCAATTTTATTTCTAAGAACAAAAGTCAATACTCCAAACACAGCAACTAATCCAATAATGATATATTTTAAATTTGAACCTGATGAAGCAGAGGCTTGTTGTGAACCAAATGTATTTTGAATAAAATCAGTGAGCATCGTAAACTGCAATACAAAAACAATTGCTATAATTAAAAGCAAAATAATCATGTCGAAAACACGTTCGGTAACAACTGTTCCAAGTGATTTGTTTAAAGGAATATCATCAGTTTTAACCAGTGCAGCACAACGCGAAACTTCACCGGCACGAGGAATAATATAATTCATCATATAACCAATCATTACCGCATAAAAACTGTTTTTAACAGGCACTTTATAATTCAGTGCATCGTAAAACATGGTTGCACGATACCCTCTCAAAAAATGGCTAAAAACAGAAACCAACATTCCGGCAGAAATCCACCAATAGTTGGTTTTGCTGAATTTATCCATTAAATCATTCCAGTCGGTTCCTTTAAAAACAAAGAATAAAAAAAACACACCTATCAGTGTGATGACTGAATATTGAATGAATGATTTCAGTTTTTGATTCAAGCTGTTAAACTATTAGCATCATCCGGATAAACCGCAATGGGTTTATGCTTCTTGGCTTCTTCAAATTCCATCGAACAATACGAAATAACGATCAGATGATCTCCAACAAAACCCTTGCGAGCAGCTGGTCCGTTGAGGCAAATGACTCCCGAATTACGCTCACCGGTAATCACATAAGTTTCAAGCCTTTCGCCATTGTTTACGTTAACAACCTGAACTTTTTCGTTCTCGATGATATTCGCAGCCTCCATTAAAGCCTCGTCAATAGTAATACTACCAACATAGTGAAGCTCGGTTTGGGTAAGCTTAACACGATGGATTTTTGATTTTAAAATTTCTATTCTCATAAAAAGCGCTGCAAATGTAACAGAATTTTTTAATTCATCTTTTTACTGGTTTTAAATGTTCGGTAAAATGATTTTATCAATATTATTGCAGTATCATCTAAACCAAGTTTTCATGAAAAATGTTTTCTGTATATTTTCTATTTGCCTATTGCTGTTTTTATCAAATCAACTATTTGCTACAAATGGCGACACTTCATACTTAAAGGTATTCAATACCGTTTCATTTAATCATTATGGGAATTTCGACCGATGGGGTATATTTCCTCCTTCAACAAAAAAGTTTCAGCGGATTATGATGAAATATACTGTAGGCTGCGAATCGAACGGACAATGCGAATGGGATTATACCAATACCATTTATGTGAGAAATAATACCCATACAAAAGATTCATCTCAACAAAAGGCAACAAGTTTTACCGTAAATGGTGCGGTAAAAGATTCGTTCAATTACTCAACCGATACAACTTGGAAAACATCGTTTAATACAATATCAAGGCAAACAGATTCTGTTCCATCAACCTCGATAACACTCATTCATTTTCAATTTGTGAGTGCGCTTCAACCGCAAGTTCCAATCGATACCTTAAAAGTTTTTCCTGTTCAATACTATAATTATTATTTCGACACATCAGGACAAAAAGTGGACTCCATTTTTGTTCAAGTTGATCAAACTGTTACTGCTGTTTATACCAACTATTATTTGGTGTTTGATAAGATTATCGATTACGAAATGGGAAGAATGATTACACCTTATGCTGTTAACGGAACATTACCTCGTCCTTTTGCTTATGAATATGTTTACGATGTAACAGATTATTGTTCGATGTTACACGATTCTGTTCAAATTAGAATGAATTACTCAGGCTATTCGTGGGGTTTTACCGGCACTATCGAATTTTTTATGATTGAAGGTAAACCTGCTCGTGAAGCCTATAAAGTAGAAAATTTATGGAATGGGTATTATGGTTTTGGGAATGCCTCCGACCCTATCGACAATCATTTACGGCCTATGCTTTTTACAAAAGCAGATACAACAGGATCTATCAAATTAAGAATGACAATTACAGGACATGGTTCCGATAACAATGGATGCTGTGAATTTATGCCCAACAAATATTATTTAAAATTAAATGATGCAGGGTTTGCACAAAATCTGATATGGAATGATTGTGGTTCTATTCCAATCATCAACCAAGGAGGAACATGGATTTATAATCGTGCAAATTGGTGCCCAGGAACAATTGTTACACCCTATGAATACAATTTAAACGCTCCGAATGGTATGGATTCAATTGATGTGAACATGGAGCCTTACATCAGCAATGGTGGCGGTGGATATGCTTATGGTACGCAATTGATTTATTATAAACCCAATAATTATATCACGGATGCAGGCATCGAATCTATTCTTTCACCAACAACCGATTTTAACTATAATCGCTCCAATCCTATTTGTGAAAATGCAAAAATTGTGATTCGAAATTTTGGTTTACAGACTTTAACTTCTGCCAACATCAAATACCAAATTGGCAATGGAACACCTCAATCGTATTTATGGAATGGTATTTTAAAATTTGATGAAACCGCTGAGGTTACCTTGCCTTCGATAAATTGGATTGACCCTTCTGGCATAAAAACTTTTACTGTTTGGATAGATGAAGCCAATCAACAAAAAGATGAAAATCCTTTTAATGATACAAAATCTTCAAGCTTTCAACTTCCGGTTGTCACACCTTTTTCATTTATCATCCAAGCTCGAACAAACAATAATCCTTCAGAAAATTCATACACGATTTCAACCTCATGGGGAAAGACCATTTTTTATAAAACTTTCTCTCAGCCAAACACTGTTTATCAAGATACGTTTAAGTTAGGCTATGGCTGTTATACTTTTAATTTTGTAGATAGTGCGGGTGATGGGCTTTCGTTTTGGAATAATGCTGCTCAAGGTTCGGGATATGTTCGCTTCGTAAAAAATCCATTAAATTCACCTTCAACAATTCTAAAAACTTTCAATCCAGATTTTGGAAATTTTCTGAATTTTAATTTTAGAACAGTTTCCCAAGTTGGAATAGATGAAGTAACTGATATTTCCAATTTCATTTCAATATATCCGCAACCGGCAAGTGATAAGCTCACAATACAATCCGAAAAAATTTACATCAAAAAAATTCAACTTGTTTCGTTGGATGGACGAATTGTAAAAACGTTTTATGAGAATGAAATTACCTTTGGTGAATTAACTATTTCAGAGATTTCTTCTGGAATGTATTTGCTTCATATCTATACTGCAGAAGGAAATCAGTGCGTGAAAAAATTAGTTGTAGTGAAATAGTTTTTCTTCGATTGCATATATTTTTCTATAAACATGCAACTCCGAAGATGTTAAGTTTTTAAAGTGTTTTACCACGTAGTGGTAATCTGTTTGTAGAAAACGAGAATATAAAAGACTTGGCTCCGTAGGTGCCGTCAGTAAAAATTACAGGTCGCTCCTAACTGAGCTAAATTATTATCTGCACCTTTTCCTACAAACAGTGCGACCCCGATGGGGCCGAATATTTATAGCTATTCATTTTTCTATAAACATGCAACTCCGAAGGAGTTGAATATGAATAACCCCAAATGAAATTCGGGGAATAGGAATCTCATCACCAACACCCCCTCTGTATCTCCCCCTTGCACTGGAAGCTGTTGCGGTGCACCATATTCTAAAAACAGTGCGACCCCGATGGGGTCGAATATTTATAGCTATTCATTTTTCTATAAACATGCAACTCCGAAGGAGTTGAATATGAATAACCCCAAATGAAATTCGGGAAATAGGAATCTCATTACTGACACCCCCTCTGTATCTCCCCCTTGTTCTCGACAAGCTCGAACTGACAGTGGGAGACCGTTGCACTGGAAGATGTTGCGGTGCACCTTATTCTAAAAACAGTTCGACCCCGATGGGGCCGAATATTTATAGCTATCAATTTCTATAAACGTTCAACTACTTACGTTTAAATAATTATATTTGATTACCTAAATCATCCTAATATGAAAACTAAACTATTACTCGCCAGTTTTATTTTTTCGTTTCATTTTTTACATGCAGGATCAATCAATAAACCAGTTTCATCACAGCAGGGTTTTATTGAAAACAAAGGACAAATAATTGATCAGAATAATAATTTAAACCCATCGGTTTTATATTTATACAATGGCAATGGATTGCATGTTCAGTTAAAACAAACTGGATTTAGTTATGAGGTATGGAAGTTAGCCGCTAGCCATCAGCCTCTGGCCTCTGGCAAATTACACGAACGAAATAACCTTTTACCAGAAGCTAACAGCCAACAGCTAGGAGCAGATTCCATCTACATCCACCGCATTGATATTTCATTTGTTGGCGCAAATCCAAATGCAAAAATTACTTCTTACGAACCTTCAAAAGATTATATCAATTATTACACAACAGGCACAACAGAAAAAGGTGTAACTAATGTTCGCCATTTTAAAAAAGTGTTGTATGAAAATATTTATAACAATATTGATGTAGAATTTTGCCTTAGCGTTGACAATTCCTCCCCTTCGGGGAGCCTGCCTGCCGGTCAGGCAGGGTTAGGAGGGGCTTTTAAATATAATTTCATTGTTCATCCTGGAGGAAACCCAAATGATATTCAATTAAAATATGATGGAGCAAATAATACTTCACTAACAAATGACGGACATATAACGATTGAAACTGCTTATGGAAATATAGACGAAAGTATTCCATTAACTTATCAAATAGACGAAAACAATACTCAACAAAATGTTAATGCAACTTATAAATTTCTATCAACCGATAACCAACAAGCATCAACTACATTTGGTTTTAATGTTGGAACATACGACCACAGCAAAACCCTTATCATTGACCCTATTTCTTGGGCTACTTATTATGGTGGTATAGTAGACGTAAATGAAGCACATGGAATAGCTTGTGATGCTAATGGAAATGTTTTTATCACAGGAGAGACAGGTAATTCTTCTTCAATTGCTACAAGTGGTGCATACCAAACAACCCTTTTAGGTTATACAGATGCATTTGTTTCGATGTTTGATTCTACAGGTTTTCTTCAGTGGGGAACTTACTACGGTGGCAGTGCTTTTTTCTTTGGAAATGGAAATGCTCATACCATTGGTTATGCTATAAATCTTGATATCAATAGAAATATATTAGTAATAGGATATACAACCTCTCAAACTTCAATTGCTTCAACCGGAGCTTACCAAACAACAGGATGTGTAAACGGTGACGGAGATGCTTTTTTAGTTAAATTTAATTCAAGTGGCATACGTCAGTGGGGAACTTATTTTGGAGGGGGAGAATATGATATCGGAGAATCAGTTAACTCTGATGTTTTAGGAAATATAATTATTGGTGGAGCAACAGAATCATCAGGAATTGCAACAAGTGGTGCATATCAAACAACTAATTCAATTGATGATGGATTTTTAGCAAAGTTCGATTCAAACGGTACAATTCAATGGGCTACATATTATGGAGGGACAATAACTTTTGTTTTAGGTATAGCATCAGATATTGTTGGGAATATCCTCATAACAGGAGAAACAAATTCAACATCATTAATAGCTACAAGTGGAGCTTATCAACTTAATTTAGCTGGTGGGAAAGATGCATTTATAGCAAAATTTTCCACAAGTGGTTCTATTATTTGGTCTACTTATTTTGGAGGAAGTGGAAGTGATTATGGAAAAGGAATAGCTTGTGATAAAAATGGAGATATTCTTATAACAGGTTCAACAAATTCAGATTCAGCTATCGCAACTTCAGGAGCTTTTCAAACCAGTTTATCTAATGGAGATGCATTTATAGCAAAGTTTGATTCATCCGGTTTGCGGAAATGGGCTACTTATTTTGGAGGAAACTGGAGTGATGCAGCTCAAGGAATTGCTTTAGATGGCAATGGAAATATTTTTATTGCCGGTGAGACAAATTCAACATCATCTATGGCAACTGTTGGAGCTTATCAAGCTTTTGGGGCCGTATTTTTAACAAAATTTGATTCAACAGGTTATCTTCAATGGTCTACTTGTTATGGTGGTGAAAACTCTGATTTTGAATCAGGAATAGCTGTTGATTCTTTAGGAGATGTTTTTATTACTGGTTGGACTTCTTCAACCACAGGCATAGCAACTCCGGGTTCATACCAAAGTGTTTATCCTTCAATGGGGCCTGGTGCGGGAGGATATTATGATGCATTTATTGCTGTATTTAAAGATAGTGGAACGTTAATTTATATTCCGACTGATTCTATTAGTAAAACACAAAGTATATGCAGAGGAACTGCTCCGGATACTTTAAAAGGATCAATTCTAAATGGAAGAAATTATGAGTATCAGTGGCAAAAATCAACTATATCATCCACATCAGGTTTTGTAAATGCAGGAGGGAATGATTCATCTTTAAATTATATTTCAACTGCAATTTATTCTGATACTTGGTTCAGAAGAATAGCTTTTTTATATGTAAATTATTCGGATACTTCAAATGTGATTGTTGTAAAATTAATTCATAATGGATTTACACTAAATAGTTCAAGTCAATGTTTGGGTGGAAATCCTTTTTTATTAAATGATACTTCAACTTTATCAGGGGGAACAATTTCACATCATTGGAATTTCGGAACAGGAACAAATGATACTTCTTCTTTAATTAATCCATCCAAAACATATTCTTCAACAGGTGCTTACACAGTGCAATTAATTTCAACAAGCACTAATGGATGTAATGACACTGTTAGTAGAACTATTAATGTAAATGCAAAACCCAATACTGGTTTCACAATAAATAATTCAAGTCAGTGCGTGAACGCAAATAATTTTATTTTCACAGATACAACAGCTATTAATTCTGGTTTTAAAGCAAGATTATGGAGTTTTAGTAATGATATAAATGATACTTCAACAAACGCCAATCCAACAAAAATTTATTCAACATCAGGAACACAAATTATAAAACTGGTTTTAGATAATGGGTGCTTAGATTCGGTATCAAAAACAGTCACTATTAAACCATCACCCATTGTTGGATTTACAATTAATAAAACATCACAATGTTTAAGTGGAAACAACTTTTTGTTTACAGATACTTCATCATTCACATCAGGAACAATAACTGATACATGGGATTTTGGAAACGGAACAACATCAACTGCAAGTAGCCCAATTAAATCATACGTGGTTGCAAATGATTATCAGGTAAAATTGGTTTCAGTAGGCAGTAATGGTTGCAATGATTCGATGATACAAACGGTAAAAGTTCATCCAAGTCCGAATGTTAATTTTACACAAAACCAATTGGCAGCCTGCTTAACAGGAAACAATTTTACCCTGAATGATTCATCAACTATTGCATGGGGACAAACAGGCAGAATGTGGAAGTTTGGTGATGGCACTACTTCAACAGATGCAAATCCGAGCAAGAGTTTTACTAATGGAGGAAACTATCAAATAAAACTAATCATTACATCTAACTATAATTGCAAGGATTCGTTAACCAAAACTTTTACAGTAAAAGCAAATCCTGCCAAGCCAAGTATTACTGCTTTATCAAGCTCATTATTGCAAAGCACTGTTGCAAATTCGTATCAATGGTATTTAAATAATGCTATTATTTCGAGTGCAACAAATCAAACATTAGCAATCACCATAAATGGAAATTATTCAGTTAAAATTGATAGTACAAATGGTTGTGGAAATTTATCAAATCCTTTTGCAGCAGCATCAGTTGGTGTGAATGAAGTTTCTGTAAACACTGAAATGAAAATCTATCCGAATCCGGCAAGTGATGTATTGAATATTGTTCAATCGGCAATAAGCAACTTGTCTGCCGGACAGGCAGGTCAGCAATTAGCAGTTAGTATTCTTGATGCACTCGGGAAAACGGTTTTAGAACCCATTACATTTAATAACTCTGTAACTATTAATACATCATCACTTTCAGAAGGAATGTATTTTGTGAGAATAACAGATGCAAATAGTGTGGTTGTAAAAATGCAAAAAGTTGCGGTGGTGAGGTAAACTAAATACAGGTATAACAATTGCAGCCTAAAAAATGAATCTTTCAATCGAAGTGATAAAGGAACGATAACATTGCTGAATTAAAATTTTTGTGTTAAACAGCCGCACTTTGTTCACTTAGTTTTTTTGAAAGTTTTTTATCCAATTAGCAATATCTTTTATAACATATTCAGGAACACTGCTGCGCTTCTCATATTCTTCTTTGTTGGGCTTTCCCTCACCTTCTAAAAATAAATGATTAAGTTTTGGATAGGATTTAAAAGTGCAATTATTTTTGTTTAATAACGCTTGTTTCCAAATTGAAAAGTCAGTCATCGTAACCTGATAATCGCGTTCACCTTGTAAAATTAAAATGGGTTGTTTTATTTTTTTTGCCGTTTCAACCTGATCATATTTGTTTAATGAAATCCAATATTCTGCCGGAGCTCCGGGTAGTGAATCTTCCGAATAATTGGGTGTTAAACTTTTAGATTTTGCATTCAATGCTTTCCGTTTTATCTTATTAATTTGTATTCTTTCGCCACTGGGTAAATCCATATCTTTATATAAAAAATCCAATTGCTCTATCAATAAATCCTGCATGCAACGTGCATTACCAGCCATTAAAATGATTCCTGCAACTTTCTTATTCTGCTCACAAATTAATGGTGCAAGCATTCCGCCTTGGCTATGCCCAATGATAATTATTTTTTTGGGGTCTACTTTTTTGTTCTGCCTCACATACTCAATTGCCTCTTTTACATCATCTAAATATTCATCCTTGATGGTTAATTTTTTACCTGCATATTTATCCGACAAAAGTTGTGATCCGTAAGAAAAAGTTCTCTTGTCAAATCGTAAAACTCCAATGCCTTCACATGCCAAAGCCCAAGCAATATCTTTATAGGTTTTGTTATCACCAACACTTCCATCTCTGTCAGTTGGACCTGAACCGCCAACTATAATTGCACAAGCTGGATTAGAAATTTTATTTGGAATGGTGAGTGTTGCATTTACGATATAAGGAGCTTTTCCAAAAAAAACTTTGTACTCTGTAAACGCTAATGTGTTTATATATTCAGGAGGTGAATAAATGTATTTTGGATAAAAATAAAAGCCTGCAATATGAAGTTCATTATTAAAGGAAATGCTCATCGAGAGCTTTAATTTTTTATATTGAATGAGGGTTTGCGAAATATAAAATCCCGGAACTGTATCAATATTTGTTTTCCCGATTGTGTCAAATTCTCCAAACTGATTGGGAAGACTTTCCCATACTTCGCCTAAACGAGTTGCGCTTAATTGTCTCAGCATCGTTGAGTCAAAAAGCTGTGAAATACTATCGTATTGGCGGTTTTCAAGTTTCTTAATAATTCCTCGTGTGATATCATACACTTTTTCTTTTGGTGTTTGTGCGAATGAAAAAGTTGAAACAAAAATCAAAATAAGAGCAAATACCTTTTTTATCATGTTGCAAATGTGTTAAACGATTTTGAAAATAACTGTTTTTTTAAAATCTCAAAGCACCGCCAATCATAATATGACGTTGCTCTAAGTATCGTGCAGGATTTGTTGGTGGAGGTCCGGATGTGCCAAGTCGAGGATCAATAAATCTTGGATCAACCCAAGTATCCGGAACATTGTTTCCGTTTTGATATGCACTTCCTGTCACCGGATTTACAATGGATGTATTTTGATTGTTAAATAAATTGGTAACCTGAACTAAAAACGACACTTTCATTTTTTTAACATCCCACCATTTTGTAAACGTTAAATCAGACCAAAACCAATATTGCCCAAGCTTGCTCCATTGATTGTCGGGATTGGGATCAACAACATATATTGGCCTTCCGGTTGATGGATCATTATGATCAAAAATATAAGGAGTATATCTCATTCCACTTCTCAAAACGGTTTCAAAATAGAAACTCATATTGTTAATCCATTTCTTTCCAAACAATCCATTTTTGGTTGCAATTTTTATAGTATGATTTGATTTAAAATCGTGCGGACAATCCCAAGGCAAATAATATTCTTTGGTATCTTCAACAGCACCTGTAGCAAGCAATTGTTTAAGATTTTGATTAGCACTTGAACTTTGTCCGGTGCTTACCATATACGTATAAATTACTTGTCCGGTGTACCAATTTCCGATACGTTTGATATATCCAATTTCAATTCCTCTTGTTCGGGCATAATCTGAATTGATATGAACTGTGCGGGTAACTTGCCTTCCTGTTATATCAGTAACAAGCATTTGAACTGCGGTGATATAATCATATTTATCTTTAAAATATGCAGAGAACGTTAATACATCATTGGAAGTGATTTCTGTTTTCAAACCAAACTCGTAGGAGATATCTACTTCAGGATTCAGGTCAGGATTTCCAAGGTTTGCTATTGTTGAACGATCTTGGTAAACTGGATTTAATCCAGGATAAACATAAGATGGATGAGGTAAAATAGTAGTGTGACCATAATTAAAAAACAACACTTGATTTTCGCGAATTGGAAAAGATGCTGATATTTTTGGAAGGAAACGAAACTTATATCTTAAGTCGCCAATTTTTACAGAATTATTTAAATAATCCTGCCGGATGGCATCAACAATTGGTGAGCGTGGGTCGGCAATTGCATCATCAATAAATTTACCCGGTGCCCAATATTCAAATCTACCACCAACGCTTGCAATCAATCCTTTAAAACGAACTTTATCTGTTACAAAAAAACCTCCACGTTGTGGGTCAACTTTCCATACATCGCTTTGCTGGCCCAAACGAAATGATTGTGACATTTGACCGTTTGCAAGTTGAATGGGTGCGCCAATCCACGGGCTTTGAATATCTATCCATTGCATTTGTTGAAACTTAGCTTCTAATCCAAAACTTAACGTGTTGAATGTGTTTTTTGAAACCAAATTTCCTTGAGCTTTCAAAGTGTATTCTTCAAAATAGTGATCGTGCCATAAAGTTGCGATACCTCCATTATTATAAAATCCTGAAGCCGGATTTACATACACAACCTGACCACCGGGATTAAAAATTGATGTTGGATATAACACAATTGAATTTGGTGTTAACTCATGATTAACCGTTTCTGGCCGCCAAGGTTCACCGTTTGCATCAGACCTTAATCGCACAAAAAAACGAGAAAATGTTACGTTATATGAAAAGCGTTTACTCACTGATTGTTTCCAATCAATCATTGCCAAATACGAATCACTGGTATAGGTATTTGCATTATCCATTTGCTTTGCAAAATTGTATTGATAACCGGGCGACCATGGCAAATCATTTCCAAAAATCCGAAGCATATTTACATCCTGATTAATGGTAATGGATCTCATTCCTGAAACGGTGAGCATGCTTCCTTTTTTAAATGAGTAATTAAATTTTGTGAAAGCACTCCATCTATTGTCTTCGTAGGGTGCCCAAAGAGCTCCGCCATTTTGTGGATACAAAGAAGAAACCACTTGATTGGCCGGATTTTTATAAAAACCATCAGTAAAAGAAGAGCGAATTGACGCATAAAAACGCAATCTTTTTTGAAGTCGTTTTCCAGCAATTGGTCCACCAAAATTGAGTTCTGCCACTTGGCTATTCCAACATGAATTTGCGCTGCTGTTAAATCCAAAATTGTCGCGTTTATAACTGGCTGCAATATTAAATTTATCACTTCCGCTTCTGGTTTTTGTATTGATAACTCCGGCTGTTGCATCGCCATATTCAGCACCAATTCCACCGGTTGTAATTTCAATATCACTGATTGAGTTTGAACCAATATCTAATCCGAAACCTGTTCCAGCCAATGGGTCTGTTACTTTCACTCCATCAATCAACATTCCTGTTTCGTATGTTCTTCCGCCTCTAATTGATAAGCCGGCTGGAGATTGTATCACACCGGCTTGAGTATTGACAATATTTTGAATTTGTCGTGAAGGTTGCAGTTCAATATTTTCTTGAGAAATAGAACTTGAAGATTTTGAACTTTCAATATCGATAAGTGGTTTTTTGCCAATCACAACAACTTCCTGATCGATGGAAACATTTGCAACAGACAGTTCGATATTTAAAATTTTGTTTTCTCCGGCTTTTATTTTCACTCCGGTGAACTGCGTTTTCTGATAACCGATATAGCTAACTTCAACAGTGTATTCTCCGGGTCGAATATTTTTAATACTGTATTTCCCATTCATATCACTTGCTGCACCAAGCGATGTTCCTTTAATAATAACATTTACGCCTATCAACTCCGAATTATCTTTTTTATCTTTTATGACACCAGAAATTGTCCCTGAATTTTGAGCAAAAACTATACTGGGTATTACTAAATAAAATAAAAACAGGTAAATATATCTCATGCAAGCACGCTCGTTTAGCATGGCAAATTACATGAATAATTTAGGTTTCAAAATATTGATTTGTTATCATTTTATTAACGACATAATGAA
>Ga0194047_10001846_pt1 | contig 12546 bp, 7 predicted proteins | sample JunL225m_MetaG_2_FD_160070 | JGI IMG/M metagenome (GOLD analysis project Ga0194047, IMG submission 160070) | Anoxic zone freshwater microbial communities from boreal shield lake in IISD Experimental Lakes Area, Ontario, Canada - Jun2016-L221-5m | ecosystem: Environmental > Aquatic > Freshwater >...
AAATCTATTTTAAATTCATCAACATATCATCGGTCATTTTTGCTAAATCAAAATCAGGTTTCCATCCCCAATCTTTATTTGCATAACTATCATCTATGCTTGCAGGCCAACTATCAGCAATTGGTTGTCTGAAATCAGGTTTATATGAAATAGTAAATTCAGGAATATGTTTTTTTATTTCATCGGCAATTTGTTTTGGAGTAAAACTCATTCCAGAAATATTATAACTGCTTCTAATTTTAACTTTCTCTGCAGGTGCATCCATTAAACTAATAGTAGCTTTTAAAGCATCATGCATATACATCATTGGCAATGCTGTTTGCTCACTTAAAAAGCATTCGTAAGTTTTATTCTTTAGCGCTTCATGATAAATATGAACTGCATAATCTGTAGTTCCTCCACCGGGAGCACTCTTCCATCCTATCAAACCAGGGTAGCGAATACTGCGTACATCAACATTATATTTCTGAAAATAATATTCACAAAAACGTTCACCTGCAAGTTTACTAATTCCGTATATAGTATTTGGTTCCATTACGGTATATTGAGGAGTGTTCACTCTTGGTGTTGTTGGACCAAAAACTGCAATTGAACTTGGCCAATATACTTTTTTAATAATTCCTTCTTTAGCGGCATCAAGCACATTAAATAAACCTTCCATGTTTAGATTCCATGCTGCTTTAGGTTTTTGTTCGGCTGTTGCCGAAAGCAAAGCTGCAAGTAAATATACCTGTGTTACATTATATTTTTTAATGATGGCATACATGCGCTCTTTATCTAAAACATCGAGGCGTTCATATATTCCATGTGGATTATTCAGGTCTTTTAAATCAGCTGAAACCACATTGTTTTCTCCGTAAATCGTTCTAAGGTTTTCAGCGAGCTCCAGTCCGATTTGACCGTTAGCACCTATAATCAGTATAGTTTCAGATGACATGCTTAATTATTTTTTAACTTTTAATAGCGCAACAAAATGAAGTTCTCTTCCAAAAAGAGAGTTGAATGGAATTGGATAAAGAGGAATCTGTTTATTGAAAATCACAATTTCTAATCCTAATTCTTCGAAAAGTTGTTTCCAATATTCTTCTTTTTTAAAATTATAAATCACATCAACACTATGAGGTTTGTTACCAACCCAATCCATAAATTTTAAGGTACTGTAATCGAATTGCGATTTATATAGATGATCTTTTATGATGATGTATTTAGAAGCAACACGTTTTGCTTCTGCGATAATTTCTTTGATATGATTAAGATGATGTAAAACATCTATAAACATACATGCTTCAAATGAATTATCAGGATGTGGAATGGTATACCCGTCAAACAATTTAAAATCTATAGCGCAAGTTGGGCGAGCCATTACATCTATTCCACTGAAATGAACATTTCCTTTTTTCTCGGCACTTAATTTACTGATGGTTCCATCTCCACAGCCAATATCAAGAACAGTTTTTGTATCTCCAAGAACTGAAGCCACTTCATTTGAAAGAACCTGAATGCGCCTTTGGAAAACGTATTTATTATGTAATGATTGTAATAATTTCGACATTAGTTTTTATTAATAATTTTAAATCCTTCTTCCATTTTTGTTCCCCGCCACATCAAAGTTGTGTCGAGTTGAGATGTACAAGGCAAAGGTGAATCCCAGCATTGACAACCAATTTCAGGAACATTCACAAATCCCTGGTGCAATTTTAACGGTTTTATTTTTACTTCAATATACTTTCCGGGTAAAATTAAACCGGTGGCAAATGTATTGATTGTAAAGTTCTTTGGCAAAAATGAAATGCATGATACGAAAAAAATCAAAGCTATCATCGAAAAAAGATGTTTTCCCTGATTTATCAGTAGTTTATTAACAGATGGAAAAACCATACTATAAATCCAGCATTGAGCTGCAAGAATAAAAGTAAGATAGCCAAAAACAAACCTTGGAGTTGGCCCGTGAGTAAACCACAAATACAAAGCTGTTACTCCAGTTATGATGATGAAAATATTTTCTTTATGCATCACAGAAATAATTTTTTCTCTATACTTTTTAAAAGAAAAAATGAACGCAAGAAAAATTGTTGAGACAATACTTCCTATCATTAAAAACAAACTAAATGCATCTAAACTTTTGAGCCAAAGCGGAAACCACTGAGCAAAAATGAGTTTCGATGATATTTCCACATCAGTGAATGGAACCCGAGCCCAAGCAAGGTTTGCCATAACTTCCCATTCTAATACCGACTTATTCATTTTCCAATCAACCATAAAAAAATCGGGGTTACTCAAAGGAAAAACCAGATAACCGCAATTCATCACATTGGTATAAAGCCATGGAACTATTAGCACAATTAGCAATAAGCAAAAAGCAAAAATTGTTCGAAGATTTAGTTGATTGAAAATACTAACTGCGATTAATAATGCAAGTAAAACCATTGGCAATGCAGAAAGCTTAAACGTTACCATCACAGCAATAAAAAACACAAGCATGATGCGCTTAAAAATATTTTCTGTTTCACATTCCAACAGCATAGTAAAAACATACATGATCATCACAGTTATCGCAAAGTCGTTTGTAACTGCTCCAATATATTTACGAAAAACTGTAAGCATCAGATAAATTAAAATAACTGATTTGATAACAAAAAATTTATCTGATTTTTCTGTCAGAAACTTTGAAAATGCCTCCGAGAAATAAGTTACAGCTATTAGTAACAAACTTGCATTTAAAACATATACCGAACGTAATCCTGTAAATGAAAATCCAAAAAAAGCATTAAGCAAAAACCAATTGGAATTATTCCCTAACTGTCGCCTAACATTTCCAATTCCTGGCACTACTTTATATTCTTCCATCCAACGTATTGCCTGAAAATGATAATCAGCTGCATCACCTGTTGCCGGCCTGGCTATGATATTAATTAGAGCGCCAATAAAAAACAAAAAATACAGAATATAAACTTGCTTTGGTTGGGTTTTAAAAAATTGAAATTGTTGAATTACTATGGTTAAAAACCCTTGTGAATTTGTACTCCAAAAAAAACAATTAATGCCCCAAACCAATACATGAGAAAATATTCCTACTGGAGAAAAAATATGTTGAATGCTGATAAGGATTGCTATCCAACATAAACCGGAAATAGCTGCAAATGCGAAATCGTAATTCCTATTATTTAAACCGATTAATTTTGAGAAAACATGCAGAAAAACTATACCCGAAATATAAGCGGTAAATAGTGTATAGCATATTAACAAAAAACTAATCAGCATAAAAAATTAGGTCTATTATTTCTCGACTCTGCTCAAAATGACAAGAAGAATCGTTCGTGTGGCAACTTTTTTATTCTGATTTATTTTCAGATTCTTTTCTACGTTTGAAATAAACCAAACCACCGATTGATAAAATTCCACCATATAATAATAGTGAAGAATACAGTGCAATAGTTTCGCCTGTTTTTACAATTTGTGGTTCAAATTTAAATTCGATTGTATGTTTTCCTGAAGGTACAATTAATCCTCTTAAAACATAGTTACATCTGAAATGTGGTGTTAATTTACCATCGATGTAAGCGTTCCATCCTTTTTCATAATATATCTCTGAGAATACCGCCATTTGTGAACTTACAGCATCCGACTGATAAACTAATTTATTCGGAACATAAGACGTTAAAGATATTTTTGCAGATGAATCTTCAGCTGTTTTAAATCCATTTATCTGATCCGAAAATCTTGTATCGATAATCGCTCTTTCTTTAGAATTGAAATGTGTAAGTGAATCCATTTCAGCATCTGCATTATTAACGATGACATACTCTTTTACAAACCATGCATTGCCATTTGCTACACCATTTCTCTGCACATTTTGTCTGCGCATACTATCTTCAACGATAAAATATTTTACATTAAGCATATTAAATATTTCGTTGTTTCCATTACTCATTTGAAACTCGATCAACTCTTGATATCTACGCATTTTAGCACCGTGATAACCTCCAATTGACTTGTGCCAGTATGAAGTAAGGGCATCCTGATCTAAACGTTGTGTGGTATTATATACACGATAATTTGGATCTTTATCTTGCAAGATCAATTCATCAGCTTCTGTTTTTGTAAATGAATCTGCTTCATTTTTCTTCTTAGTTTCAAAATCTTTATCATTCAAATATCTTTTATCAACTTGCCATAAATCAAATAAAATGAGAACCATTAAAGCTCCGATAAAAATTTCTTTTTTGATTTTTTTAGCAATGAAGAACCAAATTAATCCAACACTTAAAGCTATGAGCAACAATGATCGCAAAGCATCCATACGTAAAACACTCTCACGATCTGCAATCAAAGCAGGACGAAGCCATTCAGGTAATTGAGAGTCGCTTTGAGAAGTGAAATCAAAAAACATTCCCGGTACTGCGGCAAAAAGAAAACATAAACCTCCAACAAAATAAAAGCTATACAATAATTTTTTCTTTAGCTCATCTTGCTTCAACTCACCTTTCATCAAATCTCTGATAGCAAGCATAGCCAAAAGAGGAAACATCACTTGTGCTAATGAGAGCATAAATGTTACCGAACGAAACTTATTATAAAGCGGGAAATAGTAAAAGAAAATATCAGTAAGAGGCATAAAGTTTTTGCCCATTGATAGAAAAATTGCAAGAAGCGAAATGATGAGAATCCACCATTTAGCTTTGTCTTTTAAAATTAAAAAGCCAAAAACAAACAAGAAGCAAATAATGGCTCCGTAATAAATTGGACCAGCGGTAAAAGGTTGTGTTCCCCAATATATTGGCAATTGTTGTACAACTTGTTTTGGGTTTGGAACATTATTTTTCTTTAATAGATCAAACGTTTCAGAAGAAGTTGATAATTCACCCATGCTTGATCCGCCATAAAAATTCGGTATCAATAAAGTAAATGGTTCCGAAACTCCATTGCTCCATTGCAATGCATAATCTTTATCTAAACCCGATGAAGAATTTGCTTCATTACTTTCACCTTTGGTGTTTTTTGTAAGTTCTGATTTTCCACGAATACTATATTTACCATATTCTTCGGTTGTAATTAATCCGGTGATATTTGTACCTGCACCTAGTAAAGCTGCAATTCCTAAATACAAACCACAGATTAATAAATGAGCCATTTTCTTTTCTTTAAAAGCGATAACAGCTTCAGCAATCATCCACACCATAATCAAAATGGCCAGATAGTATGTTATCTGAACGTGACCTGCAGCCAACTCAAACGATACTGCAATTCCAGTTAATAAAGCGCCAAGCAATTTATTTTTTCGAAGGGTGATATTTATTCCTGCCAACACCAACGGAATAAAAGCTATTGCATTTCCTTTACCGATATGCCCTGCATCAATATTTATAAAATTGAATGTTGAGAACATGAAAGCCAAGGCACCGGCAATGGCAAGCCAAGGACTGACCTCAAACGTGAGCAATAAAATATAAAAACAAATGAATAACAGAAAAAGTGTGTCGATAGGATTTGGCATCACTTTACCCATGTAAAAACTAATCTGATTAGTAAAATTATTTTTGTATGAAGCACCTATCAAATAAGTTGGCATTCCGCAGAAAATACTGTTTGTCCAGAAGGTGCGCTCACCCGAAGCTTTTTCAAAAGTTTCGATTTCATGATAAGTTGCTCTCCATTGTTGCACGTCATGTTGTTTCAATACTTTTCCACTCAATAAAGGATTAAAGTATGCAAATATTACAACGAATGAAACCACAATTGCGATAATATGTGGAAGGAATTTTTTGAAAAAAGGAGTGTTCATTTTCTAAATTTTAAGTTTCCGAATATACGTTTTGGATATATAAAATTTAATAGTCTTAAAAATATGATAAAATTCATGTTTAAACAGCTGTTTTTTGAGGTTTGTAATATTCATGTCAGAATAGGCAGATGGCTTGTTTCAACGGTTAATGCATTGCTTTATTTGCACCCACAAAAAACAAGTAAAACATGAAAAAAATATTACTATCTATTTCTTTATTAGCTGCATTTTCTAGCCTAATAGCTCAAACAGTTTCTGATTCAGTGATGATGAAGGCGGGCTATACAACCGACATTTTCTACAGTATGAAAAATGGTTTTGTTGACAGCTCCAATAATTCTACTTGGCAATTAGCATTTGCTACTCGCCCTTCTTTATTTCCAAATAACACCTTGCAATCAACTTCAATACGTATTAATGAAGCTCGTGGGGTAAATGTTTTTAAATCAAACTTCACAATTTCACAATGGAATTCTTTTGATTCAGCAGGATTTAAAAATTGGGTAAGTCTTCACGATAATGACAGCAGTTGGGATTATGGTGCATTTAACTACGGACTAAATGTTGCTCAATTTAATTATGGTTGGGGATCATATGATCAAACAAGTCATGATGTAATAGGAACAAACGTGTATTTAATAAAAATAAAAAACGGCACTACTTTTAATTATAGAAAATTTATGATTCAACGTTTGGTGTATGATTCTCAATGGGTATTTACTTTCGCTAACCTTGACGGAACAGACAGCAACACAGTAAAAATCACAAAATCATCGTATGCTAATAAACTTTTCGCTTATTATAATTTAACTAACAAAACACAATTTAATCGTGAGCCAAATGCAAATTTATGGGACATGGTGTTTACTTATTTTAATACTCCTGTATTATTAGGTCCACCTCCGGCAGTTCAATATAATGTTGCAGGTGTTTTAACTAATCCTAGATCACCTTCTGCACGTATCATGCATATTGATAAAAATGCAGTAACTCCTGCGAGTGTTACACTTTTAAATCAAGCAAACAACATTAGCTGGGATTGGTCGAACCCTCCAATGGGACCACCTCCGGCTGATTACTCTTTAATCGATTCGATGGCATTTTTTGTTTTATGCCAAGCAGATAACAGACCATATCGTTTATATTTTACAAAATATACAACTACCGATCCCGGAAAATTTATTTTCAACAAAAAGTCTTTTCAAGGAACTGGTATTTCAGATTTAAAGAGTAATACCAAAACGTTTGAAGTTTATCCAAATCCTACATCATCAATAATCAATATGGTAATGAAAGGAAATGTTAAAAATGCTACCATAAATATTTTTGACATAACAGGTAAAAATATTTCAACTAGTTCATTCATCAATCAATCAGAAACAAGTATTGATGTAAGTAATTTTAATAAAGGAATTTATTTTATCACCTTAGATGCTGATGGCATAAAAACTTCTAAGAAATTTATCGTTGAGTAGTACTTTACGACATATCATTTTCACCGCAATCACTCCACTTTTTGGGGTGTTTGCTGTTTATATACCTCTAAGTTTATTTGCTCAGCAAGATACCGTAACAAATAAAACACAACAGCTAAATGATGTGGTTGTTACGGGTCAGTATGGAGAAAATTCTTTAAGTAAATCGGTATACAAAATGCGTGTGATCGACTCAAAAAAAATACAATCACAAGGTGCAATTAATTTAAGAGATGTATTAACAAACGAATTAAATATTCGGATTGTTCAAGATCCCATTTTGGGAAGCAGTATGAATATTCAAGGTGTTGGCGGTCAAAATATAAAAATTCTGATTGATGGTATTCCAGTTGTAGGAAAAGAAAATGGAAGTGTAGATCTTTCACAAATTAACCTGAATAATATTGAAAGAATAGAAATGGTTGAAGGACCAATGAGTGTTAATTTTGGTACTGATGCATTAGGTGGTGTGATCAACCTCATCACAAAAAAGCCAAGCGGCCAACAATTAAAAGCAGGAATAAATACTTATGCCGAAACTATTGGCCAATATAATATTGACGGCTTTGCACATTTAAGCAACAAAAAATGGAGCACCTCTTTAAGTGGTGGAAGAAATTATTTTGAGGGTTATAATACCGACCCTAATTCACGTTATAAATTATGGAAACCACGTGAACAATATTTTGCAGATATTTCAATATGCAGAAGTTTTAAAAACGCAACTTTGCGTTGGAATAATCAATGGTTTAATGAAAAAATAACTAGTCGTGATTCGGGATTAGTTACTCCCTATTTTGCATACGGGCTTGATCAATATTTTCATACACAGCGATTAACAAGTTCTGTTTTTTATGATTATAAATTTTCTGCAGGTAAACAATTCAATATTGTAGCATCTTATAGCACTTACAAACGAATTAATAATACCGTGAGAAAAGATTTGGTTTCACTTCAGGAAAATTTAGTTCCCGATTTAAGTCAGCAGGATACAACCTATTATAATCAATGGATGAGCAGGGGAACATTTTCAAAAAATGATCGCAGTAAAAAATATAATTATCAAATTGGATATGAAGCAAATTTTGAAAATATCCAGGGAAATAAAATTCGCGATAACATTCAATCAGTAGGTGATTACAGTGTTTTTGGAAGTTCTGAAATTCGTTTTGCAAAGTTGCTTATCCGCCCCGGAATACGTTTTACTTATAATACCTTATTTAAAGCTCCACTCATTCCTTCACTTAATTTAAAATACGATATTACCGAAAGAATTTCAGCACGTGCATCTTATGGAAGAGGATTTAGATCACCATCGTTAAAAGAACTTTATCTGAACTTTGTTGACCCAAGTCATAATGTTCAAGGCAATCCAAATTTATCTGCCGAAACCGGTGATAATTTTCAATTGGGTGTGCAGTATGAAAACAAATTTTCAGAACGTGTATTCAGGTTTGAACCTTCTATATTTTATAATCATATCAGCAACATGATCGACCTTGCATTACTTTCAACAACAACTTTGGAAGCTCAGTATTTTAATATAAACGAGTTTAGAAGCGAAGGGATGAATATTACGATGGAATACCGTGCGCCACATTACAATTTAGTAACAGGATATAGTTATACAGGTAAAAATAATTCATTAATGAATCTTACTTCTGCAAATGATTTCTTTTTTAGCAATGAAGCACGTGCAAATTTTACTTATAAATTTTTGAAGCCTGATATTTCTTTTTCTGTTTTCTATAAATATAATGGCCGTTTACAAAATTACCAATATGATATCGTAGCTAATAAAATCACCTTAGGATACATTGATCATTTTAGTTTACTTGACGTAACTGCCGGAAAAAACTTCTTCCAAAAATCTTTGAATATCACCATGGGATTAAAAAATATTTTAAACGTAACAAATGTTGCTGCCAGTATTTCAAGTGGAATTCACTCATCAGGAACAAATTTAGCACAAGCTGCAATGGGCCGAACATTTTTTGTTTCGCTTCGTTACACCTTTCAAAAAAAGAATAAATCGTGAGCAAAAAAATGACAAACTATTTAAGTGCTGCTGTGATCGTATTTTTTGCTTTCACATTTTCATCGTGTGAAAAAAAAGAAGAATCGATTATTTTACCAAAGGCGAATGATTCATTGCAATTAGAAACCGTTTCTCTTGGTTCAAATTACGACAAACAAATATTTCTGAATATCAAAACCAAGGAACAAACGGTTATCGAAAACAATATTTGGGATTTATACTTTGATGCTGATGAAAATGGACATTCAATATATATGAATGGTGGCAAAGGTATACTTATTGCAAATTCCGGCTCAACCTTATTCAAAAATATTTCAACACCTTCATCACTAAATTTTAGATGGGATGCAGCAAGTGGAATTGATGATTCATTGGTTTTAAAAAATTGGCGAAACGAAAACTCTCTTCAATCAAATGACAGTGTTTATGTGGTTGACCGTGGAATACAAATTACTGATGATTCACGCTACATGCTTTTTAAAATAACATCCGTAAACAGTTCATCATATCAATTAAAAATTGCTGATATTGATGGAAATAATATTCATGATTTTACTGTTACAAAAGATAAAAATAAAGCGCATGTTTATTTTTCATTTGAAAACAAAGGAACCTATTTAAACCTTGAACCGAATATTGATAATTGGCATATCAGTTTTTTACGTTACCGATGGATCTATTATCAATTTAATCCTCCTTTACTTTATACTGTTACCGGAATTTATATTAATAATAAAAGAGTAAAAGCTGCTGTTGACAGTACCATGAAATTTAGTGATATTAATCCAACAAATTGTGCTCAGATGCATTTTAGCTCAAACCGTGATGCAATGGGATTTGATTGGAAAGTTTATAACTTTTTGAATGGAAAATACGTTACCAGAAATTTTGTGAACTATATTATTTCTACTAATTCTCCATTGAAATATTATAAAATACGTTTCATCGATTTTTATGATGATAAAGGATTAAAAGGAACTCCTCGATTTGAGGAACAAGGAATGTAAAACTTAATAAAAAAGAGCTCACAATTTTTTACATTGCTTGCCCTTTTTAAATTTAAACTGGAATTATTTTTTCTACTCTTTAATAAATTTCGTTGTTGTTGTGATATTTTGCTGCGAAGTAATTCTTAAAAAATATATCCCGTTTTTTAAATTTTGTGTATCAATTCTTGTTGCATCTTTTGCAATTGAACTTGTAGAAGATGAAATTACTTTTCCTGTAATATCAAGCAATTCAATCGTTACTGTTTCTTTATTTTTAGATGTTAGTTTTACATTTATAAAATCGTTTGCCGGATTAGGGTATACTGATACATTCGTTGATTCAGCTTTTAAAATTGTACTTATAGAAATTGTTTTTGAATAATCAAAATTTCCATTTAGATCAATTTGTTTTAGTCTGTAAAAAATAGTTTTCGAACCGCTGTTAAAAATATTTTTATCAACGAAATTATATGTTGTTGCAGCTATTGAATTTCCGGTTGCATTTAATAAACCAATCTCAGAATATTCGATATTATCATCGGAACGCTCAATTACAAAATGACTATTATTTTTTTCGTTAGCGGTTTTCCATTTCAATAAAACATCCGTAGTATTTTGTATTTCTCCATTAAATGAAAGCCACGATACAGGCAATGTTGAAGGGTCGTTAATAATGATCATAAAACGATTTCCTGAAGTTGCTGAAGAAGATGTGATCGTAAACGAATAACTTGAAGTTGTTCTAAGATCGATAAGATTGCTATTGTATAAATCTAATAGATAAATATTTTTTGAAGATGGTAAAGATGTAGTGATATCGGTAAACTGAAGCGTATAAGTACCAGCTGCTGCGTTTGCCGAGAGAATAAAAGTATCGGCAACTAAAGGCATCGGCACCGAGTTGAATTGTGTAGTATTTAAACTATCAATATAAAATCCAACATTTACCACTGCATTGTTATATTTTAACGCATCTTCATTATTATTAAATTCCTTTGAAGAACTTGGATTAAAATCTAACCAAGCTACATCGGAGTTTATTGAATCTTTGATCATTTCAACTTGTAAACGAGTTGGAGCAGTTTTAAAATAATAAGCTGCAGTAGAACTTGTTTTTGCACTTTCGGTAAATGTGATGCTTGGAGATGCTGTTGTTGCCTGAACAAAAAATGCTTGTCCGCTAGCTATTATGCCGGTATTTGCTGCAACATAACTTCCCGTAGTTGGATTAAAAATATAGAAGAATGATGACAAGTTTGACTTAGATAATAACGACCAATCAATTTGTGATGGATAAGGATTTCCAACAAGATTCCATCCATCATTTGCTGCGATGCCGGTATTTGTATATGTTATTCCCGGGGTATAATTTCCTTTATTAATTGGTTGATTTGTGAAGTCAACCGTAACAGCATTTTGTGCTACAAACGATGGTCCTGTATACCAATTTGGTGAAGCTAAAGTTCTGTCGCCTCTAACGAAAATTAATGTTCCAACTGCTGATGAAACTGAATTTGTAATATTTGTTGCAGCTTTCCATCCTCTTCCACCCGATGTGCTTTCCTGATAAGTATAACATGATGCAGAATTTGTTGGTGTAGCATCAAATCCATTTGTTGCACCACCTGTTCCGGTTACAAACATATTATCCTTAATTTGACTCCATGTAAAATTTTGATCAGGAGAAGAAAGCATTCTGTATCTTCTGGTAATTGCAGGCAAGTATCTTTGCACAGTAACATTTCCGGTTATATCAGCACCTGCAGGTATCGCTGCAATTCTAGCTGTACCAACTGAATTTGACACAATTACAAGATTTCCTCCTGAGGCTAAAGTGCCTGCAGTTGGAGTTACTACTCCTATTATCTGTAAAGTATTTCCGAGAGTAATGGTTTGAGTTGTTCGGTTTATGGTAAGATTCTGAATGGTGTTTGTGGTTCCATTAGTAGTTTGATCAAAATAAAGCGAACCGATAGTTCCGCTACCGGAAATTGTAAGATTAGAACTACTGCCATTTCCTTTTAATGAATTTGTTGAAGTACCTGTAAAATCTCCATTTAAAGTTAAGGTGTTTGCTCCTATGGCAATTTTACCGCTGGATATATTTAAAGTTCCGTTTACAATTAATGAACCTAATAAAGCCATTGAAGTATTTCCGTTATTAATAGTAAGATTATTTACTGTTGAAGGAAATCCATTTCCGAATACTTGTGATGCTGAAATAGCGTATGTATAATTTGCTGCATTATCATATGTGCGAGT
>Ga0194047_10001847_pt1 | contig 12541 bp, 8 predicted proteins | sample JunL225m_MetaG_2_FD_160070 | JGI IMG/M metagenome (GOLD analysis project Ga0194047, IMG submission 160070) | Anoxic zone freshwater microbial communities from boreal shield lake in IISD Experimental Lakes Area, Ontario, Canada - Jun2016-L221-5m | ecosystem: Environmental > Aquatic > Freshwater >...
CTTATATCGCTCAAGAAAAAGCACGTACTGCTGCGATGGGTACACGTGAGACTCGTGTTTATGAAGAAATAATTAATAACGGTCGTCATGCTTTTTTATCTGCCCCGCACGTTTCAGGCATGTTAGAGGGTGGTGTCAATATCGTGGTAGATGGTCATACCATCGGCGCAGTCGGCGTTTCCGGCGTTAAATCGGCTGAGGATGCTGCCACTGCCAAGGCCGGCATTGCAGCCATTCTGTAAGTTACCTTGATAAATACTGATACTGAAATTATTTCCTCTACCGGGGCTAGCGAATCCGCTACCCCTACAGAAACTTCTGCGGCAACCATTACCTTTGCTGACTTTGGTTTAGATCCTCAGATTCAAAAAGCAGTCTCTGAGCAGGGTTACACCATTCCCACGCCGATTCAGGCCCAAGCCATTCCACATGTATTGCTTGGTAGCGACCTGATGGGCGCGGCTCAAACGGGTACAGGTAAAACGGCAGCCTTTGTATTGCCCATCATTCAAAAGATTTTGCGTCACGCTAGTAGTAGCGCTTCACCTGCGCGTCATCCAATTCGTGCCTTGGTTTTAACGCCAACCCGCGAGCTGGCTGTCCAGGTAGCTGAAAATGCTGCTAGTTATTCCAAGCACACAGATTTGCGCACAGCCGTTGTCTATGGCGGTGTGGATATGAAAGAGCAAGTTGCCTTGCTGCGCAATGGTGTGGAGATTTTGATTGCGACTCCTGGCCGCTTGTTAGATCACATTGGTTCTAAAGTCGCGAATTTATCTCAAGTAGAGTTGCTCGTACTAGATGAAGCTGATCGCATGCTCGATATGGGTTTCTTGCCAGATTTGCAACGTATTATTAATTTGATTCCAGCGCAAAGACAAACACTCTTATTTTCCGCGACTTTCTCACCAGAAATCAAAAAGCTCGCACAAAGTTATTTACGCACGCCGGTAACAGTAGAAGTTGCACGCCAAAATGCGGCAGCAGACACCGTTTCACAAGTGATTCATATGGTGTCATCAGGTGATAAACAACGCGCTATTGTGAAAGTGCTTGAGGCTCGCACTCGTCAGGGTTTATCGCGTCAATGCATCATTTTTACCAATAGCCGTTTGGGTTGCGCTAAGTTAGCCCGCGCCTTAGAGCGCGATGGTATTTTGGCGGGAGCGATTCATGGAGATAAGAGTCAAGGTGAACGTACGCTTACTTTAGATGCTTTTAAATCGGGTGCGATTGAGGTCTTAGTGGCAACTGATGTAGCAGCCCGCGGCCTAGATATCCCTGATATGCCTTGCGTGATTAATCACGAGTTGCCTTATAACGCCGAAGACTTTATTCACCGCATTGGTCGTACTGGTCGCGCTGGTAGTAAGGGTGATGCGATTGCCTTAGTAGATGCCAGTGAAAAGCGTTTGCTCGATGATATTGAAAGGCTCATGAAGCGTAAGTTAGATGTGAAGCCTTTGCCTGAAGGAAATAGTGCAAGCTTAGGCAGCTCAGGTAGTGCTTCATCAGCCAGAAACACATCGACTTCATCTGCTCCAGCAAAAATGTCAGATCCATTTTTCTATATGCCTTATGAGCCAGGTGCAGCAAAAGACGCAGATTCAAACTCCAGCAGCACATCTACTGAGCTTAAAAAAGTCGGGATCGTTCCTGCTAAGCCTACAGTGGGCGCCTTACTCGGCGGCTTTAAGAAAAAGTAATTACTTTCCCCAGGCCAGAGTGGCCGTATGCAGCCACTCCGCAATCGGGATGTTCTGACCATCTGGCAGATCTCTTAATCCTAAATGTTTTGCTGCTTTGCGTAATTCTGTAAGGGCATCTTTAGCGGTCTCTGTCTGAATTTGGGTCGCTAAAGTTTGCTTACTTAATTTCTCGCCATATTCATCTAGTACCAAGGGTAGATGTCGGTATTGAGGGGTTTGCACTCCCAAAACATGTTGCAGGTATATTTGTCTACCAGTATTGCTGAGTAAATCTTTCCCTCTCACGATATGGGTAATGCCTTGAAGGGCGTCATCCACTACCACGGCGAGTTGATACGTAAATAAACCATCGTTACGCTTGAGAACAAAGTCTCCGACTTCTTGATTGAGGTTTTCAGATTGCTTACCTAGCGCCAGATCCTCAAAGACGATTTCACAATGATCGGGGAGCGCAAGTCTCCAGGCCGCTTTAGTGCTGTGGAGCTCTTCTTCACTATAGGTTTTTAGTTGGTCTGGGCGACAGGTCCCTGGGTAGACCATTTCTTGATGTCGGGAAGTTTGGATTCCTCTCTCGGCTAAGGTGTTCGCAATCATTTGGCGAGAGCAGGTGCAGGGATAGAGTAATTGGAGGGTATTTAAGCGCTCTAAGGCAGCTTGGTAGCCTTCCTGCCGTTTGGATTGCCAAGTGAGATCTTCATCCCATAACAATCCACAAGCTACTAGCTGGGACTGGATTTGCTCATCAGCCCCCGGAATACAGCGTGGGGTGTCTAAATCCTCAATTCTGAGCAGCCACTTACCGCCATTTTTTTGGGCATCCAACCAGCTTCCTAGGGCGGCAACTAAGGATCCAGCATGGAGTGGGCCAGTCGGGGAGGGGGCAAACCGCCCGCGATAGCCGACTGGTTGGGAGGAAGGGTTTTTCAACTTAGACACAGCTAAAATCATCTCATGGCTTTACCCCGTTTTGTACATCTTCGTATCCATTCCGAGTTTTCAATTACGGATGGAGTGGTTCGGATTGACGATGCTGTAGCTGCAGCAGTCAAAGATGATATGGGCGCGCTTGCCCTTACCGATTTAAGTAACTTATTTGGCCTTATTCGCTTTTATACTGCCGCCCGTGCTGGTGGTATTAAGCCTATTGCTGGCGCCGATGTTTGGGTGAGCAATCCTCAGGATCCTGATCAGCCCTATCGCCTGTTGCTATTGGTGCAAAACCATTCTGGATATCTCAATCTTTGTCAGTTACTCAGTAGAGCCTCCTTAGAGAATCAAACTCGTGGCCGTGCAGAAGTCAACATGAATTGGTTTAGTGAGCCCGCTGCTAAAGCTGAAGATAAAGCTGCTGAACGTACTCTCTCATTTGGTTTGATTGCACTCTCGGCAGGGCGCAATGGAGAAGTTGGTCTTGCATTGTTGGGTGGCCAAGAAGACCAAGCCAAGCAAGCTGCAATCCGTCTTGAAAAACTCTTTCCCAAATCCTTCTATATTGAGGTGCAACGCGGTGGTCATCCTCAGGATGAACAGCATTTGCAGAAGGCATGCCATTTAGCTAGCGAGTTAGATTTGCCAGTTGTTGCAACCCATCCCGTGCAATTTATGCAAAAGAGTGACTTTACTGCGCACGAGGCTCGTGTGTGCATTGCTGAAGGTGAGTTACTCGGCAACCCCCGTCGTCAGAAAAAATTTAATGATGAGCAATATTTTTTATCTCAAGCAGAGATGGAAAAACGGTTTGCTGATTTACCCATTGCTTTAGCTAATTCAGTTGAAATTGCTAAACGCTGTAATCTCTCTTTAGTACTCGGTCAACCCCGCTTGCCGGATTTTCCGACACCACAAGGCGTCACCTTAGATGAATACTTGATGGCACTCTCTGAGTCGGGACTTGAGCGACATATGGAGCGCAATTTCCCCGATCCAGATGAGCGCGCCAAAGAACAACAGCGTTATCACGATCGCTTAGTGTTTGAAGTAAAGACGATTTCTCAAATGGGCTTTCCGGGCTACTTCCTGATTGTTGCTGACTTCATTAATTGGGCCAAAAATAATGGTGTACCTGTTGGGCCAGGCCGTGGATCTGGCGCAGGTTCCTTGGTGGCTTACTCCTTGGGTATTACAGACCTTGATCCATTACGTTACAACTTACTCTTTGAGCGTTTCTTAAACCCTGAGCGGGTATCGATGCCTGACTTCGATATCGACTTTTGCCAGCATGGTCGTGACCGCGTCATTCAGTATGTAAAAGATAAATACGGTAAAGATGCGGTTAGTCAGATTGCTACCTTTGGAACCATGGCAGCTAGGGCAGCAATTCGTGACGTAGGGCGGGTTTTAGAGCAGGGCTACAACTTTGTTGATGGTATTGCCAAACTCGTTCCCAATAAGCCAGGTCAATATATGACTATTGATATGGCTAAGAAGGAAGAGAAGCAATTAGCAGAGCGTGAAAAAAATGAAGATGAGGTTCGTCAATTACTCTCTCTAGCCCAACAGCTGGAGGGGATGACCCGAAATGTCGGGATGCATGCTGGTGGCGTTTTAATTGCACCAGGACGCCTCACCGATTTTTGTCCGCTTTATACGCAAGAAACAAAAGAGCAGGACAGTAGTTCAGTCATCAGCCAGTTTGATAAGGATGATGTTGAGGCGATTGGTTTAGTGAAGTTTGACTTCTTGGGTCTGACGACGCTAACTATTTTGGCTGCTGCTGAGCGCTGGATTAAATCTTTACATACAGAGCGCAAAGATTGGAGTATTGGCGATCTCTTGCTCGATGATGAAAAAGCGTTTGATCTTTTAAAGAGAGCGAATACCGTTGCAGTTTTCCAATTGGAAAGTCGCGGCATGCAAAGCATGCTTCGAGAAGCAAAGCCCGACCGCTTTGAAGACATTATTGCGCTAGTAGCTCTCTACCGCCCAGGCCCGATGGATTTGATTCCGGACTTTATTGAGCGTAAGCATGGTCGTCAAAAGGTGGAATATCCAGATCCCCGTATTGAGCCTGTTCTGCGCGAAACCTACGGCATCATGGTGTACCAAGAGCAGGTGATGCAGATGGCGCAGATGATTGGCGGCTATTCACTGGGTGGCGCGGATATGTTGCGCCGTGCGATGGGTAAAAAGAAACCAGAAGAAATGGCACAGCATCGTAAGATTTTTAGCGATGGTGCAAAAGTAGGTGGAATCTCCGAATTCAAGGCAAATGAGATCTATGACTTGATGGAACGTTTTGCGGGATATGGATTTAATAAATCCCATGCAGCAGCTTATGCATTATTAGCGTATCAAACTGCTTGGCTGAAAGCTTATTACCCTGCTGAATTTATGGCAGCTAACTTATCACTTGCGATGGATGACACCGATAAGGTGAAGATTCTGTATGACGATTGCTTGGCGAACCAGATTCGGGTTTTCTCACCAGATATTAATACGGGGGTTTATGCGTTCACGCCTTTGCGCGCTCCGGATGCTGCGCCTGATTCTCCGATCAGTCATATCCGTTATGGCTTGGGTGCAGTAAGGGGGACTGGTGAGGCAGCGATTGAATCGATTGTTAAGGCGCGTGAAGCAGGTGGACCCTTTAAGGATTTATTTGATTTTTGTGCGCGGGTAGATCGGCGTCAAGTCAATCGTCGTGCAATTGAAGCTTTGATGCGTGCCGGGGCCTTTGATAGTCTCTACCGCGATAGCATCCCTGCTGGTGGCAATCTCTATGACATTCGCTCTACGCTCTTAGCTTCTTTGGCAAGGGCTATTGAAGCGGCTGAGCAGGCAGAAGCATCGATTCATCAAGTGAGCCTGTTTGATGTTGCTGGTGAAGATAATCGCCATCTTCCTGAGTTGGTGCGTGAGCCAATCTGGTCTGAAAAAAAACGCCTGCAAGAAGAAAAGACAGCACTCGGTCTTTGCCTAACAGGACACATGTTTGACGCTTATCGCGAGGAAACTGCACACTTTATTCGTCAGCCCTTATCGAAGATTACTGAGGGCAAGGATCAATTGATTGCGGGCATTATTACTTCAGCGCGAATGCTTACAGGTCAACGCGGCCGCATGATGATTGCGACGATCGATGATGGTACTGCAGCGCTGGAAGTCACACTCTATAGCGAAGTATATGAACCCAATCGCTCTTGGTTGAAAGAGGATGAGTTGCTGGTTGCCAAGGTCAATGTCACTCCGGATAAATTCTCAGGCGGAATGCGTATTGTGTCTGAGGCGGTTATGGATATCACTGGTGCTAGGATGCGTTTTGCACGCAATCTTCATGTTTGTATTGATACCGCAATAGATTTGAAAATACTCAGATCTCAAATCGGACCTTACCTAATGGCGAATCGTGTACGGGATCCGAAGTTAGGTCCTGCAGCTGCCGCCATTCCAGGATCGAATGATTCCGCTAAAGGTTTAACACTCACTGCAGCAGTGACTACAAGCGGAGGCGCGTGTTTAATGCAGTTCCCAGAAGAATTGCGAATCTACCCAGATGATGCGTGTTTGTATAGTCTTAATCAGATCTTGGCATCCAAGCAAAGCAACCCAGTACAGGTTCAATACCTTTAAAGCGAAAGTACTATTGTTTTTTAAGTGCTAACGCTACCGCCGAAATTACCTGGCTAGGTTCTAGTAAGTCTAAGCACTCACTCTTGCTATCAGCACGATCTTCGCAGCCTGCTTTACGGCAAGGAACGCATTCCCCAGGGCCTTGCAGGATAGTGACATTGCCAACCGTTTGAGAGCGGGCGCGCAATTGATAAGGTTGCTCTCCAATAAAACCATTGGGCCAAGGGCCAAAATTGGTCGGTGGTGTTGCCCCAAATAATGCGATGGTAGGAATATTACAAGCAGCGGCTAAGTGGGTGATTGAGGTGTCGACCCCAATATAGATTTTTGCGCCACGTAACAGAGTGCCTGCTTGGGGAATCGATAACTGACCAGCAGTATCAATCACGCTGTTGCGAGTCTGCTCATTTAACAGCGACAGAATATCGCGATTGAGTTGCAAATCTTGTTTGGCAGGAGATGCGCTCAAGATAACCTGAAGGCCTTGCTGAACAAGCCACTCAATCAGTTGCTGCCAATAAGCTAGAGGCCAGCGTTTGTAGGCAGTTAAAGGTCCTGGATGCAGGACAGCATAGGGCTGATTAAGGTGACTAGCGATGAGGGGTGTAAGGGGTTGGCCTTCAGGAGGTGTGACGGAGATAGCCTCTTTAAATAAGTCACTAGGATTTTTATAGAACACTTCGAGTAGGCGCAGTTTTTCTGCAATCACATGCTGTGAAAAATAGTCCACGGTCACGTTGTGCATGGAAATGAACTTCTTCCAGGCGTTTTGCTTTTCAATTTTGGTATTGCCGCCATCCTTGCCTTGCGGATGACCTCCTAAGACACCTACTCGTCTAAATGCCGCTACTAAACCATAGAGATAAGCGCGATCGCTTGGTTGTGTCACGATGGCTAAGTCATAACGCTGAAAAAGGCGATTAAAGAGGGAGAGGTATTGTGCAAAGTCTGGTCGATCAGAGGTTTCAATAATCTCGCTAATATCAGGATTACCTTTGAGCATATCTAACTTACCGCGATAGCCTAGAAAGTGAAATTGCGCATCGGGCCAAAGTTCACGAGCCTTACTAATCAAGGGAGTAGTGACAAGCACATCCCCAATTTGCCGAGTGGCAATGAACAATACTTTTTTGGCTTGAGGGAAGAGAAGGTGGTCATGGGGTTTAGATTGCTTTTGCTTGAATCATGGCGCGGACTCTACGCGCATTTTCAGCAGCATGAGTTTGATCATGAATCTGGTGAAAGAGGTGCAAGACTTCAGTAGACCATGAGCCTGATTTACGTTTAATGTGATGGCGTTGTAGCCGAAATACAAAATCGGCATCCTCATGACCCCAGCCTGTCATACTTTCATCAAAACCATTGATGGCTTTCGCATCCGCTTTCCAGCAAGCCATATTGCAACCTTTAATACGACGCCAGACAAATTTTTGATAGTCGCGCCATGACCCATCTCCCAGTTTGATTTTCAAGGGCCAGTATTTATTGATGCCACCACTGAATCGATAAGTCAGTAATTTTTCTGTAAAGCGTTTGAAGTCCCAGCTTGGCCAGGAGAGCAATTGAGTAGTGAGGCTTTGATCTAAGATAACCCGACTACCGGTGACGAGATAACCTTTTTGAGCCAGGGCTCGGTGGCGCGCTACAAAGTCAGGCTGAACAATACAGTCGCCATCTAAAAATACCAGGTAGTCGCCCTGTGCTGCATCAATGGCTTGATTCAAGATCAGCGTTTTACGAAAGCCCTGATCTTCTTGCCAAAGGTGTTTTATCGAGATGGGATGCATTTGTTTAATGCGCTCAATGAGTTGCTTAGTCTCTTGAGTCGATCCATCATCTGCAATAATGATCTCAAAATCGGTATCAGTTTGTGTAGCAAGGGACTCCAGACAGAGTTTGAGTGCTTGTGGCCAGTTAAACGTAGCCAACAAAATCGAAATCATTTGTCGGCATCCTGGTGGAGTTGCCACAATTTCATATAGCGATAGTAGGTACCTTGACCATTAGAAATTGCTAAAGCAAATCCTTGAGGGCCATCTAGAAAACCTGCTCGCAGAATATAAGTACGCACAAAAGCCCACATTCCATGAAGGACTGCTTTTAAGGGATTACTCGTTTTACCTTTGGCAAATGCTTGCTGGGCTGAAGCAGTGGAATAGCGATTGAGTTTTTCGAGTACTTGCGCGTAATTCATAAAGCTGTAATGCAACATGGGGTTTTCGAGTTTGGCTACAGTGCCCTTAGGAATGAGTCGCTCATGAACCACATCATCAGAAAAGCGGGCAGTACCCCGCTTAAAGAGTCGGTCTACATAATCTGGACTCCAACCGGAGTGCCGAATAAAGCGGCCGCAATACCAAGATAAGCGTGGAATGGCAAAACAGTCCACATGGGCAGAATGGTAAATAGCGGTCAAGATTTCAGATTTGAGTGCTGGGGTCAGTCTTTCATCAGCGTCTAGAGATAAGACCCAGTCGCAGGTGGCAAGGTCTAAAGCACGGTTCTTTTGGGGGCCAAAACCAGGCCAATCTGTGGGGTAGGCCATTAACGCGCCATGCTTATTGGCGATCTCTAGGGTTCGGTCCGTGCTATTGGAATCGACCACCACGATCTGCTGGGCAATCCCATCCAGGGAGGCCAGGCAATCGTCTAAATTGGACTCTTCATTGCGAGTGATGAGTATGACTGATAAGGTGGGCATAATTCATTATATGAATGCTCAAGACCGAACTACTCTAAATCGCCTAATTCAGTATCTCAAACCCCATATTGGGCTGATTATTGGCTCATTATTGTCTATGGTTCTGGTGGCTGGCTCGGAAACGGCTATTCCAGCCCTGATGAAGCCATTATTAGATAGGGGCTTTACTGGGGAGCTCAATGACAAGCTTTGGCAGGTTCCGGTTTTCTTAGTTGGTTTAGCAGTTATCCGTAGTTTGGCTCAATTTTTCTCAAACTACTTACTGACTCAGGTGATTAATTCAGTGCTCCTCAAATTGCGGGAGCAAATGTTTCACACCCTATTGCGGGCTCGAACTATTTTCTTTCAGCAAAATTCTGCATCCCATTTAATTAACGCGGTGGTCTTTGAAGTAAATAATATTCTCACCATCATGGGTGGGATGTTAATCAGCTTAGTACGAGACTCATTAACCGTTATTGGTTTAATTGCTTATCTGATTTATCTGAACTGGCAACTCACTTTATTAGTGTTAATCATTTTCCCAATCATTGCTTTCATCATGAGTAAGATCAATCGCCGCTTGCGGGTGCTCAATCGTGAGCAACAAAGTTTGACGAGTGAGTTGGCATATATCGTAGAAGAATCAGTAGCAGGTCATAAGATTGTGAAGGTTCATGGTGCCGAGTCTTATGAGATGCAACGCTTTATGGAAAAAGCGCATCGCTTGCGTCAATTTGCCATTAAGTCGGCTGTAGCTGGTGGCCTCAATCAACCGATTACCCAATTAATTGCATCGATTGCCTTATCGGTTGTCCTAGTGATTGCCTTGATGCAGTCCGCCACCCAGGGCACTACTGTCGGTGGCTTTGCCGCATTTATTACCGCGATGATGCTGGTGATCTCCCCATTGAAACATTTAGCTGACATTAATCAACCCTTGCAACGTGGCCTTACTGCTGCAGAGATGATTTTTTCGCTCATGGATCAGCCTTTTGAAGAGGATGAAGATCGTAAGCTCAATATGAAATCTTTGGATAAAGCGAAGGGTGGAATTCGCTTCGAGGATGTTGGTTTTTCTTATCAGCAAGAGGCTGGTCGCCAAGATGCTTTGCGGGGAATTAACTTAAATATTGCGCCAGGTGAAGTGGTGGCCTTTGTTGGACCGTCTGGTGGCGGTAAATCCACTTTGGTGAATTTATTACCACGCTTCTTCCAGCCGACTTCAGGCCATATTTTCTTAGATGACATGCCGCTAGAGGATATTGTTCTTGCAGATGTCAGAAGGCAAATTGCTTTTGTGAGCCAAGACGTTGTGCTATTTAATGACAGCATTGCAGCAAACGTCGCCTATGGCGCATTTGATGAGAATGGCATTGATCGTAATCGTGTGATGAAGGCATTAGAAGCTGCTAATCTCAGTGCTCTTATTGGTGAGTTACCTGAAGGTATTGATTCTATGGTTGGGGATAACGGCAATCGCCTCTCAGGTGGCCAGCGTCAACGTCTCGCGATTGCCAGAGCCATTTATAAAGATGCCCCTATTCTGATTTTGGATGAAGCTACCTCGGCACTGGATTCAGAATCTGAGCGTCAAGTTCAGGATGCCTTAGAGCGCTTGATGGCTGGCAGAACCACTTTAGTCATTGCTCACCGCTTATCAACGATTGAGCATGCAAGTCGGATCGTTGTATTGGAGCATGGTCAGATTATTGAAAATGGCTCACATGAGGAGCTCATTGGAAAAGATGGCCTCTATGCTAGCTTGCACCGTATTCAGTTTTCAAATAGCTAACTAATTGAATCTACTGAGTAAATTAGCTCAACACAATATCGTATTGCTCTTGGCGGAAGCTACCTTCTGCTTGGAGCGTAATCGGTTTGCCGATAAAGTCACCTAGCTGAGCTAAGAATTGATTTTCCTCCTCCAGGAAGAGGTCAATCACATCCGGTGCAGCAACAATGCGGAACTCCCGAGGATTAAATTGACGATGTTCGCGCACAATCTCTCGCAAAATTTCATAGCAAATCGTTTGAGCAGTTTTAATTTCGCCTTTGCCCATACAGGTAGCACATGGCTCACAGGTGATGTGAGCCAAAGATTCTCGAGTGCGTTTGCGCGTCATCTCGACTAAACCCAACGCAGAAAAATCACTCACCGATGTGCGCGCATGATCGCGCTCTAAGTTACGGTTCAGTTCATGTAAAACGGATTCTTGATGGTCTTTAGTGACCATGTCAATGAAATCAATGATAATTATTCCACCCAAATTGCGTAATCTCAATTGGCGTGCAATGGCTTGAGCAGCCTCTAGATTGGTTTTAAAGACAGTGTCATCTAAATTACGGGCGCCAACATAACTCCCTGTATTGACATCGATCGTCGTCATCGACTCTGTTTGGTCAATCATCAGATAACCGCCAGACTTAAGATCTACTCTACGACCTAAAGCCTTATTGATTTCCGCATCGACATCAAACAAATCAAAGAGGGCGCGCTCACCACGGTGCAATGTGAGCTTATCTAATATATTGGGCATATAGAGATTAGCAAAAGCCTTGAGCTTTTCAAAATTCTCAGCGGAGTCGACCCGAATTTGGATAGTTTGCTCACCCGCGACATCGCGTAATACTCGCTCAGCTAAGCTTAGATCTTGATATAGCAGACTAGGAGCTGCATGGTGATTCATCGCCTCACGGATGTTTTCCCAGGTGGTACGAAGGTAATGCATATCGTGCTGCAGTTCAGTATCCGAGGCATCTTGTGCGCTTGTGCGCACAATAATGCCGCCTTTTTCATCAGCAGACATTAATCCAGCAAGACGTGTCTTGATCGCTTCACGTTCTTCTGGTTGATCAATACGTTGAGATACCCCAATATATTTTTCAGTACTAGTATCGCTACCAGCAGGAGGCAAATATACTAAATTGCGACCGGCAATACTAAGTTGGGTAGTGAGACGAGCACCTTTGGTCCCTAAAGGATCTTTTAATACTTGTACTAAAAGGGTCTGTCCTTCAAAAAGTAATTTTTCAATTTGGGCGCTAGGGTTGTTTTGAGTAATATCGGCGACATGCATAAACGCTGTACGCTCAAGACCAATTTCAATAAAGGCCGACTGCATCCCTGGTAAAACGCGTACTACTTTCGCTAAATAAATATTGCCAACAATTCCGCGTTGACGAGTGCGTTCAATTTGCAATTCTTGAACGGCACCTTGCTGAATTAAGGCAACACGCGTCTCTTGCGGAGTGATATTGATAAGAATCTCTTCGTTCATATGCGGGTCACTTGGGCGCGATCGAGTAGTTGGGTGGTTTCAAATAAAGGTAATCCCATGATACCGCTATAGCTCCCCCGAATCGAGGGGATAAATGTGCTGCCCAATCCCTGGATGCCATAAGCACCTGCCTTACCAAAGGGTTCGCCACTTGCTATATAGGTATCGATTTGTGGAGTGCTCAGATTGGCAAATTGCACTTCAGAAACTTGTACTAGACAAATCGGCTGTTCTGCTGGCGTCAGAGTGATGGCGACGGCAGTGAGTACTTCATGAGTCTTGCCGCTAAGCATTTTTAGAAT
>Ga0194047_10001849_pt1 | contig 12534 bp, 14 predicted proteins | sample JunL225m_MetaG_2_FD_160070 | JGI IMG/M metagenome (GOLD analysis project Ga0194047, IMG submission 160070) | Anoxic zone freshwater microbial communities from boreal shield lake in IISD Experimental Lakes Area, Ontario, Canada - Jun2016-L221-5m | ecosystem: Environmental > Aquatic > Freshwater...
TCTTTATACTCACCGTCTCTCTCCCCACAATCCCAGATATCACTTCATACCCATCCTTTTCAATAACATTCCGAAACTCCGCCGAAATCGCATTCCAGTCAAGTAGATCAACGCGAAAAGGGAGGTCAGACTGCTGAAAAGCCTCTTTCAGCTCTGCAAGTCGTCGCCAATCAAGCACAACTTGTCCGACAAGCGCCAGATCAAGGTCGGAATAGTGCTTTTCTGTACCGTTAAAGCGTGAACCAAACCACGCACTTCGCAGTCAGGGAAAAACTGCGATACCATACCAAGAATAATTTTAAGCTGTTCTGGTGTAACATCAATCATTCCGTGCCTCCAGCTGTTTGAGAACATCTCGGGCAGACTCACCAAAATGCAGTGCCGAAGCATATGCCTCTTCTGCGTTATCGGTATCGTAGGTGTGAGATGTGAGATTTCGTGATTGTTGAAATGCCATCCAGAGTTGAACATCGTCAATAAGGCGCACTTCGGCGCACACTCTGAACAGCTCACGTCGGCTTACTCCGTCAACCGTATCAGGGTTTACGTTTTGCTCAATCCATCGCTTCATAAACTTCCAGCACTGTTGTGCTGTTACCGCAAAGTACGTGATAACTGCTGATTGACTTCTCCAGTGAGGTAATTGCCCGTTTCAGACTGCTCAGATCAAGTTCCATAAGTATTCCTGTAGTTTGCTGGCAGGAGCTGCGTCATTACCAGCTCCACAAATCATATCCCTACTCCGGCTTCAGATGCGGAAAGAAAATCACATCCCTGATTGAATCCTGACCGGTAAGAATCATTACCAGCCGGTCGATTCCGATGCCAAGGCCGGCGCATGGCGGCATACCGTATTCGATGGCGCGGAGAAAATCTTCGTCAACAATCATCGCCTCTTCGTCGCCACGTTGCCGTAACCGAGACTGCGACTCCAGTCTTTCGCGCTGAATGACAGGGTCGTTAAGTTCGGAGAACGAGTTGCACACCTCTTTGCCTCCGACTATGAGTTCAAATCGTTCAACGATGCCCGGCTGAAAGGGATGCTCTTTGGCCAGTGGCGACATTTCGGTGGGGTAGTCGGTGATAAAGGTTGGCTGAATGAGCTTTGGCTCTACAAATTCGCCGAAAATTTCATCAATAATCTTACCGCTGCTGATTTTTGGGTCGAGTTCAAGTCCGAGATCCTTGGCGGTATAGCGCAGCTCCTCTTCGGATTGGCCAGCAATATTTTTGCCGGTGTATTCGGCAATGGCATCGATAATGCTCAGGCGCTTGAACGGAGTTTTAAGACTGATTTCGTTGCCAAGAAACATGGTGCTGTCGCTTTTGTTGACGGCAAGAGCTGTCTGGCAGATCAGCTCTTCGACCATTTTCATCATCCAGTTGTAATCTTTGTAGGCAACATAGAGCTCAACCTGCGTAAACTCTGGATTGTGAAAACGGTCAATCCCCTCATTGCGGAAATCCTTCGCAAACTCAAAAACACCATCAAAGCCACCAACAATCAGCCGTTTGAGGTAGAGTTCGTTGGCGATGCGCAGGTAAAGTTGCATGTCGAGCGCATTGTGGTGTGTGGTGAAGGGACGGGCGGCTGCACCACCGTAGATGGGTTGCAGAATAGGAGTTTCAACCTCAAGCCACCCCTGTTCGGTGAAGAAGTTGCGCATGGAGGAGACAATGGCGGATCGCTTGATAAAGGTCAGTTTCACCTCCGGATTGACTATCAGGTCAACATAGCGCTGGCGGTAGCGCATCTCTTTGTCACTGAAGGCATCAAAAATAACCTTCTCTCCATCAACCTCTTTCTCTTTGGCAATCGGGATTGGGCGGAGCGATTTGGTGAGCAGCTCCAGCGATTCGGCATGGACCGATATTTCACCGGTTCTGGTTTTGAAAGTGAATCCCTTGACTCCGACGATATCGCCGATGTCGAGAAGCTTGAATGTGTTGTAGGTTACCTCGCCGACTTCATCCTTTTTCATGTAGATCTGGAGCCTGCCGGTAGAGTCCTGTAGATGAAAAAAGGAGGCTTTTCCCATTTTTCTGATGGTCATAATCCTGCCCGCCACTGAAACCGGCTTTTTAGCCTCATCTTCGAAATCGTCTATGATCTCAACAGAAGAGTGTGTTACCTCGAAGTGGGTTGGATAGGGGTTGATTCCGGCCTCAATCAGGTGCTGACGCTCTTCAAGACGGCGTTGCATCTGGTCGTTCAGGGATAACCGGGTTTGCTGTTCCTGACTATTGTTGTTCTGTTCGTTCTCTTTCTGCATGGTGGTTATCTCTCTCTGAATTCTGTGTGTGAATTAAATATGGGCAAAGCCTGAGGAGTTTTGGCTCTTAACGGGTTTTGTACAAGACATAAGGAATGGTGCTGATTTTCTGAAAAAAAGAGCGATAGGCCCTTTTTGAGAAAACATCGTAGTTGTTTTTTTCGATGGCGGTTAAAATATTGCCGTAGTTGATGCTGCTGATGGCGACCCCAAAACGGCTTCGACTTTCAAGCATGGGAATCCCTTTGTCTGACAAGCGGTAGTAGTTTCTTGCTCTTTCGAGCTGAAACTTCATCAACGCAATGAAGTTGCTGTTGATTTTTTTCTGCATCAGCTCCTCCCTTGAATAGTTGAAACGGCGCAGATCTTCAAGGGGCAGGTAAATTCTGCCTCGGTTGACATCTTCACCGACATCGCGCAGAATGTTGGTTAACTGCATGGCAATCCCAAGCTCAATGGCATGTTGCAGCGCCTTTTTATCGCTGTAACCAAAAATTTCGGATGTCATCAGTCCGACCACTGCAGCCACTTTATAGCAGTAAACGTAGAGCTCGTCAAAGGTTTCAAAAGGCTTGAACTCGATGTCCATGGCAACGCCATCCATCAAATCAAGGGGAAGTTCTATCGGGATGGTGAAGCTTTTCAGGGTGTCGTGCCAAGCCATCATGATAGGGTCGTTGTCAACCTTTCCGTCGTAGCAATCCTTGAGTTTTGTTTTCCATCCCTCAAGTATCAGGCTGATCTCTTCTTTGGTGATAAGTCCGTTTGCAAGTTTCTCCTCTGCCATATCAACAACGTCATCAACGGTTCGCAGCAGGGCGTAAATGGCAAAAATAGGTTTCTGCTGTTTTTTAGGCAGAAACAGGCTTGCAAGATAAAATGTTTTTGCGTGTTCTTTTGAAATCTGGCGGCAGTATGCATAAGCTTCATCAAGCGTTATCAGCTTTTCCGTCTCCAGGTCAGCAGAGTTTCGGCCATCGTTCTGATTCATCTGATATGCGCTTCTATTTTGCCTGTTTTGGTCATTACAGCATTATTCGCTTTCTATGGTAGGGGTTAAAGCAAAAATGTGTACCTTTTTAAACGGTTCGAATATGAATCGAGAATGAAACGCCAAGATAAAACAATGGTTGTAATATAGCAACATGCCAGATTACAGATCGCTGTCATTCATTTTTTTACGTAACCTATTACTGCCCGATTGAATACTGTTACTCCTGAAAATAAAAGGGAAAAGGCCTTTCTTGTCGGTCTTTGTTCCCCTCCTGAAACACCCCGTTCACTTGTTGAAGAGTATCTTGATGAACTCGCTTTTCTTGCCGATACGGCAGGAGCGGATGTTGTCGACTCGTTTATTCAGGACAGAAAATTGCGTGATCCTGCCTATTGTATTGGAAAAGGAAAGGTTGAGGAACTTGTCCTGTTTGTAAAGGAGCATGAAATAGATCTTGTGATTTTCGATGACGACCTTACACCTGCCCAGGCCAGAAACCTTGAACAGGCGCTGGAGTGCAAGGTGATTGATCGTACAGGTCTGATCCTTCAGATTTTTGCCATCCGGGCACAATCAGCTCAAGCCAAAATGCAGGTGGAGCTTGCCCAGCTTGAATATATGCTTCCCCGCCTTTCCGGGAAGTGGACTCACCTTTCGAAGCAAAAGGGTGGTATTGGCAACAAAGGGCCAGGTGAAACCCAGATTGAAACTGACCGTCGTCTGGTTCGTAATCGTATTGCGCTTTTGAAGAAGAAGTTGCGAGAGGTTGCCCTTCAGCATGATACGCAGACTCGCAGTCGCCAGGCTGTGCAGCGAGTTTCGCTTGTGGGGTACACCAATGCCGGCAAGTCAACATTGATGAACGCACTTTGCCCGGAGGCCGAGGCTTTTGCGGAGAACAGGCTTTTTGCGACGCTCGACACCAAAACCCGTCGTCTTGAGCTCAATATCAACAAGCTTGTACTGCTGTCGGATACGGTAGGTTTTATCCGCAAACTGCCGCACACTCTTGTGGAAAGTTTTAAATCGACTCTTGACGAGGTGCTGCAGGCTGATTTTCTGCTTCATGTGATCGATGTCAGTCATCATGGTTTTGAGGAACAGATGACGGTGGTGCGCGACACGCTGAAGGAGATCGGCGTTAGTCACGATAACATTATTGAGGTGTTCAACAAGATTGATGCACTCAAAGATCCTTCGCTTCTTCGTGAACTGGGCGAAAAATACCCTTATGCGGTCTTTATCTCCGCAATACGGGGAATCAATATTGCGTCGCTCAAGGAGAGGATTAGCCAGCAGGTTGCGCGGGAGTACACCGAACGTCATATCAGTGTGCATGTTTCAAATTATAAACTGATAACGTATCTGTACGAACATACTGAAGTTATCGAGAAGTGCCATGTTGATGAAGAGGTTGAACTGACCTTCAGGGTTCGTAATACCGAACTCAAACAGATTGATGCTTTTGTGAACGCTTCAAACAAATCTCATCCTGATGCTTGAAGTTTACAATTCGACAAAAAAGGCGATTCCCGAGCAGTGGCTCGAAAAGGCTGTTTTGTTCGTTTTTGAACATGAGGGTTATACAGTTGAATCTGTTGTTGGCGTTTATTGCGGCAACAAAATGATACAGCGAATCAATCGTGAGTTTCTTGGTCATGATTATCCTACCGACACAATAACCTTTCGCTACAACAAGGGGAGTGAAATTGATGGCGAGTTTTATATTTCACTTGATGTCGTCAAGGAAAATGCCGCAAAGTTTTCTGTTGATTTTCAGGAGGAACTTTTGCGTGTTACCTTCCATTCGGCACTTCATCTTATTGGTTATGATGATCAGTCGCCAGAGGATCGCTCACAAATGCAGGAAAAAGAAAATTTTTATATCAGGAGTTTCGGTGAAAAACAGAGGTGAAATTCAGGGCGCGACCACCTCAACAACTCTTGTTCTCAATTATTATCTAACATAGTACTGTTATGAATCTTTTTATTAACGATATCCCTTGTGACGCATTGCCTGGTCAGACAATCGGCAAGGCTGCCCGGTTGAACCATAGTCATGTCGGCCACCTGTGCGGGGGGCGTGGTATCTGCCAGACTTGCTATGTCACCGTTCGGGAAGGGGGTGAGTACCTTTCTCCGCTTTCCGACATTGAAACAGCTTTTTTATCGGAACGACAGATCCTGAATGGAGGACGTCTTGCGTGTCAGGCGATCATCGAACAGGGGGGAACTCTCAATGTTCTCTCTCGTCCTGAAGAGATTCGCCGACTGCTGCTCTGCAATCCCATTGCCCTTTTTTCCTTCGTTGCAACAATGGCAAGTGATACGTCGTCGAGAATTATTCCTGGTGTTGCCAATCTGGCAGGGCGGATAATCAGGGGCGAGGTGAGCGACATGGATGGTTCCCGGGAGATGTTGATCGATGCTCAACCAGTCCTTGCAGTGAAAGTTGCATCTCTTCCAGAACCGGTGAAGCTTGCGCCGGATGTTCAGAAAGTGAGCGCGCCTGTTGTTGTGCCTGTTTCTGCTGTTGTCGAAGAGATAAATGCACCAACGGTTACGGCGGTCACTCTTGAAGGGATAGATGAGGGACTTGCCGTGAAACTGGTTGAGGCTGGAGTGCAAAGCCATGAACAGTTTCTCGAAAGAGGACGCGACAAGAGTGGACGCAAGGGACTTTCTGTTGCAACCGGAATCAGTGAGGCGGTTATACTCAAGCTGGTTAATCGTCTCGATCTTTCAAGAGTTAAAGGGATAACTTTCTCCACAGTGGAACTGCTCGAAGCGGCAGGAGTTGGTACCCTCTTCGACCTTATTCAGCGTAATCCATCGAACCTTTATGCCAAAATGCAGGCAATCAACCAACAGAAAAAATTGGTTCAACTGTCACCTTCCGTCGACCAGATAAAAGAATGGATAGCGCTGGCAAAAAAATTGCCTCGCAAGGTTCTTTTTTAATGCAGTAGTTTTTCATAAGCGCCCCTGTTCATCAAGAGCTGGATAGGGGATGCCTTTTTCCCGAAGTTCCCGGCTCAGACGCGGATAGGCAAACTCAAAGAGCATCCGCTCAATGTATTCCGGCTTGAGCTGTGGCTGGCTGTACATCCCTTTTTGCGCTCTTTGGCGCTGTGCTTCAAAAAGAATGACTGCGGTGGCAACAGAGACATTAAGGGATTCTCCCATGCCAATCATTGGCACCAGAATAGCCTGGTCGGCCCCTTTGATAGCCTCTTTTGATATCCCGTCCCACTCGGCGCCGACGACCAGAGCGGTTGGCAGAGTATAGTCGACATCTCTGAAATCCAGACATCCCTCACTGTTTGTTGCAACGAGGAGTTGCATGCCGTTTCCTGATAACTTGTTGTACACTGTTTCAATATCAGGGTACAAATTCATGGTGATCCATTTGCTTGTGCCAGCCGCTGCATTCTGTTCAGTATAAATGGTTTTGCGATATGAAACGGCATGAATTTCATTTATTCCGACTCCGTCACAGCTTCGGATTATGGCGGACAGGTTGTGAGCCTTGTTGACATTATCCATGACTACCGTCAGATCAGGCTGGCGATGGAGCAGCATTGTGCGGATTTTGCGGAATCGTTCAGGGGATATCAAGGTGGTGGAAAATGGTGGATGAATCATGATATTCACACAAGAAAGCTATTTTTTTTCGTTTTCCTCAATTGTCATTGAGCACGATGACCATTATTCTTGTCGCAGAGTTGTAACGACCTGAATCTTGCGGGGGTTAATTTTTTTAAGTATATCTCTGTAAAGAAGATCCGCTTCAGGACGGGATATCATTTGAACAGAGGTTGAGACGCGTGGTTGCAATGTTATGAGGCTGCATAATAAAAAACATCCCTATCTTGAACGCTTGCTGAAAACAGCAAAGTCGGTTAGTCTGGCTCACTCCTCAAGGGTTCTGATTCTCAGCGATCTTCACATGGGCAATGGCGGCAGGCGCGACGAGTTCAAACGGAATGCTGAACTGGTGAAAACCATGCTCGATAGCTATTATCTACCCGAAAAATATAGTCTTGTTCTTAATGGTGATATTGAAGAGCTTTTCAAGTTTCCTCTTGACAGCATTGTGAATGAGTGGGGTGACTTGTATAACCTTTTTCTCAAGTTTGAAGAGAACGGTTTTTTCTGGAAAACCTATGGGAACCATGACGCCTCCCTGCTTGACGAAAAAGGGTATCAGCTTGCTTCTTCAATGGTCAATTCGCTGAAATTTCATTACGGCCATGAAACCATGCTGCTCTTTCATGGCCATCAGGCATCGGAGCTTTTGTGGGAAACCTACCCAATGGTCAGTCGTGCCGTCATCTTTTTCATTAAATATATTGCCAAACCTGTTGGCATCAGGAACTTTTCTATTGCATACAACAGCCCCAGAAGGTTTGCCATTGAAAAATCGATTTATGAATTTTCAAACCAGGCAAAAATAGTTTCTATCATTGGGCATACCCATCGTCCCCTCTTCGAATCACTTTCAAAAGTTGACTTTCTGAACTACAGAATAGAGGAACTCTGTCGGGCTTTTCCGTCAGCAGATAGTGACAAACGAACAGTTATCAAGCAGAAAATAGCATCGTTGAAAACCGAGCTTGATGCCTGTTACAAGCAGGGCAAGAAAATCGGTCTTCGGAGCGGTCTGTACAACAACATCACCATTCCAAGTATCTTCAACTCCGGCTGCACTATTGGGAAACGAGGTATTACGGCTCTTGAAATCGAGGGAAATAAAATCAGGCTTGTCTACTGGTATAATGGCAAGCAGAGTCGCAAGTTCACCAGTGACAGGGACAATAGGCCAATGGAACTTGGCTCGACGGGGTATTCCCGGGTTGTGCTGAACGAGGACTCTCTCGATTATGTTTTTTCACGTATCCATCTTCTGGCATGAAGCGTTCCTGCGGCAAAGCGTGATGAGGTGAAATTTGGTTCGTTACATGTTTGGATATTCATTGGCACAGATCATGTAAACCTGGCAAATTTTCTCTGTTGACGGCGGGGGTATCCGAGGAAAAATTCCCGGAGAAGTACTGCTTGCACATGAACAGACGGTGCAGGAAATTTCAGGAAAGCCAGACATGCGCATTGCCCAATGGCATACGCACATATCAGTTTCGGGGAATTCTTCATGCTCATCCAATGGCGGAAGGTTGTGAGCGCTCTCGCAGCACTCCACCCTCCATACGCAGGCAGCGATCAGCAAGCGCTGCGTACTCTTCGTTGTGGGTGACAATAATGAAGGAGGTAAGACGCTCTTTGCTCAGCCTGGCCATCAACTCATAGAGGATGCGGCTGTTCTGGTTGTCGAGGTTGCCGCTTGGCTCGTCGGCCAGCACCAGTTTGGGGTTATTCATCAGGGCACGGGCAATGGCGACTCGTTGCTGTTCTCCGCCGGAGAGCTCGGAGGGGAGATGGTCGAATCGCTCCGAGAGGCCGAGGCTTGCAAGCAGTTCAGCCGCCCTTTTTTTTGCTGGAGGCAGTTTGCCGGTGGCGATGAATTCGGGCATTGCAACATTTTCGAGAGCGGTAAAGTCAGAGAGGAGATGGTGAAACTGGAAAACGAAGCCGATTTTCTGGTTCCTGAACCTCGCAAGTGCCTTTTGGGAGAGAGTGTACTTTGTATCCCGGAACAAAAGCTCCTTGTCGAACATGATCTCACCGCTATCGGGGGTGTCGAGGGTGCCAAGCAGGTTCAGCAAGGTTGTTTTGCCGCTACCTGATGCGCCGATGATGGTCACCATCTCACCTTCGCCAACCGTCAGATCGACCTCGCGAAGGATCGGTATGGTGCGCTTGCCCGGTATGGTATATGACTTGCTGATATTTTTTGCTGTGAGCATTATGACGCTGGTTTAGTTTACCTGTTCTCTTCGATGAGCCATTTGTAAGTTGTCAATTCTTTCAGTACCATCGGGCTATGCGCATCAAGCAATTGTGTGCTGGTTCAATCGCAAAGGCCTTTTATCGACAGCAATGGAATTTGCTGAGAGAAAAATCACTCCAAAAGCCGATTGAGTCGTAGTGAGTTAATCATATCCAGAGAGGGGCCCGTCATGAATGTTGTCGCCAGTGCCATCAGTACCATCATGGTGAAAAGTTCAGGAGAAAGCACTCCAAGGTCATATCCGATATTTAAAATCACCAACTCTACCAATCCACGGGTGTTCATGAGAACTCCGATGGATAAACTCTCTTTCCATGAATGACCAACAAACCTTGCGGCAATAGCACTGCCTGCAAGTTTTCCTGTCACAGCCACAATAATAACAATCAAACAAATACCCCATAAAATTGGAGTGTTCAACAAACCGATTTGAGTACGGAGTCCACTAAATGCAAAAAACAAAGGTAAAAGCAAAATCAGGCTGATATCCTCAATTTTCTGAACCAGAACCTTTCGAAAATCAAAATTTGACGGGATAATGATTCCTGCAACAAAAGCCCCAAATAAAGCATGAATGCCAATAATTTCTGTCACATAGGCAGACAATAACAACATGAGAAAAAACAGTGGCAAGATCGACTTCTTGATGGTTTCATGAGTAAAATAGCGGTTCGCAAAATGTTTGAGCAAAGGCTTGACACCAAAGAACATCATTAAGATATAGCCCACAGAGAGCAATAAGGTGATCAGCGATCCTGTTATCGCTCCCGCTTTAATGACGGCAATAACGACAGCCAACAAGCACCAGCCGGTGACATCGTCCACAGCAGCACAGGTGATGACTGTGGTACCTAAAGAGCTATGTGTTATGCCACGTTCCTGAAGTATTCTGGCCAAAACAGGAAAGGCTGTGATACTCATGGCAATCCCCATAAACAACGCAAAGGCAGAAAAAGGAACGTTTGGCGCATACGTGGGATAGAGAAAATAAGCTAAACCTACACCTAAAAAAAAGGGCAAATAATGCTGGCATGGCTGACTATCAATGCGGTGTGGGCATTTTTTTTCAGCTCACTTACATCTAATTCCATACCGATGATGAACATAAAAAGAATCAATCCGATCTGGCTCAGAAATTGGAGGTTGGGTAGAGAAGTAGCGGGAAAGAGAAATGTTGAAAATGCAGGAAAGAAGAGACCCATCAGAGATGGTCCCAAAAAGATTCCGGCAATAATTTCACCGATAACAGCAGGCTGCCCAATTTTACCAAGCAGCCATCCCAACAGCCGTCCTATAGAAATAATGGAAAGCATCTGCAGAATAAATATCGACAAAGGATGTTGCAGATTATGGAATAACTCATTGAATATTGAACCGGTCTCTTTTTTGGGGATAAGCAACACTTCTGTGATGCCTTTGTTAATTTCAAGAGTTTTTCCTTGTTGAAGCACTATCCATAACAACAATCCCAGTCCACCGATCACCATGATATAAAAGATGATGTTTTTTTTCATGAGTTCTCCTCTGCTGCGAATGTGTATTGCCTTGCGCCGAAACTGTTTATACTGATTTGGCTGATTCGGGAAAAGTGGTGAAACAGGAAGAGGATGCCGATTCTCTGGTTCCTGAACCTGGCAAGCGCCTTTTGGGGGAAGGTGTATTTAGTATCAACGAACAAAACCAATCCCATCTTCGCAAGCCGTAAGATCGACCCCACAAGGGATCGGGACGGTGCGCTTGCCCGGAATGAAGTAGCCGTTACGTTGGGCTGGTTTGGAAATTCCTTTTTATATGCTGTCAACTCTTTCAGCGTCATTGGTCCATAGACGTGGAGTATTTGCGTGCAGCGTCAATAAATCGCTTCTATTTGTTAGTTTCGGAAAATACATCTTTTGCTGAACAGGTTTGTAGCTTTTCCTGATCAAAAGCTGCGACCCTCTACGTCGTGCTCGAACGAAAATCCCTATGCTATTATAGAATAATATGTTAAATTCGTTTTTCAGGTTGAAAATTTTTTATCAATAAGCTCCAAGAGCAAAATAATACCCCATTATAGGCATTTTTGCCAAAAAAAGGTGTAGTAAGGTGTCCTGAAACAACAATTGCCTCCAAACTTCGGTTTCTGAAATCCACTATGCGTAGCATCATCAACCATCAAATGATGTTCGGTCAGACCGATATTTCTGCTCTATAGTTCAATGAAAAATCTCGCGATGATATGCCAAAAATCCTGAGGGGGCTTCAGGCTATTTACACGAATATTGAACTGCGCAAACAAGTGCTTTCCATTCTTGAAGAGGTACTCCCTGAGCGGAAAAATGGCACAGGAAAAGCGGATTCTCGTACGGGACGACCAGGCATGGATCAATGGGCTATCCTGGTAATGGGTGTTGTTCGACTGGTACGCAATGCTGATTATGATCATCCTCATGTCAATCATCATGATATGCTTCGCAAGATGCTTGGTCATAACGATTGGACAGATAAAACGTGCTATGAACTTCAGACGATAAAAGATAATGTCCGCTTATTTACACCCGAACTTCTTGACAGAATAAGTCGTGAAGTCGTTCTCGCTGGTCATGGTCTGGTTAAAAAAAAAGCAGGAGTGCCTGTTGAATTTGGATTACCAGTCTGCATAGTTGAAGATCAATTTGGTTTCATTTTACATCACAAAGTGATGCAAAAAACGACTGATAGCTCGATTGCTGTATCCATTGTTGAAGAGACAAAGAAACGTTTTTCAAACTTGTATTCGATAAGTTACGACAAAGGATTTCATAGCGTAACAAACCAAACTGATCTGATACCGCTTGTCGAGAAAGTGGTGTTACCGAAAATCGGCAAGCTTTCAGTAGCTGATAAAGCGCATGAATCAGAACCAGAATTCAAAAGATTGAGACGCAAACATTCGGCAGTCGAATCGGCAATTAATGGTCTTGAGGTTCATGGTTTAGATATATGTCCAGATGATGGCATTAAGGGATTCGAGCGTTATGTCGCTCTTGCGGTGTTGTCGCGCAACATTCACCAGTTTGGTGCTCTTTTACTGAAGCAGGATGCAAGACGACACCGTGGACCGTACAAAAAAGCGGCCTGAATTCATCTCTAAAACAGGAGTTATTGAGGCGTTTAATGGGAGAGGTGCGTCCAGTTTATGGCTTTTGGAACGGAAGTTCCAGGCGATTTTCTGCTTAACTCCTTATAAGCAGTACTTTTAAGGCGAAAGCGCGCGGAAAATGTAGTCACTAATTTATTTGCATGTCAAATGTTTTTTCTTATATTATGGAGTAGTATAAGAAACCTTGATATAGTCACAATGTACATCGACACCAGCAAAACCACTATCAACGGCAAAA
>Ga0194047_10001850_pt1 | contig 12530 bp, 7 predicted proteins | sample JunL225m_MetaG_2_FD_160070 | JGI IMG/M metagenome (GOLD analysis project Ga0194047, IMG submission 160070) | Anoxic zone freshwater microbial communities from boreal shield lake in IISD Experimental Lakes Area, Ontario, Canada - Jun2016-L221-5m | ecosystem: Environmental > Aquatic > Freshwater >...
AATCCAGGCTGAAGGACTCTCGCTTAATGAGTATCTGATTTTACAAAAACAGTATTTCCAGGAAAACCAAAAACATCTCGATGAAAAAGGTTGGACGTGGCTAACCAAAACAAGCTCCGCTTCCCGCATCGCCAATGCCAGCTGGCATCCTGGCTATTCCCAGCTCCACGTCGATGCCGATGATCTTGGCACTTCGAATGACGTTCTTGGGTGCCGCCTCTCCCGTAGTTTTTCAAGTTAACTTAGGCTTTGGGTCTTTGGGTTTTTCTTTTAAATTTTTTAAATAATTTTAAATTAAGATTTGAATCAGGAAGATGCAACACATAGGGAAAAGTATTTAAAAACATATCACGGAAAGATGTTCATAAGAAGAAGACTCAAATCTTACTTAACAGGGTGAATTTTTTTAAATTTTTATTAAGCAACAATACGATTAATTTATTGATATGAAAATAAAAAATGACAAGCGACCATGGGGAATTTTTCGCCAATTCACTGAAAACGAAGTTTCAACTGTGAAATTGATTAAGGTTGAAAGTGGGCAACGTTTGAGCTTACAAAAACATCTCAGGCGCAGCGAATTTTGGGTTGTTCTTGCTGGTAATCCAATCGTCACCATTGATGGGCAAGTCAGTCATGCGAAAGTTGGGGACGAATTCCTGATTCCTCAAGAAGCGGTGCACCGCTTGGAGGCTAAAGAAAATAATGTTCAAATTCTAGAAATTGCATTTGGAGATTTTGAAGAAAGTGATATAATCAGGCTAGAAGACCTTTATGGTCGCAAATCTTAAGTGTGCAAAAATAAAAAATGATAAAGATAAAATCAACATTCTATCCATTTTCAGTCGTATCTCACGAAAAAAAAGTGGTTTTTGTCTATGGCTTGAAAAATCTTATTGAAACAAAACTTTTTTTGTCCCAGAGTGATGATGGTTTGTCATTTAAAAATAAATATGAAATCCAGTTGCTTTTGGAAAGTGGAAAAAGAAAACGACTGGTTGATTGCGACGCTCTTTGTTTCTTTGCTTATGGAAAGCAGGCTTATCTTGCATTTGAGCAAATAGTCAAAGGGAAAAGACAAATTTTGATTGCGCAGTCTGACGATATGCTAAATTTCATTGTCAAAAAACAGGCGACTGATTTGGCTGGCATGTATCCAATTGTTTCAAATCACAAATATAAGAAAAACTTCTTGGCGTATTATGGTGATAAGTCGATTCGGGTTGCCGCTTCTGACAATTTGACTGATTGGCACACCACCAGTGCGTTGCTGCCAACTCGAACTGATTTTTTTGATGATGACGCGCTACTACATGTCATTGGCAGTGTGATTGTTGATCGGGGAATTTTGGTTTTGTATGATGCCAGAAGTGATCAGAAAAACAGTCGCAAGATAAAGATTGGTTGCGCAATGTTTTCTTTTGACAAGCCGTATGCTCCGATATGGAGATCGCAAGTTCCCATCTGGGAAGAAACTGCAGAAAAAAGAAAACACAAGGTGCGGTTTTTGGGTTGCGCAATTGTGGCTGAATCGTTGCATATATATTGGTCTTCTTTGGAGAATGAATTTTTTGTAAAAACTATCAATCTTGCATCTTCAGGTCTGATTGCTGCAAAAAAAACCAGACTGCTAAAGCGGCATCTTAGCAATCCAATTTTAAAACCCCTGGCTGCCAACAAATGGGAACAAGATGCTACTTTCAATCCGGCCGCTGTCTATTTGGAGGATAAGATTCATTTGCTGTATCGGGCAATTGGTGAAAATGGAGTTTCAGTTTTGGGCTATGCGGCTTCAGCTGATGGAATCTTGGTTAATGAAAGATTGAATTATCCTGTTTTTTCATTGGCGCAAAATTTGAAAATTTTCAAAAATAAACCAGCCATTGCTTCTCCGTATGTTTCGGGTGGCAGTTGGGCAGGCTGCGAAGATCCTCGCGCAACCGTGATTGGAAAACGTATTTATGTAACGTATGTTTTTTTTGATGGCTGTAATCCCCCCGGAGTTGCTTTGACATCCATCAGGGTTGCTGATTTTTTGAATAAGAATTGGAATTGGAAAAGGCCGAAATTGATTTCTAAAGTTGGTGAAATTCAAAAAAATTGGATGATATTTCCAGAGAAAATAAATGGAAAATATGCAATTTTGCACAGCATCACGCCTAAAATTTCCATAGAATATGTGGATAGTCTTGACTGCGAAGGAATCACGATTGAAAGCATGAAAAAGGCCGGGGTTGATGAACATCGTTGGGATAATATTGTCAGAGGGGCTGGAGCTCCGCCACTTTTGACAAAATATGGTTGGTTGGTTTTGTATCATGCCATGGACAAGCGAGACCCGAATAAGTACAAAGTGGGCGCAATGATTCTTGACTACAGCGATCCAACTAAAATTTTGCATCGCTGCAATTATCCGATCTTGGAACCAACAGCTCACTATGAAAATCATGGCGCTAAGGCTGGCGTGGTCTATGTCTGCGGGGCTGTTATCAAGGAAAATACACTCTTTGTTTATTATGGTGGAGCGGATAGTGTGGTTTGTGTAGCTACGGAAAATGTGGATGAATTCTTGAAAGAATTGACTCAATCAGTGCCGCACGTTTCTGCCAAGCCAGCTCTCTTGGAAATTATTAATAACTAATTTCCCTACTATCAAGGTGCATTCAGCCGAAAAAACAAATTTGCAAAGCTTTAATTAATCCAAAATAAATCAGCAAACTATGCTTGTAGTCAGAAGATCAACTCATAACCCACTTTTAAAGCCAATTTCTGACCATTCCTGGGAATCGTTCGGCACTTTTAATTGGTGTCCAATTCAAGACAAAAATAAAGTTCATGCTTTGTATCGAGCGGAATCAGAAATGGAATATGTTCACAAAAAAGAATTGAGAATTTCTTCGATCGGTTATACTCAAAGTGAAGATGGTCATCATTATGAGCAGCGCAGGCAATTCATTGCGCCGGAATACGAGTGGGAGAAATTTGGTTGTGAGGATCCGCGGGTGACAAAAATCGAAGATACTTACTACATTTTTTATACGGCACTTTCGGTTTTTCCATTTGCAGCCGAAGGAATCAAAATCGCAGTTGCAACCACAAAGGATTTCAAAAAAATAATTCAAAAACGTTTAGTCACGCCATTTAATGCTAAGGCGATGGTGCTTTTTCCTGAAAAAATAAATGGAAAATATGTTGCGATGCTCAGCGCTCATACTGACAAGCCGCCAGTTATTACAGCCTTGGCCGAGTTTGATAATTTGGAAGAAATGTGGTCGCCAACTTATTGGGAAAAATGGCACAGTGAAATCGAGAGTCATCGAATTGTTCTGCGTAGAGGGGAAAGCGATCATGTCGAAATAGGTTCAGCCCCGATAAAAACTAAGGATGGATGGCTTTTGATTTATTCTCATATTCAAAATTATTTCAGTGAGCATAAAATTTTTGGTATCGAGGCTTTACTTTTGGATTTGAAAGATCCTAGCAAGATTGTTGCCAGGACGCATGGGCCACTGCTTGTGCCGGAGGAAACCTATGAAGAATTTGGGCAAGTGCCAAATGTAATTTTTCCCTCAGGATCTTTCGTGGCTGGCAAAAAACTCTTTATTTATTATGGCGCCACGGACACAACTTGTTGTCGGGCAAGTGTTAATCTTGCCGATTTATTGGCGAGTATCAAGGGGCAAGCGGTTTTTTCCCGCAGCAAAAAAAATCCTATCCTGCTACCCATTGAAAATCATGCTTGGGAGAATAAGGCTGTGTTTAATCCAGCCGCGGTTGAATTGAAAGGCAGCGTGCATATTGTTTATAGGGCGATGGGCAGTGATGACACTTCCGTGATGGGTTATGCTGTTTCAAAAAATGGCAAAGATATTTTAGAAAGATTGGAGGGGCCGATTTATGTGCCTCGGGAGGGTTTTGAAATGAAGTCGCATCCAGGAAACTCTGGCTGCGAAGATCCTCGCATTACTCATCTTGAGGATAGATTGTTTATGTTTTATACGGCTTATGATGGGGTCAATCCGCCAGGCGTTGCCGCCACAAGCATCGCGGTGGATGATTTTCTGAAAAGAAAATGGGATTGGACAAAACCGGCAATCATCACTCCATTGGGAATTGACAACAAAGATGCTTGTCTGTTTCCAGAAAAAATCAAGCAGCATTATTTGGTTTTTCATCGAGCGCACAATCATATTTGTCTGGATCCAATTAAATCAGCTAATTTCGAGCTGGATAAAATTGAAAGTTTCACTCCGATTGTCGGCCCGCGAACAGGCATGTGGGACAGTCAGAAAGTTGGTATTGCTGCTCCGCCAATCAAAACGAAGGAAGGTTGGCTACTATTTTATCATGGCGTTTCAGATACTAGCACTTATCGAGTTGGGGCAATTTTACTTGCCTTGAAAGATCCGGCTATTGTGCTGGCCAGGACTACTGATCCTATTTTTGAACCTGTTACTGACTATGAAAACATCGGACAGGTTTCTCGCGTGGTTTTCCCTTGTGGGGTTGTGAATCGAGGAGGCAAGATTTTTATGTATTATGGTGGGGGAGACAGTGTGGTTGGTGTTGCCACGGCTAGCATTGAAGAGATTCTTGAGGCGATGGATGTTTAGTAGTTTTTGAATCAATAAGGTTGATTGGGGTGAAAGCTCGTCATGAGTTTGTTTTGAATTGACACAATTTAAAAAACAAGTATAATAGGGAATGTTATCGTAATTTTTGAAATATTGATGTGATGCGTGATTGCAAAGCAGTTTTGCTAGCAATCTGGCAGCTCTACATCGAAATTAGGAAGCTAGGTTTTTAAAATATAGCGGGATGGAGCAGTCTGGCAGCTCGCGTGGCTCATAACCACGAGGTCGTAGGTTCGAATCCTACTCCCGCAACAGACAAACTGGTTTGAAATGTCAAAAAATAAATTTCAAATTCCAAACAAATTTAATTTTTCAAATTAAAAACCAAGGATCTTTTGTTTTTAATTTTGTTTGGTATTGGTCTTTTATTGTTTGTGATTTCCGCAGGGGCAGGGTAGCTCAGTTGGTTAGAGCACAGCCTTCATAAGGCTGGGGTCGCGAGTCCGAGTCTCGCCCCTGCTACTTGAGATAGCATAAAGTATTTCGTATAAATACCATAATACATAATACATAATATATAATACAACCCATGGGGGCGTAGCTCAGTTGGTTAGAGCGTCTGCCTGTCACGCAGAAGGTCACCGGTTCGAGCCCGGCCGTCCCCGCATTGAAAATAGCACCCCAGTGGGTGTTATTTTTGTTTTGATCAAGAGCATGATTTAGGGCTCTTTGTCAAAACGTGTGGTGGTTTTTGTCATTGCGAGCGTAGCGAAGTCGAAGAATCTGAGTTTTAGCGCTAAAAGGAGTAAATACGGGCTCAGATCATTCGACTTCGCATCATTGCTATCGCAATTCTGCTTCGCTCAGGATGACAACAACATTAGTCATGGGGTGAGACAACTAAATACCGCTTTATTGAAACAAATTAACTTATCCACCACCCTGTTTAGTATAGAGCCTGATTTGCTTGCCTTTGAGGGCTTTTCCCGCTATAATAGATAAGTAGCAAAAAAATAAATATAATCAGTACCTCAGGGCAAACCCTGGACCCTATGGGCAGTGAAGCCGGTCTCACTTGATGTTAGCCGAAGTGGAAAAACTGAGAGGCGTTTAATTTTTTGCTGCCTCCATTAAATCGGTCTACCCTGGGCGGTCGCTAACTTAGCTAGATAATAAAAATCTAAAATCATGACATTGAAATCATATCTTTGGGGCATGAGGATTAGTTGGGCAATTGCCTTAGCTGCTTGGGTTTTGGTTTTCATCAATATTGATCCGGAAAAGTCAGGAGCTCCGGGCTGGCTGCTTTTTTATATCAGTATTTTCTTGTTGCTGGCGAGCACTTTTGTTTTGCTGCTCACTTGGATTTGGCGCAAGTCTCAAAAAGATGAAGATGAAGCGATGATGTATATTGGAGTGAGTTTTCGTCAAGGAATGCTCCTTTCTCTTTTGTTTATTGTCCTGCTACTTTTTCAGCAATATCGAGTTTTGACCTGGTGGGATGGAGCACTTAGTGTGGCAGGAATATTTCTTATAGAATTATATTTTTTAACCCGCAGTTAATAAAATTGATGAATTTAAAATAATTTTAGATCCCACAACTCTATAAATTTGCCACAAATCTACAAATTTTTCTCTGATTACCTTTTCCGAGGTGTTAAGTATTAATTTGTATATTTGTAGCTGATTTGTATATTTGTAGGGTATAAGTGAAAAGCTATGGCAAAAAATACAGGAAGTGAATATGGTGCGAAATCAATCCAGGTCTTGGAGGGTCTTGACCCTGTCAGAAAGCGTCCGGGAATGTATATTGGAGGCACCTCGACTGAGGGACTTCATCATTTGATTTGGGAGGTTGTCAATAATTCCATTGATGAAGCAATGGCTGGCTGGGGTAGCGATATTCTGGTGCAATTGTTGCCGGATAATGTGATTTCGGTGCGCGACTTCGGGCGCGGAATTCCGGTTGAAATTCATCCGCAAACCAAAAAATCAACACTGGAAACAGTGCTCACTGTTCTGCATGCTGGGGGAAAATTTGGTGGAGATGGATATAAAATTTCCGGAGGGCTTCATGGCGTGGGCGTGTCAGTGGTCAATGCTCTTTCAGCTTGGACCAGGGTTGAGGTTTGTCGCGAAGGAAAAATTTGGGTGCAGGAATTCAAGAAAGGAATCTCGCAAGGCAATGTGAAGGCTATTGGCAAATCTGACCGCACCGGAACAACTATTATTTTCAAAGCCGACAGCGAAATTTTTCCAGAAATAAAATATAGTTGGACAAAAATTTTGGACTATGTTCGTCAGCAAGCCTATTTGACCAAGGGTGTGAAAATCGTGGTTGAAGATCGCCGCGAAGCGGCAACTCCGGAAGAAGAATACAAAGTTCGCAAGCACGGATTTTACTTCGATGGTGGAATAGTTTCATTTGTGAAGTTTTTAAACCGTGGAAAAATCGTGAAAAATGATATGCCGGTTTATGTGGAAAAAACTGTGGATGAGGTGGCGGTGGAAATTTCTTTGCAATATACTGATGGATACAAAGAGCATCTTTATTCTTTTGCTAATAATATTTTTACGCCGGAAGGGGGTATGCATGTGGTTGGTTTCAAGATGGCACTGACGCGTGTGCTGAATGACTATGCAAAAAAGAACAACTTGATCAAGGAAAAAGATGGCGGGATGACTAGCGAAGATTTGAAAGAAGGACTGACGGCAGTGGTGAGTGTGAAGCTGCGAAATCCGCAATTTGAAGGACAAACAAAATCCAAACTTGGCAATGCAGAAGTGAAGGGAATTGTTTCGAGCATTACTTCGGAGGGTATTGTGGAATTTTTGGAAAAAAATCCAGCTGATGCAAAATCAATGATTGACAAATGTTTGCTCACGGTGCGCGCCAGAATCGCTGCCAGAGCTGCCAAGGACGCAGTTTTGAGAAAAGGTGCACTTGAGGGCATGACGCTGCCTGGCAAGCTTGCTGATTGTTCCACAAAAGATGCGGCCATTTCCGAGCTGTATATCGTGGAGGGAGACTCTGCCGGTGGAAGTGCCAAACAAGGTAGAAATCGAATGTTTCAGGCTATTTTGCCGCTGCGAGGAAAGCTTGTTAATGTGGAAAAAACCAGCTTGGACAAGGTGGTAAAATCTGACACACTTAAGCCAATCATCATTGCACTTGGAACTGGAATCGGAGAAACATTTGATGCAAATCGTTTGCGCTATGGAAAAATAATTATCATGGCCGATGCCGATGTTGATGGTTCGCATATTCGCGTTTTGCTGCTGACTTTCTTTTATCGCTATTTCGAAGAGCTGATTACTAATGGAAACATCTTTATTGCTGTGCCGCCGCTTTATCGTATTCAAAAAGGCAAGGATATTCGTTGGGTTTACAATGATGATGAAAAAGACAAAATCGTAGAAGAATTCAGATTAAAATCAGTTGAAAAAAATGCTGACAAAAAAGCTGCCAAAGCTACAAAAAATCAGCCGGTTTCAATTGTCACGGCGAGCGCTGAAGAATTGGCTGACTATGCTTTGACTCAAAATGAAATTCAAGAGGCTGATGGCGATGTGGAAAAAATTGCCGGGGTGACAATCCAACGCTACAAAGGTCTTGGAGAAATGAACCCGCAACAATTGTGGGACACCACGATGAATCCGCAGACGCGCTTGATGTTTAAGGTTGAAATTGAAGATGCACAGGAAGCTGATCGAATTTTTGATATTTTGATGGGCTCTGATGTTGAACCTCGCCGACGCTTCATTCAGACGCACGCCAAGAGTGTGAAGAATTTGGATGTATAGAAGAAGTTGTTAAGTTTAAAGTTATAAAATAATCAAGTTATAAAGTAATCAAGTTGAAAAGTTAAAAGTAAAACAAAATTCACCCAGTTAAATAATTTTAAAAAATAGTAATTTTTTAAAATTAAGATTGGGTTTCATAATAAAGAAATTATAATTGTCACAGATAAAAATTATTTCAAATAAGTCACGTCTCCTTAAAAAGGCCCAATCTTATTTAACGGGGTAAATGAAAAAGCTAATTTTATTGATGTCTATTTTGGTGTTTAGCGGTTATGGATTTTGCGCTTTGGCGATGTCGAGTGCGAATTATCAAATCAATGCCGACTCGATAAATTCAGGTGGAAATTTGAGTTCCTCCTCAAACTTTAAAACGTTTGATTCTATTGGAGAAAATTTTACGGGAAATATGGCCAGCACTAATTTTGCAGTCGGTGAAGGACTGGCTCCAATGACCACATACAGCTTGACTTTAGCTTTGGATTCAAGCATGAAAAACCTTGGCACGGTTGTGGCTGGAACTCCAATGACGGCCACTACGACAGCTTCGGTCACCACTGATGCTTGGGGCGGTTATGATCTTTATATTGCTCAGAATAATGATCTCAAGCACACTGACGGCCTAACGATGATTGCCCCAATTTCTTGTTCGATATTGGTGCCTTGTCCTTGGTTTGGAACTGGTTTTGGATTTACGGTGAGTTCCGGAACCTCGGTTGAGGTCAAGTGGGGAACAAATCCAAGTTACAAATATGCGAACATTCCAACTTCACTGACTTTGTTTCACACTAAAACCGGATATACCAGCGGCATTGACAACACAGCTGTGCAATATAAGCTGGACGTTCCAACTGTTCAGAAGGCTGGAAATTATACCAATATTTTGACTTACACTGCGATAGCAAAACTTTAAATTCGTTTTCTTTTTTCACTGATTTTTTACTTTCATATTTAAAAAGCTGATACATTAATTTCTTCCTTTGTTTGAAAGAAAAAAACTGTGGATAACTTTTCTAAAAAAGCATTTAAAAAATGCTTTTTTTGTGCTATAATTTTAGTAAGAAAAGATAGGAATTCTTTCGATAAGAAAGTTGAATATTTTTTGGGAAATTTTTCACAAAAAGTAATAGGACAAGAGGTTCCAGCTGGGAAGGGATACTCTTTCTGAAAATGTTTCTCACGAACCAAAAAAATAAAAATTTTAATCCCAAAAATCAAAAATCCATAGCAAAATGGGTAGTTTTGTTGTTTTCATTTTGCGTGGGAATTTTTGTTTTTACAAATTTTTCACAAGCCGCAACGGGAATAAACAAGCAAATAAATTATCAAGGAAAATTGACAGATGGAGCTGGCGTGTCGGTTGCGGATGGAAGTTATAATTTTAAAATAAGTTTGTATACTGTTGCCAGTGGAGGCACGCCGGTTTGGACTGCGCGCGGAACAGTAGGCACCCCGACTGCCAGAGTGGTGACTTTGACGAATGGAGTTTTTTCAATCATGCTTGGCGACACTGTGGCCGGTGACAATGCCATGACAATTGATTTTTCGCAAGATGCATATTATCTAGGTATCACAGTTGGAACTGATGCTGAAATGACTTCGCGCAAAAGAATTGGCGCAGTGCCGCAAGCTATTAATTCAAACAATTTGATTGGGGATGGTTTTATCAATATTGCCGGCTTGCCAACAGGAAGCACTGTCAGTGGTGGAACGGTTTATGTTAATCCTGCTTCGGCCACCTCCGGTTACACTTTGTTAGGTTTGGCAGTAAATGGCACGGAAAAATTCAAAGTTACTGAAGCCGGCAATGTTTCCACGGCTGGCTCAATCAATGGGCAAACAATTTCCAGCGCCGCAAATTTCACTGGCAGTTTGACGATGAATGGTGCCTTTGCAAATTCTAGTACAACCAATAGTTATTTTATGGGCAACGTCGGCATCGGGACGACGAGCCCGGGGGCGAAGTTGCATTTATTCCTCCAGGGCGATACCGCGAATCCGGTGCTGTATATCAGAAGGGGCAATAATTCCGGTGGTGGAGCGGGAAATCCTGAAATTGGAATTGATGTGAGCATTCCCAATACTTATAATAGCGCCGGCACCGTGTACGGCATAAGGTCCATTGTAAACCATAATCTGGGCGGTCCGCATTATGCTGGATATTTTGAAGCAGCCGGAAATCCTTACGGCAATGGCATTGGGGTATACGCAAAAACAACGCACACGGATACTAACGGACCGGGATTTCAATCTGCGATTTTTGCGGACGCGTACTCAAATATTGGAATTTCCAACGCTGGATATGCTGTCGCTGTACAGGCAAACACAAACGATTATGTGAACAATGTCAATTTATTTTTGAAGTCCAATTATACTGGTGCATCTGACCAAAACACGGTAATTATCAATAGGAACGGGAATGATGTCGGCTATATAAGAACGAACACGACGGCCTCTTCATTCTTAACCTCTTCAAGTTCCGGATTAATCGGTATTGACGCCAATGCCGTCGCTATCAATACTGCATCGAATGAAAGGGTTAGAATCACAAGCGGCGGCAATGTCGGCATCGGAACGACGACGCCTGCAAACAAACTCGACATTATCGGCAATCTGTACAGCAGCGGATTTGCCGGCTTTGGCAATGGCGCCACACCTGGCAGCGGATCTTTCTTCGACAATACCATTTCCATTTTGCCGCACATAAGCAGCGTTAATACTACAACTAATACCACCGACCGTGAGGCAGGCATCTGGTCACAACTTTTCCTTAACAACTCGGTCGATAACGCCGCTACCAAATACGGCATCATGGGTAATGTTGAAGTCTTAGCTTCCAACTCTATGAATTCTCCTACGCGAGCATTACGTGGCGTTCAGGGTGCAGTTGATCATGTCGGCAGTGGGACACTCGTTGAAACAAATGGAGGTATCTTCTTCTCTGAGATTAAAAACAGCGGAACAATAACCCTCTCTACTGGTGTCGTGGGAAATTCTCTCATCGATACGACTGGAACCATGACGTATGCCGTCGGCGTGCAAGGAAACATTAACGTATTCACGAGTGGGGGACACATAACCAATACGGCGAAAGCCTTCAATACGACAATAGACAATTATGGTACCATCGCTACCGCCTATGGACTCTATGTCTCTGCTCCGACCGGCACTGGCACCATCACTAATAAATATGCAATTGCCACTGAACCAGGAGCGGGGAATGTGGGGATCGGGACGACGACGCCCCTGGCGAAACTCTCCGTCTTGGGCGGGGACAGTCTCAATACATCTTTCGGACTGAACGTAAGCGGCGCCACCGGTATTGGGCTGGTCGTGACCAACGGCAACAACGTCGGTATCGGGACGACCACCCCAAGCAAGAGTTTGACTGTCAATGGAAATGTATTACTTCAATCGACGACTAATACCGCAAACGCTTTTGATATCCAGAATTCCAGTGGCACTTCAATATTAAACGTCAATTCAGCACATAATTGGGTGGGTATTAATAAGAGTCCAGTTGCGACTTTGGATGTAGCCGCATCAAGCCCGTCATACTTCGACGACTTCGAATCGGGAGTATTGTCGCCATTCAGTTCTGTCAGCGCCAAGCCGTTTACTGCGTCGACCGCGTATGCCTATGCGGGTAACTATGCCGCTGGGGTATTTATGAATCAGGGCGATGGTGATAATTCTATATTATCTCTCAGTAAGACCCTGAATTCTGTCGGTACCATATCGTTTTATTATAAATGTTCAAATGACTTCCCTTATGACAGTTCTGTATTTTATATTGATGGCAACGCAGACAATTCGCTTTGTAGCGGAGGTCAAACAAAGGATTGGACACTGGCATCATATCCCCTTTCTTCCGGTGCACACACTTTCTATTGGAAAATAAATTACACGAATGCCTTGATAGCGAATGAATATTTATTTATCGATAATGTCGAAATCACAAATTCCGGCACAGGTATCGCAGCTTTGTTTAATGGCGGCAACGTCGGCATTGGGACAATTACGCCGGTAGGGAAACTTGACATCAAAGGCGCAGGAACAACGACAGGCATAGCACTACAAACACAGGATTCAACAGGAAAATTAGGCTTGTCGGTGCTCGATTCCGGTGTCACAACCATCAAAGGTTCATCGGTC
>Ga0194047_10001851_pt1 | contig 12527 bp, 14 predicted proteins | sample JunL225m_MetaG_2_FD_160070 | JGI IMG/M metagenome (GOLD analysis project Ga0194047, IMG submission 160070) | Anoxic zone freshwater microbial communities from boreal shield lake in IISD Experimental Lakes Area, Ontario, Canada - Jun2016-L221-5m | ecosystem: Environmental > Aquatic > Freshwater...
GACAAACATGACATTGGGAAGAGAATTTAAGAATTCAGGCATAGGTATTCAATGTAATGATGGCAGGTTGTAGCTGTCTATTTCTTATTTGACATAATAATGATTATACGCATATTATTATGGAGATTAAGGCTGCATCAGCTTTGAGGTACTCAAATAAGGTTGCTTGTAGAGTTTTAGCCAACGAGAACGTAATCCTTCGCTAATTTCTGGCTTTCCGTAGATATCAGCAATATCAATAGCCGTAATACCCTCTGTATTGCGCAATTGAAGATTCGCGCCTTTATCAAGCAAGAGTTTGACTAAGAGTTCATTACCGGAGTGAACGGCCATCATCAATGGTGTAGCTCCACCTAAGCTAAGCGAATCAACCTTAGCGCCATTAGCAATGAGAAATTGAGCAACATCTAGATGACCCTTGGAACAAGCGTAATGCAAGGGAGTCCAACTTATATGATCAAGTTGAGCTTTATTTTTCAATACCAAGGTCCTGACTAGAGGCAAATCCCCGTTTATTGAAGCCATCATTAATGGCGTTTCACCTTGCTTATTTGAAAGATCAACATCCATACCCTTGGATACTAAAAGAAGGTCAATTACTTGATATGAACGATCCTTGATTGCTAAGACCAACATAGGATTGCCATACAAATCCACTAAATTAGGATCTATTCCCTGAGAAATCAGTGATTTAACAGTATTAACATCATCAAATTTCGCTGCTTTTATGAAGTCATTACGCTGAGAATCCGATTGTGAAAAAACAGGCTGTATAAAAGACAGGCTTAAGGCTATAACGAAAGAAAAATACTTTAGATAATACATGAATTTTATTATTTATCTATATGAAAACATTGAAAAAAATTCTTTGATGTTTGATAGCCCAACGTCTCCAATGGAACCCCCTTCAAATCTGAAATAAATTCAGCAACTTTGGCAACCCAGGCTGGTTCATTAATTTTGCCTCGATAAGGTATCGGGGCTAAATATGGCGAATCTGTCTCAATCAGCATCTTTTCCAGAGGCACCTGTTTGCAGGTCTCCTGAAGCTCTTTGGCGCTCTTAAATGTCACTATTCCAGAAAAGGAGATATAAAAGCCCATGTCCATGGCAGCCTTTGCCACTTCATAGCTCTCAGTAAAGCAATGCATTACCCCGCCTATTTGATCTGCGCCCTCCTCCTTGAGGATTCTGATGGTGTCAACCGATGCAGAGCGAGTGTGAATGATGAGTGGTTTTTTTGATGCCAAGGCGGCACGTATGTGGATCCTAAAACGCTCTCTTTGCCACTCTAAAGAGTCATAACTACGATCACCCATTCGGTAATAGTCCAGCCCTGTTTCTCCTATGGCGATGATCTTAGGGTGCTTTAAAGCAGTCTCAACTAAAAACTCAAGGCTAGGCTCAGGCGTATCCTCATAGTCAGGATGAACACCAACTGAGGCGTAAAGATGTGGATTTTCTTGAGCAAGTTTTAGTACATTGGGGAAATCAGGTAAATCCACTGAAATGCACAAAGCATGATCTACTCTGGCGGCATTCATATTCGCCAACACTTCGGGCAGGCGAGATTGAAACTCAGGAAAATCGAGGTGACAGTGTGAGTCTATGAACATGAATCAATATTTTAGTCTGCCTTAAGCCTCAAATACTTGTTGATATTGAGATAGCAGGGCTTCGAGCTGAACCCTGGTTGCCAAAGGATGGTTTTCATGCCGGCGGGATTGGATTAGGGATCTCCAGAACAGCATTAACCTAGAAATATTTGCTTTTTGTGCAAGCGCTTGTATGGTGGCAAGATGCTTTGGATAGTATCTGGGGGTGCCACCTTGGGCTATATTTTGTAGATCAGAAACCCAACGTTGCATAGTAGCGAGCAAAATAGGATATTGGGCCTTGTGAATTTTCGCTGCAGTTTCAAGCCAATTAATCCTAGCGCCCTGAGACATGGATTGCAGAAGAAAACGGGACGCTTGTAGTGCAATAGTAAGTTCATCCTTTTCATCTTTATTATGACGAGCGAGTAAAGAATTGAGAACAGAGTATGGCGCTCCACCCTGCTCATCGTAGATTGTCTCTATATCGGCAAAATTGAATTTAGCATCAGGTAAATTGCTTACTTTTAAATTTAGCCACTCCAATCCAATTGCCCTGTCAGGCCTGGGTGCACTGAGTAGACGACAGCGTGAGCGGATGGTAGGTAATACACGATCTAAACGATCAGACAATAGGATGAAGATCGTATGTGCAGGAGGCTCTTCTAAGGATTTCAGTAATGTATTTGCAGAGTCAGACCGCAACATCTCAAGGGGATAAACCAGAATGACTCGGTTTCCACCACGATGAGACCCAATCGAAAGGCTTTCTATCGCTTGTCGAGTTTCCTCGATAGAAATATTTTTCTTTTCTTTTTTCTCCGGAGACTCTCCGTCAGAATCATCGCGAATAGATTTCCCCCTTTTAGGTAAATCATCGCTTTCATAATCAGCATGCGGTAGCAATTTTCGATGCGTTTCTGGCACTAAAGCAATAAAATCAGGATGATTCGCCGTATCAAACCAGTGGCACGCTTCACAATGGTTGCAAGGTTTAGATTCTATTGGCCCCGATTTTTCACATAGAAGGGCTTTTGCTAAATGAACTCCGAATTCAAATTTACCAATTCCAGGTTGCCCGTGTATTAATACTGCATTGGGAAAATTGTGCAAGTCAAAGCTATTCCATAATGGTTCAAGCCATGGGGCTACTTGGCTTTGATGCTCTGTAGATTTTGATGATTCACGCATTTATAGGTTTATCTTTATCTCTTTCAGGCCCTTCCAAATTACCTCTGGTGTTTGAGTGGCGTCAACTAAATGAAAGCGTTTAGGATCCTCCTGGGCACGACGCAAGTACTCTTGACGAACCTTTTCAAAAAAATGGAGATCCATTTTTTCAAATTTATCAGGAGCCCGGACTTTTGATCTTCTGGATTCAGCTACGGAGCCGGGTAAGTCGAATAAGATTGTTAAGTCAGGCTGGAGAATTGCTCCGTTGGCTTGCTCTTGAACCCAGCGCTCAAGAATATTGAGCTTCTCAATACTTAAGCCCCTACCCCCTCCTTGATATGCAAAACTCGCATCTGTGAACCTATCTGAAATAACAATGTTTCCAACTTGTAGTGATGGCTGAATAATTTGCGCCAGATGTTCCCGTCGAGCTGCAAACATTAATAAGGCTTCTGTTTCAAGATTCATTGGTGCATCTAGTAATAAATTCCGTAATTGCTCCCCTAGTGGAGTGCCCCCGGGCTCGCGAGTCAACACCACGTTGCGTTCTGGAAAGGATTCTTGCAGTAACTTAGCAAATGCTTCGATGTGGGTACTTTTTCCAGCGCCATCAATACCCTCAAAGCTAATAAAAAATCCCAGATGTAATGAACTCATATGAATACTTTATTTATTAAGGCCTGCTTTTAATGACTTCTTGCGTTGATACCGATCAACTGCACTTTCATGCTCAGTAAGGCTATTCGAAAAGTGGCTGGTTCCATCCCCACGAGCTACAAAGAACAAAGCGGTACTTTGCGCAGGCTTTACAGCCGCCTGGATTGATTCTAGGCTAGGCATCGCTATGGGTGTTGGAGGTAATCCTTTATGCATGTAGGTATTGTAAGGACTGTCTCTACGAAGATCTGTTTTGCGCAAATTACCATCAAATCGGGGTCCAATTCCATAAATAACAGTTGGATCAGTTTGCAAAGGCATAGCCTTATTGAGGCGATTCAAAAATACAGCCGATACCTGGCCTCGGTCACTAGCTCGCCCTGTTTCTTTTTCAATGATCGAGGCCAAAATCAGAAGTTCATATGGTGACTTGAGAGGTGATTTATCAACCTTTTGCTCCCAAGCCTGGGAGATCTGTTTTTGCATTGCTTGAGATGCTCTTCTATAAATATTAATATCTGGCTCATCAGGATCAAAAATATAGGTATCAGGCATAAATATTCCCTCCACACTCGGATAATTTAGCCCAAGGCTTTGAAGCAAGTCTTTCGAGCTAATACCTTTGGTTTGGTGAATCAATGCTGGATGGGCATCAATCAGGTTGCGTAATTGCCAAATTGTCATTCCTGGAATGATGGCAATACTTTCACGGACTCTATCTCCCCGGGCAATTTGCAAAAGAACTTTCCCAATGCTTACCCCTGTTGGTAGGAGATAGGTGCCTGGCTTTAGTTTTGAACCAATGAAAAGTGCTCTGGCGCTCATTTGAATAAACAGGGGGGATGAGCCTACCCCTTGCTCTTCTAATTGTGCAGCAACCCCCGCAAGACTAGATTGAGGCTTAATCTTCACCTTATAGACTGGCGCCTCAGGAATATTACCCACCCTTGGTACTGCAGGCCATAAAAAGACCATTCCATAGAAAATCACAATTACAGCAACTAGCCATAGGATGTAGCTTTTGAATCCTGGGGACCTTGATTTATTGTGGACGAAAAGATTTCTGCTCTGAATTTTTTTGCTCATCAGGCTATGATAAAAGGGTCATGACAAATACTTCCCAAAATAACCCTACTTCAACTGGTTTTCCCCTATCCGGGATAAGCCTCCTCCCTCAGTGGGGCTTGATCTTGATTGAAGGCGAGGATGCAACCAGCTTTCTTCAAAACCAACTGACCAATTCCGTTATGGGATTGCAGGCAACCCCTCCCACTAAGATTGCACAATCCTTTAACTTTGTTCGCTTGGTTGGGTATTGCAATGTCAAGGGAAGATTGATGGCTAGTGCATGGCTTGCACTTTACCCTGAGACCGTAGGCTCGATTAATCGTTATGCCCTCTTTATTAGCAAAGATATTGCAGCAAGTTTTGCAAAACGTCTTTCGATGTTTGTCTTGCGCTCCAAGGTAAAGATAAAAGATGTTTCTGATCAATGGTGCGTAGTGGGAAAGTATGGAACTGCACTGCAAGTTGAAAAATTTGGCCAGAGAGATGATGGCGTTGCACTGATGCTTCCAGAGGTATTCAATAACGGTCAGTCTTATTCGCGACTTCTTATAGCCAATCCCATTTCTGATGAGTCCACTCTGTTATCAGAAAGCGCATTGTGTCAGTGGAATAGTCTCGAGGTTCTTAGCGCCATACCTAGAATTGTTTTAGCAACTCAAGAACAGTTTGTCCCCCAAATGATCAATTTTGAATCTGTGGGTGGGGTCGATTTTAAAAAGGGGTGTTTCCCAGGGCAAGAGATTGTCGCGCGCAGTCAATACCGTGGTTCTATTAAGCGGCGGCTGCAGTTAGCGCATTTGGAATCTAAGTCTGATGGCTCTGACATATCACCTGGTACCGAATTGTTTCACCAGAATGACCCAGATCAGCCTGCTGGAATGGTAGTTCTATCAGCTGTTAATGCAGAAAACCCCAATTGGATCGACTTTCAGATTGAATGCAAATTAGAAGCGCTTGAGCATGGTGAAATACACCTTGGAAGTAGTCAAGGACCTGTGTTAAAAATAGATCCATTGCCCTATCCATTGCTGGAAATTTAATCAAATATGTGCCTCATTTTATTTGCCTGGAAATCACACCCTGACTACCCATTGGTAGTGGCTGCAAATCGTGATGAGTTTTATGAGCGAGATACCGATGGTATGGGATGGTGGCCAGAGCACCCCCATCTATTAGCAGGGCGCGATCGCGCTGATGTATTGGGAAGTCCTGGTACATGGTTGGGTTTTACTAAGACAGGACGCTTTGCAGCACTTACTAATGTTAGGGCTCCAAGTGAAAAAAATCCAGATGCTCGAACCCGCGGTGAGCTTTCTTTGATGTACTTGATTAATAAAGATCGTCCTAATGATTTCATTCAAAATCATTCCAAGCGATTTTCGCAGTACAACGGATTTAATTTATTGATGGCAGATCTTAGCGATCCTGAGAATGCAGAGATGCACTGGGTTAGTAATCGGATGATGATGGGGTCTAATATTCGACCGAGAAAAGTATTTCCTGAACAAGCCTTATCGCCTGGTGTCTATGGCCTATCTAATGCTATGTTAGATACACCTTGGCCTAAAGTAAATCATCGGGTGGCTGCATTTGCCCAGACTTTAGCGATGGATCAAGGACAGCTTAAAAATGCAGACCAATACCTTAAATTATTGGCCGATACCCATGTCGCAAGCGATCATGAACTGCCCAATACGGGGGTAAATCGTGATTGGGAGAAAGCCCTCTCGCCAGCATTTATTAAGACTCCTTCTTATGGAACTCGCTCAAGCACTATTTTGCGTATTCGCAAAGACGGTCATTTTGAAATGGTAGAGCGCCGTTTCGACGCAAGCGGCACTATTGGACATGACGTTATCACTGGTGCACTGAGCGCTGTACCCGGCTCTAATCTTTCTGTGTAGATCTATTCTGAACGGTTGTCATCGTTCACTACTCTAGATCCATCAGCATTGCGTGTAGCTAGACGCTTTAAATATTTGAAGGTACCAGTTGCCATACAGCATACCTCGCCCTGATCGTTATATAACTTGGCCTCACAAAAGGCCATAGTCGCTGTACGGCGTACCGTATCTGCTTTTACGCGAAGTACACCATTTGCGGCTTGCATAAAGTTATTTTTTAGTTCAATAGTGACTACACTGCGGTCAGCCGGGTCACCTGATCTTGCTGCAACTGCCATTGCTACATCCATGAGTGTGAGTAAAACCCCACCATGCGCTACCTCCCAAGTATTAGTGTGTTCTGGCTTCAGGGCTAGCAATATTTCTCCTTTACCCAATTCGGCGCTTAGGCAGCGTACGCCTAATAGCTTTAGAAAAGGAACATTTAATTCTTCACCTAAATTGGCTAGCTGAGTTTGCGGGTTAATTTGTACTTGTTTGTTCATAGGTCAATTTTAGGGGCTTAAACTTTGTTTGCAATTTCCCCCTAGAATAGCTCAATATGGCCTTTACATTAACTGGCGACGATGCTTGCCTACTAACACTCCCCACCCCTGTTCCTAACCCTTATTGGGTAGCATTTTCACCATCAGCAGCAAAGCTCCTTGATATTCCGCTAGATGAAAACGGCTTACCTCAGGACCAGTTGTGGTTAGCGCTGTTGGCGGGGAACCAGCTGAAAGTGAGTGACTATCAATTTTCTAATCCAGTAGCTACCGCATATAGCGGTCATCAATTTGGAGTCTGGGCTGGCCAGCTTGGTGATGGTAGAGCAATTCTTTTGGGTGAGATTGCCGGTCAAGAATTACAGCTTAAGGGCGCAGGTAAGACACGTTACTCACGCATGGGTGATGGTAGAGCTGTTCTACGCTCTTCCATACGAGAATTCTTATGCAGTGAAGCAATGTATGCTTTAGGAATTCCAACTACGCGGGCGCTCTCGGTTGTAGGCTCTGATCTCCCCATCGTGCGGGAAACCCTCGAGACTGCTGCGGTATGTGCACGCCTTGCTCCTAGTTTTATTCGCATTGGACACTTTGAGCATTACAACGCCTTAAATGACATCACAAGACTTAAAGAGCTTGCTGACATGATGATCAAAAATCACTTTCCTAACTGTATTGAGAGTGACTCACCGTATTTGGATCTTTTTAAAAACATTTCCAGTAAAAATGCTAGCCTAGTAGCTCAGTGGCAAGCTGTCGGTTTTTGTCATGGCGTTTTAAATAGTGACAACATTAGCGCCTTAGGGCTCACCATGGACTATGGCCCTTTTGGATTTTTAGATTACTTTCAAATGGATCATATTTGCAACCATAGTGATCACGGTGGTCGCTATGCCTACCATCATCAGCCCCAAATCATGCACTGGAATATGGCATGCCTTGCTAGCGCACTTCTGCCCCTATTGGAGTTACAAGACAACTCAGAAAAGGCTCTGGCATTGATGCGATCAGCGTTAGATGAATTTCCAGTGCAATATGCAAAAGAATGGCAGGCATTATTTAGAAAAAAACTGGGATTGTTGACATCCCAAGAGAAAGATATTACGTTACTAGAACGTCTACTGCAGTTTATGCATGACTCAAAAGTAGATTTCACATCCTTCTTTAGGCAGCTTGGCAATATTAAAATGGATGAGCCTATTGAGATGATTCCACTACGAAATCAATTCATAGATCGCCAGGCATTTGATCAGTGGCTTAAGGACTACCTTTTACGCCTACATTCTGAAAATAGTTCAGATAAAGGTCGCAAATGCATAATGGATCAAGTGAATCCCAAATTTGTATTACGTAATCACTTGGCACAAAGAGCAATAGAAATGGCACAGCAGAATGACTTTTCTGAAGTATATAAGTTAAATTTAATCTTAAATAATCCATTTGATGAACAAGCAGATTTTGAAGAATATGCAAATCCACCACCACCTAACCTAGAGGCAGTTCAAGTCAGTTGCTCTTCATAAATAAATTTAAGAAACGATGGGACTATCAATATGAAAAAAACGGATCAAGAATATAAAGAAGTCTTGAGCGATATGGAATATCGCGTGACACGCGAAGCAGCAACAGAGCGTCCTTTTTCTGGAAAATACTGGGATCATTGGGATCAAGGAAAATATAAATGTATTTGCTGCGGCACCCCTCTTTTTCTTTCCCAAACAAAATTTGATGCCGGCTGTGGTTGGCCGAGCTACAACGCCCCAGAAGAAAAAATGGCTATTAAAGAGATCCGTGACAGTAGTCATGGAATGGTTCGGACTGAAGTTCGTTGCGCTAACTGTGATGCTCATCTTGGGCACGTATTTGATGATGGCCCACAGCCTACTGGATTACGCTACTGCATCAACTCAGCCTCGCTCAGTTTTGAACCCAGCGACAATGCACAGCCGAATCCCAAGGACTAATTTGAAATAGCAGGATAATCGTCCCATGAAATTTTTATTCGACCTTTTCCCCATTATCCTGTTCTTCATTGCTTTCAAGTTCGGTGATATTTACACTGCTACGATTGTTGCAATGGTGGCAACGATTGGTCAAATTCTCTGGGTTTACTATCGTCATCGCAAAATTGATGCCATGCAATGGGTCAGTCTGGTAATGATCTTAGTGTTTGGCAGTCTTACCATCTTCCTGCATGACAAAACCTTTATTCAATTAAAACCTACTGCCCTATATTGGCTATTTGCATCGGTTCTCTTTATTAGCTCAGAATTCTTTCAGAAAAACTGGATTCAAGTATTAATGGGCAAACAAGTGACGCTTAAGGAAAAAAGTGCTCATTCTGTTTGGCATCAATTAAATCGAGCTTGGGCTGCCTTTTTCTTTTTCATGGGCGCTCTCAACCTTTATGTTGCATTTGAATATTCTGAGGAGACTTGGGTTAACTTCAAGCTCTTTGGGAGTACCGGCCTCTTAGTGATCTTTGTCATTATTCAAGGACTTTGGTTAAGCCGCCATATGGAGCACACAGAGACGTGAATCTGAATCAAAAGAGAATTGTTGCTTTCGAAGAAGATCTTAGCAAGTCCTTCACTGTAAAACACCTTCAGGTAGATGATGAAAGCCATTTGCACGCGGGTCACGCTGGAGCTGCCTCTGGTGGAGGTCATTTTAAGGTGACTATCGTTGCCCCAGAATTTACGGGCTTAAGCTTAGTGGCACGCCATCGAGCAATTTATGCAGCTTTAAATAAACACATTCCCCTAGAAATTCATGCCCTCACTATCTCGGCCCTCACCCCAGAGGAATTCTGGGCTTGATAGTGTTTTAATATAGGTCAGCATCGTTATCTTCCATTACCCTCATAAAAATCATGTTCACTAAACAACAATACATCGCCATCAGCTTTTTAAGTACCTGTCTCTTCTCAACTACTGCTTTTGCTCAGAATGCTGCAATTGTGAATGGCAAAGCAATCCCTAAAGCCCAGCTCGATAAATTGGTTCAGAAATCTAATCAACCGGATAGCCCTCAAGTTCGTGAACAAGCTCGGGAAATGCTAGTAACCCGTGAACTTGTTTTACAGGAAGCTGATAAGCGTGGTCTTATTCAAAAGGAATCTGTTCGAGATCAGCTCGAGCAATCACGCATGGGTGTGTTAATTGCTGCTGTTTTTGAAGATTATGTTGAAAAAGAAGGCGTTGCAGATTCTGATCTCAAGGCTGCCTATGAATCAGTAAAGACTCAATACACTGGCAAGGAATATCACGTTGAGCATATTTTGGTTGAAAAGGAGTCTGATGCAAAAGCGATTACCGCACAACTAAAAGCTGGCGGAAATTTTGAAGAAATCGCTAAGGTCAAATCTAAAGATCCAGGCTCTGCTCCAAATGGTGGAGATTTAGGCTGGGTTTCTGATAAAGCACTAGTCCCTGAATTCACTAAATCTATGGTGACATTGAAGAATGGCCAGATTACAGATAAGCCTGTTAAATCTCAATTTGGCTGGCACATTATTAAGATGGTTGATGTACGGGATGTAAAAGCGCCAAGTATGGAAGAGCTTAAAGATCAATTAAAGCAAATGATCATGTCAGATCAAAATTGGCAAAAAGCAAAATTTTCTGAAATGATGCAAAAGCTGCGTTCAAAGGCAAAGATTCAATAAGCTTTCGAAGTTTTATCTAGCGGAATAATGACGAGGCCGTAGTTTTTGAATCGCCATGCCAGCTAAGCCGCAGGCAAAAGCAGAGACTACAAAGACGTCCCTAGGTTGTGTGGCTTCCCATATCCAACCTGCAAATAGACCCCCAAAGGTCCCCCAGAAACCATAAGAAACGGTCGCCATGAGCGCCTGTCCCCTTGCTTGAAGGGGTCCTGTAAACCAGCGCTGTAAAAGCTTGGTTGCTGCACTGTGATGGGCTGCAAATGTTCCAGCATGCATTACTTGCGCAAATATTAATACAAATGTGAATGGAAAAAAGGCCATTAAAGCAAATCGAATCACGCCAATACCAAAAGAGGCCTGAAGAACTACTTCGGGATCAAGCCTACTTAAAACTTTACTTTGGAAATAAAAGAAGACAACTTCAGCAGCCACTCCTAGAGCCCAAAAGAGCCCTATTTGTAATTTATCGTAACCAAGATTTGAAAGATAGAGCGAGTAAAAAACATAGAACGCAGCATGGGCAAACTGCATAAAAAATCCAGAGAGTAAAAACCAGCGGACATCAGGGTTCAGTAATACCGCAAATAATTCACCCTTAACTAATTTTCGGCGCTCTATTTTTGGCTCATGTAATAAGAAGGTCACCATTGCCAGTGCGATAAATACGCAGGTGCCTACTAGTGGATATAACTCAATCCCCTCGCGCTGAAATAATTCGCCCGCAAAGAGCACCATGGCAATAAATCCAATAGAGCCCCACAGACGTAATCGACCGTAGCGCTTATCAAAGGAGTTATCTTTAAAAAGTGCGTGTACGGTAGCAGATTCGCCAAGAGGCATGAGGCTACTTAAGATAGTGTGCAAGACAAACATCCAGATAAAAAAGGCCATGTAGCTATGCAAAAAATATATCGTTATAAATACCAGCGCAGCAAGACAAGCGCAGAATCGAATGATCCCTATGCGGTTAGATAGATAGTCAGAAAGCCATCCCCAGGAAAACGGTCCAACAATGCGAGTAATTTGCAGCATTGACATTAGTACAGCAATCTCAATGACAGTGAAGCCTCGGTCTAAAAAAAATAGACTTGCATATGGAGAAACAAGGCCAACATAGGCAAAGTACAAAAAGAAAAAGGACCCGAAGGCCCAGCGAACCAGTGGTGTCATTTCAATGGAGTGCGCTAATCAGTTTTAGATCCAGGACGCGATGCTGGAATGGGTGCTGCAGGCAAGGAAACATCGCCACATTGAGCGCGGTGACGTAAAACGTGGTCCATTAGCACCAGAGCAAGCATAGCCTCGGCAATTGGGGTTGCGCGAATACCAACACAGGGGTCATGGCGACCCTTTGTTTGGACGGTAATAGAATTGCCCTCTAAATCAATCGATTGCTTTGGACTATGAATACTGGATGTTGGCTTGATCGCAATAGATACGCGGATATCTTGGCCCGTACTAATACCGCCCAGTGTTCCACCGGCATTATTACTTTCAAAACCATTCGGAAAAAGTTCATCGCCGTGCTCGCTACCGCGTTGTGCAACTGACTTAAAGCCAGCGCCGATCTCTACACCTTTCACTGCATTAATACCCATCATGGCATGTGCAATATCAGAATCGAGCTTATCAAAAAGCGGTTCACCAAGTCCTATTGGGACATTGCGAGCCCGAACCTCAATTCGTGCACCACAAGAGTCCCCTGCCTTACGCAATTCATCCATATAGGATTCAAGCTTAGGGATCATTTCTGCATTAGCTGCAAAAAAAGGGTTTTGCCCAATCTGAGCTAGATCTTGAAAAGGAATTTCCAGCTCGCCAAGCTGACTCATGTAGCCATAAAACTCGGTACCGTACTTTTCGTATAGCCACTTTTTAGCTATTGCAGCAGCAGCTACTACTGGAGCAGTCAAACGAGCTGATGATCGACCTCCACCTCGGGGATCTCGAAATCCATATTTATGATGATAGGTATAGT
>Ga0194047_10001855_pt1 | contig 12504 bp, 4 predicted proteins | sample JunL225m_MetaG_2_FD_160070 | JGI IMG/M metagenome (GOLD analysis project Ga0194047, IMG submission 160070) | Anoxic zone freshwater microbial communities from boreal shield lake in IISD Experimental Lakes Area, Ontario, Canada - Jun2016-L221-5m | ecosystem: Environmental > Aquatic > Freshwater >...
TATTACGGGAAGGCAGCGAAGCATAAACATCAGTTCCGGAAGAATTCAGAAATTCTCTGGCATAAATTACTAATAAACCTCCCACATCGTGTTTTTCTTTGAAAGTTCGGTTGTACTGACCAACCGCTTCAAAATAAAAACTGTTCGAAGCTAATTTGTTGATAGGGCTAGTGCTTAAATACTCTGTTCCTTCGCTTATCTGTTCAATACTGTGAATTACACCTGTTTCCGTATCGACCTCTTTCATGCCATAATAAAATGGTGTAAACCCGCGTGAAGTTTCACTCATGCTATAAGAATTCAACGATGCCATTCCACGCAATTTAAGCCCTTTGGTTATCATTCCTAAGTCTTGTTCTACCTGAAATTGGGCTGTTGTAGTTGAAGAAAAACGGTCTTTGTACCCTTTTACCATTTCGGCATAGGGATTTGGGTAACCTCCATTCCCTTTATTTCCAAACAATACATGGTTCACATATTGAGTACTCTCATCTTTGTCATAGTACTTTGGAAAATTCACCGGGTTAGCCTGCATTACCATCGAGAAAATACTTCCTGCATCGTTTAATGGCCCATTATACCGATCAATAAGCGAATAAAATTTAACTGATGCTTTTGTTGTCTTAGTTAGATTAACATCGATATTAGCACGCAGGTTATAGCGTTTTATGTCGATATTATTATTGAAGTTATTCATTTTATCAACATTCAATAATCCTTTTTCATCGTTGAAGGAAACTGACAGATAATACTGAGCAACTTCACCACCACCACTTACACTCATATTAGCTTTTTGATTTTGAACAGTAGTACGAAACAACTCCTTATACCAATCCACATTCGGGTATATTTGTGGATTTAGTCCATTTCGTGTTCCTTCAATTTTATCTTTTGAATAATAGAGTAGAGCTTCGGGGTCACGCGTGCGTAATGACTTATTATACAGCTCCATATAATCTACCCCACTCAAAAATTGATTCGTCATTGTAGGTGAAGTAATTGAATTTTCGACACGGAATGTGATACTTGCTTTCCCTTTTTTTCCACTTTTGGTTGTTACTAAGATGACTCCGTTAGCACCCCGAGCGCCATATAATGCTGTGGCTGTGGCATCTTTCATAATAGAAAAACTGGCAATATTATCTGGTTCAATTCGAGCTAAATCGGTTGTAGTTACTTCTAATCCATCAATCAGAATAAGAGGACTATTAGCATAACCGAACGAGGTTACGCCACGTATAAAAAACTGAGCATTATCTTGCCCCGGTTCACCAGAACGTTGATAAGATATAATCCCTGCAATTTTTCCAGCTAAAGCATTCGTTAGATTGGTTGGAGCAATTTTTAATTCGGTAGGGTTGATAGTATTTATTGATCCAATAACACTGTTCTTTTTTTGAGTCTGAAATGCAACTACTTGTACTTCGCCCAATGTACTCATCGACTCTAATAGTACGACATTAATTACTGTTTGATTTCCAACCTTTATTTTTTGAGAATTAAATCCTACATAAGTAAATCGTAGCGAATCTTTTTCATTCAAATTGGCAATAGCGTATTTCCCATCTATTGATGTTATTGTTCCATTCGAAGAACCAATCTTAAATACTGATACGCCCGGCAAAGGATTACCTTCTTTATCAACAACTTGTCCCTTAACTAACGTTGACTGAGCAAAACTCATCTGCGTAATAGTAAAAAGGGCAAATAGTAAGATAAGGTTTGTAATTGTTTTTTTCATTTTTAAATTGAGAATTAAGATATTAAATATTAGATCACTTTGTGGTCAACTTATATTATTTGAAATTTTTGGGCTATTACATTTTGTTGGTCTGTTACTTTTACAATATAAATTCCTGATTTTATTCCATGAATATCTATTTTTTCAATGGATTGTTTACTTATAAGCATGCCTAACTTCCGACCTTGCAAATCAAGTAGTTCTATAGTTCGTGATTGTTCATTGTCAAATTGCAAAAAAAAAGAATCATGTACTGGGTTTGGATATAAAGAAAAGTTTGTTGTTTTTATTGATTCTACAGGAGTCAACTGTGAAAATTGAATCCAGTTTAAATTATATCCATTGGTACGTGACAATAAGCGTATTATATTTTTTCCGGATGTAAGTGGAATAGTTGCTGATTGAGTTTGCCAATTTTGCCAACCACCTGTCTGAGTAAAGGATACTGTTTTGACAGGAACCATACTTCCGTTTTGATCCTTTAAAACTGCTATTTGTGCAGAAGTTGTATTTACAGAAATACGAAAATCCATTTTATAATCTCCACTATTTTGTACCCATACATAATAATCCAAATACTTATCAGCAGCGGCATATGAAGTATTTTTACCAGCACCCGTATCGGTACAAGTTTCGAATGTAAATCCGTTATTAATTGTATAATCTTCGGCCTCTATTTTTCCGGGAATCATTTGATTTACTATTGTAAGATTTGACACTTCTGCATTTTGAAAAGTACTTAATGTTTGAGTACCACTTGTACAAGCAGAGGTCGTATAATCTATCTTCAAAATGCTTGTGTTGAGTATAGGTTCTGCAATTTTAATGTCAATTCTTGTGCTGTCTGTTAATGAAATATCAGTTGCAAGTATTGTAGCAGTTTTTCCATCAATTGAAATAACGAAAGGATTACCCACTAGCGAATAAACGGGTTTATTCATTTTTAATGTAACCGTATTTGCCCAGTTTGCGGTTTCGGCACTCAACATTTCAAATGCAGTACTTTCAACTGTTTTTGGATTACGAAGTTGAAAGTAATTGAAGTTTACACCTCCTTTTTCGAAAACGATTTTTACTTTCACATTCCCCGCGGGGATTATAACATTTGAAATTGCACTTGTTCGCCATGTTGACCAACCACCTGAAGGAGTTAAAGTAACACTTTTTGAGGCTCTTTTCCCATTCACTTCTACATAAACTTTTGCCGATCTGGATTGACTGGCATAACGCAGTAATATATTATATGTCAATTTTTCCGCCGATTGGATGGTATATTGAGTCCAATCACCATTTTCAACCCAACCCACATGATATCCATTGTTGATAGCATCATTACAGCTTCCGATATCAACCCCATCGTTTCGATATAGCCAACCATTATCCCATGCAGTATAATTACCATTGCTAAGATGATAGGTTGCATCAAGACTATCATTATAGGCATAGCCTGCACGACCATAATCATAATCAACTGCATAGATAGTGCTTGAAGTCGTATTTGTTTTGTATGGAAGTGTTTCTGTGGTCTGAGGTTGACGAATCATGGCATCGATAACGTCGTGCTGTATAACGCAGTTTTCCAGTTTATGATTATCGGCAAAAGTCATTACTGCCTGAAATGCATTATCAACGGTAGGCTTTGTTGCATTTCCCTTCCAATAATTTATAAGGTTGGTATAATCACTGTTAGTGGTTGCTTTTAGAATATTATTTATGCCCGATTTCTTTTCTGGCCAGAAAGACCAACCAATATTGTTTTTCTCCATCAAAACAATACAATCCGTAAACCAACGGTTTGAGTTTTCACCCGATTCTCCTAACCACACCGGGCAATTGTTATTATTACGTAGATCAATTATCCATTGAATAGAACTGGCGTCGTTGTTATTCCAGTATTTATGGAAACTGTATGCCATGTTTGTATCCCAGGTTGGAGTTAACCCTGAATAATCATTTGCAAAACCGTTACCTTCAATCACAATCATGTGATTAGGATCAACCTCGCGAATAGCGGTAGTTACACGTCCATACAATGACCGTACCTGAGAATTATTACCTTCAGGGAAACTCCAGTTTGTTTCGTTTAAAAGGTCGTAGCCGGCAATCCATTTATTCGTAGCGTATCTCTCGGCAATTTTTCGCCAAAGCGCCACAAATTTTGATTTGTTAGCTTCGCTTTCCCATAGTGATAGTTTTGAAGAGTCATAATCAGAGATTCCTGCATCTTTACCCTGAGCACCCGGAGCACCGTGCATATCGAGCATTACATACATTTTGTTTGTAGCACACCAGGCCATTAAACTGTCTAGTCGCACAAATCCACTCTCGAGCCATGTATTTACTCCCTGAACAGGCTCTTCTTCAATGGGCAAAGTAAAAACTTTATAATGCAAAGCTGGGCGAATACAATTGAAACCCCACCGTGCCATAGAGTCAACATCTATTTTTCTAAAATGATTATCGAGCCATTTAGTGTAAAACTGGTTTGTTTTATCAACCCCTATAATATCAGTTAGTTTCTTTTTAAATTCCCATTGAGTGTCTGCTGTACCTGAAGTTTGCATCATGTATCCTTCCTGAAGCATCCAATTTCCTGTGCCCAGTCCTTTTAGAATTAGATTTGCACCATTTTTATCAACGATTTGCTTGCCGGATGTATGTATGTATCCATTTTGCGCTTGAAGTAGAAAAGAAAAAAGGAAGACAAAAGAAAATAAAAGAAATTTCTTCATGATATATTTAATTTGAAAACAGTTTGATTTTTGACGAAACAAAAATACACTATATAATACACTAAAAATTTATCGTGATTTTAAAAAGTATGTGAGATTAACCTTTAGAATAGCATAACACATTGAATACAAAATACATAAAACATTTTAGGCAAATTTTAAAGTAGTATATATAATAGTTTATTGAGTTGAAAAAAATGATTTTTTATGATTTTTACTACAAATAAATTTCATTTCTGATGGTCATTCTCATTCCAATAAATATTTTATCATGTTTCTTGTGGAAAAAAAACAATCTTCGTTATAAGCAAAATTGTAGAGGGATAGAACTATTATTAGTAGTAGATGAAAAGTTGTTAAGCCAAACTTGTTGGTCAAATAATCCAATAATATTTAAACGATGGAAAAAAGGTTTTCGAACACTATCTGAAATTGGATTCAAAAAAATCTGGTTATCAACGAATTTGAGAAATTTTATTGTCAAATTCTTCTTTCTGTAGGTAAGTTCTGTTTTTTGTTTTAGTGCGATAATTGTATACAGTAGTTAAAGAATAACGCAAAAAAATGTGAAATTTTATTTCCATCGCTTATACCCAAGCGAATAAGAGCTATTATTCTGAGTTTAGGGTTAAGGGATTCATCTTTTTCAGAACGAATCTATCATCTCATTTAATAAGTTATTCACATTTTCTACAAAATCGCTCAAACTTCAACCATATTCGACATATTTTACCTGTATTAATATCTAAGGTTCACACATCCTATATCAATACAATCTGTTTATACATCTTAATTTAAAAAGAAAAAAGTATGTTTTGAATAAATAACTTCTAAAATTAATCTACCTTAGAATTCTTTAAAAGCAAGAAATTTGCAATAGAATTTTTATCTGACGAGATTTTTAATACATACATTCCAGCGGAAATGTCATTAATGATAACTTTTCTGATTAATCCTATAAAAGTTTTAATCAATTTACCTGTTAAATCATAAATATCAATTCTGTCAAATGGTATATTATTTGGATTTGAAATTAGGATCATATTTCCAACCGGATTGGGATAAATACTAATATTTTTATTTGAAGCCGGATTTAGTAATTCTGTATTTAGTTCAGAAACAATTTTCACCACATCAAAATCGATATCTTTTCCATCGTCTACACTTAATTTGAAATAATAATCTCCTTGTTTAAGTTCCGAAACTGTTGTTACAGCTGCACTAGGATTAACGATTACAGCAGTTGATGGACCTGCCAGCTGATCCCAATAGTAAACAAACTGATCATTATCTGCATCGCTGCTTACATTTCCATTGAGAGAACCTAAACCGGAAAAATTACCAGTACTACCTGCATCGGCATGAGGTACCAGATTGGTTGAATTTACAAAATTTCCATTCAAACTAAACGAATAAAAAGAAGAACCATAATCTGTTGCCCTCTTTACACAATTAACTTTTAAATACCTTCCAGACAATGAATTCAAATTTTCAATCGTAATTGTTCCACCGTTAAAAGCGGTATTCGAATAATAATTTTGCCATGATTTACCATCTGGAGAAATCTGAATATTGAAATTTGATGCGTAGGCAGTTTCCCAGATTATTTGTATAGCTCCGGGCCGTACCTGATGCTGTAAATCGACTTGCCACCACTGACCATCAAGCCATGCGGATGCCCAGCGTGTAGCTACATTACCGTCTACTGCCATCGACGCACTATATGTTCCCGATTCAAAACCCGAACAGATTGTCGGTTTCATCAAAGCTAGATTGGAATCGGTTCTGGGAGATTGAACACTAATAGTTATATCCGCTGAGTTCGACCCGCTATTATTTGTGCCTGTTAAACGAAAAACGTAGGTTCCTTCCGATATAAATTTTACAATCGTCAGCGCAGAAGCAGGATCTTTTATGACTGCTCCGGCCGGACCAGAAACCTGTGTCCAAAAATAATCCAGTTTTTGTTTGTTAATAGCGCCGCCTGACAAAGTTCCATCAAGAATTGTTTTAGCATAAGGCAGGTAAAGCTGTGATTCTGCAGCAGCAATTTTAACATCAGGAAATGACTGTAAAATATTTCCGTTCACAACAACTTCAAAAATGGAAAATCCATATTTGACACCGTTGATTGAAGTCCTTTCGAAACATGAAATCCTAATATATCTACCATGAACATTGTTGACAGAATATGATTCAGTGCCACCCGCACCGGCAGTTATGTTTTCGAGCGTTGTCCATTCGGTTTTGTTGAGTGAGCTTTCTATTTTATACGATTTGGCAAATGCACCTTCCCAATATATTGTAAATTTCTTAAGTTCGGCATTTGCCTGCAAATCAATTATAACACTCTCATTTTCAGTTCGGGCTGATTCCCAACGTGAAGTTAAATCTCCATCCACTAGATTAGACGCTACATTTGTTCCGTAATCAGAAGAAGTGGTTACTGGTTTTTGATAAGCCAAATTATTTATTTTCGGATCAACCTGAGGATCAAAGACTTCAAAATCACGTGAAAAAGTGTTGTTCGTTGCATCCCATTCTGCAGAAGTACCTGCAATGAATGCAAGATCACCAGAAAGTAAACTCTTTTTAATCTGATCCGGATTCCATATTCCTGTAGAATTGATAAGCCGTACCTGACCGGGAGCAATTTCGGATGTTACATTCGCCGAGGAAGCAACCTTAACGCCATCAATAGTAAAATCAATTGTAAATGGTGAATTTGAGTTGTTCATCGTGTTTCCCTGATTTTTTACCAATGCATAAAAACTAACCTCTTGTCCCACTAACGGATAACGGGGCATAGTATAAATTTGTGTAATTTTCAAATCTGGTTTTTGTTCACCATCGACAAGTAAAATATTCTTGCTTAAAGGTAAATTATCAGATGAGCCTCCTACCCGGATAGTGAAATTACCCGACTGAGCTTGATATTGAGTACCGTTCCAGAAATAAAAATCATCAGCACATAAATGGAAAATTACCGTTTTGGTTTCGCCCGGTTGAAGCGCTACACGTTCAAAACCCCGAAGTTCCTTTTTTGGCATCCAAAGTTCGGGAGCGGAAGGACAACTTAGATAAAGTTGAGCAACTTCTTCACCTGCCACAGCTCCTGTATTTTTTATTTCTACTGAAACATCAATTGGTTGCCCCGATACAGTTGCATCGGTGACTTTCATGTTACTATATTGAAATTTAGTGTAACTCAATCCGAATCCGAAAACAAATTCAGGAGTAAGATTGTGTTCGTCGAACCAGCGATAACCCCCATCGAGATTATCGGTAAAATGACGGAAGCTGTCTTCTGACCATGCCGGAAAATCACTAACCTGTTTTGGCATGGTAACCGGCATACGACCGGCCGGATTGTAATCGCCAAAAAGTACATCCGCGATAGCATTACCTGCTTCCTGAGCCGCATAAAAAGAATATACCAGACCTTTGATAGTTGAAATACAGGGATTAAGACTACACACACCACCACTCTGAATTACAACCACTAAATTTGGGTTCACTGAGGCAAGTTGCTGAATCAACTTTATTTGTAGCCCTGGCAAGTCAATGGAACCTGATTTCCGATCAGTACCTGTACCGTAACCTTCACCTTCCTGAGTTGCATCAAGTCCACCAGCAAAAATTACTACATCCGAATTTGCAGCCGCAGTAAGTGCAGAAGTGAATCCTGTTTTTGAGTCCGAATTAATATCACATCCTATTACATAAGTTACATTGGCAGCCCCTACTTTGGCCTCAATGCCACTTTTTACACTTATGGCATAAGGTGGAAATGTTTCGCTGCTTCCATAACAATTAAGGTTTTCAGCCGCTGCATTCGGTCCGATAAGCGCGATTTTCATCCCAGTTTTTTTAAGCGGCAAGATAGGAATTCCCGAAGTAGAGTTCTCATTTTTAAGGAGAATTACCGATTTTTGAGCTGCTAGTTTGTTCGTTGCATTGATTTCCGCTGTTTTAGCATCGGTTGCATTACCCACCGGAAAATAATCAAGCATACCTGCCAATATTTTTGTTTTCAAAACCCGTTTAACGGCTTTGTCCAAATCATCTTCGGAAACCTGCCCATTAGTGACCAATCCTGGAAGATTATTCGCATATTTATCGGAACCCATACAGATCTCAGTACCCGCTTTTAATGCCTTTTGCGAATCCCAAACTGCACCCCAGTCAGAAACCACATAAAAAGGAAATCCCCAACGATCTCTCAATCGTGTGGTAAGTGAGGCATAACTTTCACATCCTTTATCGCCATTTATCTTGTTATACGATCCCATCACACACATCACACCTACATCCTGCACCAAGGTCCGGAAATTATAACCTGAAAAATCCATCAGCCAACGATCAGTTGCGATAACATCCATATTGTGACGATCGGATTGCATACTTTCTCCCATAAAGTGTTTTGCTGTTGCAATTACCGGACTTTGTTGAATTCCGATGGCTTCGAATTTGCCAACCTGTCCGGCAAGATAAGAATCTTCACCACCACTTTCAGATGAACGGCCACCACGCGGGTCGCGACAAATATCGATGCACGGACCTAATTGTTGGTTCCGGTTAAATGCCCAAAATTCGACACCCATTGCCTGTCCAACACTCAATGAAACTCCCTTGTCCCATGTTGCCGCCATAGCAATTCCGGTCGGAAAAGCAGTAGCAGTTCTTCCATTCCTGTTTGCAGCAAACCTTACACCATGAGGACCATCATCCATAGTGAGCCCCGGAATCCCTAACCGGTTATTCGAGGGAGTACCACCAAAACTACTGTTAATGAGTTGATTGATTTTTTCTTGAGTAGTCATTGCATACACCAATTGATTTATGCGTTGATCGAGAGGTGACTGAGCAGTTGACCGAAATGAGAAAGAGAAGACAAGCACGAGAGTGAACAGAAGTGATTTAAAGTAATGTAATTGCATCATAGACAGGGCTTAATAAGTATCAGATTTGGAATAGTGTGATTTTGACATAACAAAAATATACTATTAAGACAATGATGATTCCTTATATAATTAGAAAGTATGTAAAGCACAACCACCTAAGCATACATAACACTTATATTGTGACACTTACATTCATGTCATAAAAATAAAAAGTAGTATGTATAGTAGTTGATTTAGTTGAAAAGACTGAATTTTATATCGATTTCTCCAGTAAATTAATTTAATTTTCTTTGTTGAATATATTCATATTGCATTATTATCACATTTCATTTAAAAAATGGTTTCGATATATGGAGTAGGGAAATTAAGATTTGTTACAAAAATGGTATACCTGTAAAAAAAGGGGGACGGCAAATTCTTTGATCAAATCTGCCATTAATAATAATCTCGGGTTGAGACAAGTAATTCATTGCAGCATTAAATATTATCTGGTAGCAATTCAGCACTAGAAAATAATATAAACAACAATATTAGTGGAAAGTATAGTATTCTTTGAGATATAAATATTAGTAAATTTGTGAAATAAATATTTTTAAAAAAGCATGACTTCGTTCAGCGGAAAACTGTAATGTTAATGGATATGTGATATCCTATTGTCAAATTCTTCTTTCTGTAGGTAAGTTCTGTTTTTTGTTTTAGTGCGGTAATTATATACAGTAGTTAATGAATAACGCAAAAATTGTGAAATTTTAATTCCATCGCTTATACCCAAGCGAATAAGAGCTATTATTCTAAGTTCAGGATTAAGGGGTTCATCTTTTTTCAGAACAAACCTATCATTCTCATTTAATAATTCATTTACTTTCTCAACAAAATTCGGGAATAACTGTAAAAAGGTGTTATCGAAATTTTGATATAACTCATCAAATTCTTCATCTACGATGTCTTGAGATTGTGTCATTAGCTTGGCATCGTTTATATTTCCATCTTTTATTTTATTATGTACTTTTTTACGGAAATTATCAATTTTATTGATATATGTGGAACAAAGTTCAATAAACCTACCGATATATGCCTCCTTAATAGTATTTGATTCGGACAACTCATTGTTCGTTAAGTTTAAAATATGATTTACTGTAGTCAGATCGTCATTCAGTTTTATTAGTTCTGCATTCAAATGATTAAGTTGGTCATTTGCAAGTTGTAGATTTTTTTTGGCAATAGACAAGCGTTTTATTTGCCTGTAAATAATAAATAAAGTGAAAACAAGCAAAAGCAACAAAGAACTAGTCAGGATTAGATAATTTTGCAATTTGGTTTTTTGATTCTCAATTTTAGCCTTATAGGTTTTATCTATCAGTGAAAATATTGAAGAGCTTTGCAAATTTCTTAATTTTGCATTGTAAAACATTGTTGCGTCCCATGAGAAACGAATATAATTATAAGCATTACCGATATCACCTTCTTCATACAGTATTTGGGCAAGCATCATTAACGATGCCTGATCTTTGATAGCTGACTGAATGTCTGAAATGGCAGAAAGTGCAAGATAGTATTTTTGCTTTTCCTTATTGCCTTGCCACTGATATAACTGAGAACGACGAAAAGTCACTAAAGCATAATCGGGTGTCCCTGAAGTAGTGTTTGATAGCGAAATATCATTCAATTTCAAGGCTACATCAAATTTATAAGCATTTCGTGCACTATCTTCTTTTAATTGTAAATATAAAGGGTTATCAGGAGTTATTGTAGCCTTTAATGAGATTAATTTGGCATCAAAAACTTTCCAATAAACCTTAGATTCTCTCTTGTCCTGAGTATAACTTGCAAGTTCACCATATACTCGTAGATAAGTGTTGTAATAGTTAATTAGTCTTTGATTTGATAGTCTTGAATAATCAATGTCCTCTAATAAATCAACTGCTTCTTTATATGATCCGACTGATCCCATTAAATATGCCATCTCTAGTTTACTTTCATATTCCTTATTTTTATCATGAAGGTGCAATGCAATTTCAATGTTCTTGTTTTGATAAAGTATTGCAGAATCACAAATATAAGGTTGGTATTCTTTGTATAACAGTGAGTTTGTTTCATATTCGGTTGTTGAGAAAGGTTTAATATGTCGTAATTTCTTTTTGTAACTTTCGATGCGTCTTTCCCTCTCTTGTGTATACAAGTTAGATTTTGAGATAGTACTGTCCAACCTTAATAAAACAGCCGAAAAATCTTCCTGCGAAAATAACACATTTGAGAATGATAAAAATAAAAAAATAAAAAATATTCTTATTATCAACTTGATATTATAGGTTATTGATATCATTTGAAATAGGGTGTATTAGAATTAAATACTTAGTATATTGCTTAGTAATGAATGAGTCTTTTATAATTCACTCATTTTGATTTAATATTTTTATAACAAGGCGCAAAGTAAATTCAACAGCAACATCATGCAAAACTACATAAAGTATATCAATATACAAAAAAAGAAATTTTCAACTATGCTGAAAATTTAAAAGGCCGATGCAATCAACGCCATTACGCCAAACCGCTGTTAGCGGTTGGCATTTTGGTTTTTATTCAAAGAATCAAATTAAAGAAAATATAACAAAGTTCTTGAATTTAGTTCTTAATCTCTTTCTCTACCGACTTAGCCGTGTCAAGAACGGTTTTTTCAAAGGGAATAGGTTTCCAGTTAAATGTCTTCATCGTAGAACTTACATCAGCTTCAATGGTGTTTCCTATAAATGGTAGCATTCCCTTCATTTCGTCATTAAATTTTGCCATAAATTTCAATAAAAAAGTAGGTGCCAGTCTGGTGCTAACTTTATCATATCCATTTGATTTCAAAATTTTTGCAATTTCCTGGATAGCATGAGGTTTTTCTGTGGTAACAATGAATCGCTTGCCGTTAGCATTTTCATTTTCTAACGCAGCCACATGAATAGCAGCTACATCTCTTACATCAGACATTACTGAATAAGCGTTGGGCAACATGGGCACTTGTCCTGTAATTAATTTTTTGAAAAAATCCATTGCTTCAGCAGCTAAATTGCCTGTCAGCGTTGGACCATAGATCGGTCATGGATTAACAACAACTAATTCTAATTTTGAATCTCCCGTTTGA
>Ga0194047_10001857_pt1 | contig 12496 bp, 12 predicted proteins | sample JunL225m_MetaG_2_FD_160070 | JGI IMG/M metagenome (GOLD analysis project Ga0194047, IMG submission 160070) | Anoxic zone freshwater microbial communities from boreal shield lake in IISD Experimental Lakes Area, Ontario, Canada - Jun2016-L221-5m | ecosystem: Environmental > Aquatic > Freshwater...
ACCCACAACGTGGCATCGGGCTTGTTGTCAAAGGTGAACTGTCGCTGCGACAGCACCAGTTCCGCTCCGTCAATGCGTACTGAAATCAATGGGTATCCGGCTTGCCAGATCCATGAGTCCATGAGTCGTCGCACAGGCACGATAGGGCCGCCATCAGTACTGACCACATGCTCAATTGCATCCCACAGGTCGTTGGTCTCTGTGTTGCCGTAGGCGTGAGTCTTTAAGTAGTGGCTAACACCGGCGCGGAAACGGTCAGGGCCGATGTATTGCTCGAGCATGCGCAAGATAGCGCCGCCCTTTTGGTACGTGAGCACATCGAACATGCCGTCAGCATCGGCAGGGGAATTAACAGGAAATTCAATGGTGCGCGTTGAATGCAGTGAGTCAACATCGAATGCGGCACTGCGGTCAAGACCAAATGATGTCCATAGTTTCCACTGCGGCATGAATGCATCACATGCTGCGTATTCCATAAATGTTGCAAATGCTTCGTTCAGCCAGATGCCATTCCACCAACGCATGGTGACAAGGTCTCCGAACCACATGTGTGCAAGTTCGTGCGCCACAACAAGTGCAACAAGCTCTTGTTCAATTTGTGTTGATGTTTCAGGGTCAACAAGGAGCAGCACTTCGCGGAAGGTGATGCATCCGACGTTCTCCATTGCGCCAGCTGCAAAGTCTGGCAATGCAAGAAGATCAACTTTGTCGCTGGGGTAGGGAACACCGTAATAAGTCTGGAACCAATCAAGAGCAAAGGTGCCAGCGCGCATGCCGAATTCAGTGAGGTGAGATTTTCCAGGTACGTGAATGATACGTACCGCGATGTCGCCTACCATCTCGGTCTCAGTTGCTTCGAGTGGCCCAACAACAAAGGCCACCAAATAGGTGGACATAATCATGGTGTCTGCGAACCAGATGCGAGTCAGTCCGTTTGTTAATACCTCGCGGCGAGTTTCGCTGCTGTTTGAAACAGCCAGGAACTCACTTTTGATGGTGAGGTCAATAGCAAACACGGCCTTGAAATCTGGTTCGTCGAAGCAGGGAAATGCGCGTCGACAATCTGTTGATTGCATTTGTGTTGTTGCTATGGTGTGCACCACACCAGAATCGTCAGTGAATGTTGAGCGGTAAAAGCCACGCAACTTGTCATTCAGAATGCCAGTGAATGAAATAGCAATTTCACATGGGCCGTGTGCAACATCGGCACTAATAATGAGGCGTTCTGATTCTTCATGCAATGCGAATGTGGCAGCAGTGCCATTAACAGTGACCGATGCAATATCGAGTTCAATTGCGTTGACAACAATCTCTGAAACTGCTTGTGTTGCCTGAGCCGAGATCAGCACTGTGCCGGTAAAGGACGCGGCGTCAAGATCGGGGGTCAGCGAGACCTCGTATCGCGAAGGCAAAACGGTGCGGGGAAGGCGAAAGGGGTTATCGAGGTGGCTCACGCAATAAAGGCTAGTGGGGCAGGCAGTGCGACTACCGTAGAGAATCGTGCCACGTAGTCATCCATTCACCGCCCATGTTCCATCTCTGACGAATAAAGAGGGCATTCTCTATGACGTTGTAGGGGTCGGCAATGCTCTTGTCGACATGATTGCCATGGTGGATGACGCTTTTCTTGCTTCTCACGACATGGTGAAAGGCTCCATGGCTCTTATTGAGACAGATCGCGCTGTTCAGTTGTCTACCGCAGTCGGTGCCAGCACGCGAACCAGTGGTGGTTCTGGAGCAAACACAATTGCTGGTATTGCAAGCCTTGGCGGAGATGTTGCGTTCATTGGCAAAGTTGCAGCTGATGAATTCGGAGACGTTTTTGCGGCCGACATGAAAACAGTTGGTGTTGATTTCCGCAGTGGTGCGCCAGATTCGTCCGTGCCAACTGGTCGTTGCATCATTGCTGTCACACCCGATGCTCAGCGCACTATGAATACATTTCTTGGTATCTCAACTCAGTTGTCGTTCTCAGACCTCGATGCCGACATTATTTCTGCTGGCGCTGTGCTGTATCTCGAGGGGTACTTGTTTGACCGTGATGAAGCAAAAGATGCATTTCGCCAAGCCGCTGCCGTAGCTCATGCCCATGGCCGTGTGGTATCGCTCACATTGTCCGATTCGTTCTGTGTTGATCGTCACCGTGCAGATTTTCAATCACTAGTGCGCAATGACATTGATGTCTTGTTCGCAAACGAAGACGAACTGAAATCTCTCTACGAAACTGCGGACTTTGATGAAGCAGTCGAACTCTTGCGCCGTGATTGCCACATTGCTGCTGTCACGCGCAGTGAAAAAGGTTCTGTAGTAGTCACCCGCGATGACATTCACACTGTTCCGGCTGTGCCTATCTCCGTTGTGGTCGACACCACAGGTGCTGGCGACCTCTTTGCTGCTGGTTTCTTACGTGGGTTGACGCAAGGCAAAGACCTCACCAGCTGTGCTCGTATCGGCGCTATCGCAGCGGCAGAAGTCATCTCGCACGTTGGCCCACGGCCTTTGGTGTCATTGACAACTTTGCTGCCAGCCGATTTGCAGTAACCCCCGTAGCCTTTACGACATGAGCGATACTTCAGCACTCACCGTCCTTGGCCAAACAGTTCACCATGCAATAGCGCATGTCGAAGTGTTCCCGGCACCTGCACATGTTTCCTCTGTCACGTTTACCACTGATGAATTGTCGTCAATCTGTCCAGTGACACAACAGCCAGATATTGCAACAGTTGTTATTGAGTATGAACCAAACGAGTTTTGTATTGAGTCAAAGAGCCTCAAGTTGTACTTGTGGGGCTTTCGTGATCGTGCAGTTTTTGCTGAAGCACTAGCTGCAGAAATTGCCGCTGAAGTAATGGAGACCGCCCAACCGTATGCCGTGCGTGTTCACCTTACGCAACGTCCACGTGGCGGAATTGAAGTGAGTGCTGTTGCTGAAATGTTCAGCGACGCCGACTAGCAATTATTGCTTGCGACCGCGTTCCATAATTTTGGCGCGACGCTCTTCAACCTTTTTCGGATCAAATTGAGCCTTGCGCCACGCGCGACCATCTTCTGATTCGCGTTCCCATTTCTTTTTCTCTGCGGCATGACCGGCATATGTCGAACGAATCTGACGAACGCCATCTTGTTCGTTACCAATGATGTCAAGAGCAATGGATCTAGTGAACGGCATGAGATCAACATGAGGTACTACGTGGTTCACGAGTCCGAATGCCAAAGCTTCTTCGGCCAACATGAAGTTGCCTGTGAAACTCATCTCGCGAGCACGACGAACGCCGATTGCTTGCGGCAACAACACAGTGAGGCCCCAACCAGGCATGACGCCAACACGTGAATGCGTGTCACCAAATTTTGCGTTCTCCGAAGCGATGAGGAAATCACAGTTCAGTGCAAGTTCAAAGCCGCCAGTAATTGCCACACCGTTGATTGCACCAATCAGTGGTTTCTTCACGTGAGGGAAAGGGCCACGCGCTCCCGATGCATTCTTTGAACCATCTGCACCCGTACCGCGCAAGTTGCCGCCGGTGTCGCCGAGTTCTTTGAGATCAAGACCTGCACAAAACGCAGGGTCTGTGCCCGTGAGGATGATGACATCAACGGAGTCGTCTTTGTCGGCTGTTTTCATCAGTGCCGGCAGCATTTTCAGCACCTCACTGCTGAGGGCATTGCGGGCCGCGGGCCGATTGATGGTGATGGTGGCGATGCGTTCGCTCACCTCGTATAAAACAACGTCTGTACTCATGGCTTCACCGTAGGCGACCGAAGGGGAAATTACCTAAGCCAGTGTGCGAAACTAGCAACCATGAGCCTTGTATTACTGACCATTACAGACGGTGTCGCAACCCTGACCCTGAACAATCCTGATGAGCGAAACACATTGACAGCACCGATGGTGGCTGACATTCTCGCCGCAATGGACACCATAGAAGGCGACCCTTCCATTGGCGCCATTGTTGTCACCGGAACTGCACCAGCATTTTGTGCCGGCGCAAACCTAGGCAACCTTGCAACAGCATCAGGACAGAGCCTTGGCACGATCTATGAAGGTTTCTTGCGCATCGCCCGCAGTCCGCTTCCAACAATTGCAGCAGTGAACGGTGCGGCAGTTGGAGCAGGGATGAACTTGGCACTTGGTTGTGATGTGCGTATTGCAGCTCGCCGTGCAAAGTTTGATACGCGTTTCTTGCAAATTGGTATTCACCCAGGTGGCGGACACACATGGATGTTGCGCCGCTTCGTCGGACCGCAAAATGCTTTTGCAACTGTGGTGTTTGGCGAAGTGCTTGATGGTGCCGAAGCAGAGCGCATTGGTCTTGTCTGGAAGTGCGTTGATGATGATCAATTGCTCATCGAAGCACAAAAGATGGCTGCTCGCGCCGCAAGTGTTCCGCGCCCGTTACTAGAGAGCGTGAAGAAAACTATTCAAGACATGGCAGACGTGGTGACACACCCTGAAGCCGTTGAACGTGAATTAGTTCCTCAGTTGTGGAGCACGAAGCAACCGTGGTTTGCAGAGAAAATTGCCGCTATGCAGGCAAAGATCTCAGGAACCGGGAAGAAGCTGTAGAAAGAGCTTCTGAGCGGAGTTTCCGCCAGGTCCTGTTGGCAAAACCTGGATATCTACATCGAGATATCCGCCACCGCTCGGCCACGTCAGAATGGTTCGGAAACAATCCTTTATTTTCCACTTCAGAGTCAACACTGGTTTTGTTGAGGTATTTACTCGTGAGTCGTTTGACAGTTCACTGTCAGTTACTTTGAGGGCATCACACTTGCCTGGACCTGCACTTGACCCACCACCTGAGGGGTTGAGTGTTGTTCTGATCTGATTAGGAAGATCTGGGGAGTAACTAAATCCAGCTAAGTCGTAGTACGCACCCTCTGCGAATCCTGGTTCGCCGTCAAAAGCGAGTCGTTGAGGGCGATACAAAGTAAGAGTCAGGTCGTTGGTGCTCGTCACTGGGATTGGCGCAAGATTGGTTTGACCATAGGCGATTGAACCCGTTGCACCAGCACCGTTGTTGTAACTCACAAGCATCGGGTGAGTTACAAAGACGAATCCTGGACTTGATGTGAACTCGTAGTTTTTCCCATCTACTGTCTCGACTTTCATGGTGAAAGTGTCTTGTCCGCTCGGAAGATTATTTCCAGTAAAAGTAAAAGGTGAACCGAAAGAAAACCCTGAGGCATTTCCTGCTTGTGTTGGACACATGTGCCCAGCACCAATTTCCCACTGATAATCCTTGGTGCTATCGCATGGTGCGGGCAGTTTCTGGTAGTCAAGTGGCGCATACGCAACGCCATTACCTTTGAGATATGTTGCGGTGACGGCACTGCCGCAGACCGATGTAATTGGTTGAAACACCATTGTCATAGTGCTTCCAATTACTTCACCAGAGCGCGCAGGAGTGGCTTCAAATTTTGTGCCGGCGTTTCCGTACGCGTTGATTGTGCTAACGAAGTCACGTTCAGTTGCTTTGAAGTTTGTGAAGATTCGGAAATCAATAGTGGCGCATGAACTTGCACCGTCAACGGCGACCTTTGGAGAAGGGGTGTCACTGTCTGCTGAATCGACTGTGCCATCGCCGTCGTCATTGACGTCAAATGCATTCGGTATACCGTCATCATCTAAGTCGCCGCCGAGTGTTTGATCTTTGTTTACAGGAGAATTTGCACCTGGCTGGCCGCTCGGTGGTGTCCCTGGTTGACCGCTTGGTGGGACAGTTGTCGCTGTTCCTGGTTGACCACTTGGTGTTGTTCCTGGTTGACCACCTGGTGGCGGGGTTCCTGGTGCAATCTCATGACCGTTATCGTCACATGTCGCGGTCTTTTTGGGCGAGCACGGATCACCAACAGCAGTTTTGGAAACGCCGTATGACTGAATAGAAACTCCAGCAGTTTTGCCGTACGTTCCGACACCAAGTGGTCGGCCTTTTGATGCCTTCACTTGTGCCGATGTAGATGTATCAGCAGCTGAAGATTTTGTACTTGTGACCGCGTATCCCTGTTGAGTTGTGCCAGGCACAGTTTTTATGGTGATGGTTCCAAGTTTTATTGAAGAAGGCGCAGTTGATTTAAACTTTGTATAGACAATTGAAGATTTCGCTGCAGTGGAGCTCTTGTTGCCAAGTACAACCGGGCCGTAGTAACGGCCTTTGGCTCCAGCGTCTTTGCCGCTCACTAATTGCAACGTGCTGCCACCGATTGCACTAGTGCCCTTGGAAACGAGTTTGATTGACTGTGGTGACTTTGTCATTGTCTGAGATGCAAGAAGTTGGCCAGTGCTCGACATAAGAAGAACTGTGAGGTTCTTTCCACCTTTTACGGTGGCGGTGACCGTGTATGCCTTTGCAAATGAATGCACTGCTGCTACTGCGGGCGAGGTGAGTCCGAGAGAGCCAATAACTGCAGATGCAGCTATCACTGATCTGAAACGGTGTGAGAAAGCGGTCATGGGTCATCCTTATTTCGAAGGCACTTGGAACTGAGAATCCTCGCTAAAGGTAGCATTGCGAGTTGTGAATAGTAAGCGATTGATTGCCATGTGTGTCATCGCAGCGGGGGCGGCAGCAATACTTCCGTCCACAATGGCTTTTACAGCCCCGGTGGGCACGCAGTGGCACCTAGATCGCATCAACCAGGCTCAATTGCCTCTCGACGGAAATAGCGCCCACGGCCCGCTAACCGGCGCTGGAATAGATATTTATGTGGTGGATACAGGAACTCGGTCGACACACGAACAACTCATCGGACGAGTTCTGCCGGGAATAGATATTCCGACTAACCACGGCACATCAGTAGTGGATCCCGCCACGTCAGATTGTGATGGCCACGGAACTCATGTGGCTGCACTGGCTGCTGGGTCGACAGTAGGTGTAGCAACTCAGGCACATGTGATTTCTGTTCGTGTTCTTGACTGCAATGGTGACGGTGAAGTTTCAGATGTTGTGTATGCATTGCAGTGGGTACGAGCGCATCATCGCTCCGGTGTTGCTGCTGTTGTGAATTTAAGTTTCGGTGTTGACATTGGTGATGACGGAACCTCAATCGATCAAGAAGTACAGGCATTGATTGACGAAGGCGTCGTGGTAACCGTGGCCTCAGGAAATGGTGATGCTGGTGGGCATCCGATTGATGCATGCAAAATTGCACCGGGAGATGTTCCCGATGCGCTCACGGTGGGCGCAGTCGGCATTTCTGATGCTGTGTCTTATTTTTCTAATAATGGACCGTGCGTTGACATCTATGCCCCAGGTGGCGATCGCATGCGTGGACTTCAGTCAGCATGGAAAGGCTCAGACACTGATTATCAATTTGATGTGGGTACATCGATGGCGTCACCACTAGTTGCTGGATATGCAGCGTTGCTGGCACAACAACAGCCGGGCTTATGTGCCACATCAATTTCGCAAGCAATTGTTGAACGTTCAACAAAAGATGTCATCACTGGATTGTCAACAGACTCACCCAACCGACTGTTGTTTCTTAATACATCTCCGATTGCAGTAACGGCTCCTGGTAAAGCATCACACATACTTATTTCAACTGATTCAAACACATTGGTCGTTAGTTGGGATTCGCCATGTAATGGTGGTTCTATATTAAAAGGTACGAGAGTTTCTCTTTTACGCAATGGCAAAGTGGTACGGCGAGTTGAAGTTGGTGCATCTTCCAATGCAGTTCGGTTCACTGGATTAATCGCGGGCAGTAGATATCAAGTTGTTATCAAAGCACGTAATGAAATCGGTGACGGCGTGGCCACATCACGCATGACGACAATGGCTGTCAGAAAAATACTGGTGGGCCAGTCGGTGGCACTAGATGCGCTTGGTTCTCTAACAAGTGAATTGCCATTGCTTTGGTCGGTGTCTCAATCGTCCCGAAAAATTTGTCGGTTGCAGGCAGAGCCACTTCACTTGGTTGCCCTACGAAAGGGACTATGCCGCGTCGGGCTTCGCGGCATAGTTGGCCAAGACCCTGTTATCCGAACCTTACGTATCGACTAATTGTCCCAACAAAAAATAGGGATAAAAGTGGTATTCCTCACGTCTGACGAGGTGTACATTTCGAGCAGGGAACCACTGTGATTCCCTCTTGGACTCCTTAAGGAGGCAGCGGTGAGTAATCGAAATCGCAACCAGGATCGTGCACCAGCGCCGCGTCAGGAATTGCGGGCACATGCCCACAATGAACGTCACCGCGTACATAGCGAACTTCATTTAGCTGAAGAAGCGTTACGTCATGGTGTCGAGCCACTAGATGTGGAAGAGCCAGGTCCTGAATGGAAACCGCTTCATCACCACGATCCAATTGTTGGCATTGAAAAAAGCCGCAAGCATGTGTTGAAGCATTGGAAGACGAAGGAATGGAAGCGTCGAAAAACTGTTCGTCGCGAGCGCGCAATTGCGCTCAATTCTCCGCTCTAAGAAGTAATCCAACCTTCAAGAAATTCATCACGCCGTTCGTTCCATTCTTCGATGGTGATGCCGTATCGCACATGGTCTTCCCATGTGCCGTTAATTTCAAGGAATCGTTCGGCTACGCCTTCGGTGCGGATATCTAGCTTTTCCATTACGCGACGTGAATTGCTATTGCGCGGAATGATGCAAATCTCAAGTCGATGCAAATGAAGATTTTCAAATGCATATTGTGCAAGAACTACTAAGGCCTCTGACATCAGTGAACGACCTGCGCGTGACTTGTCGATCCAGTAGCCGATAGTGGCCGATTGAAATGCGCCGCGAACAACATTATTCAGGTTTATTTCTCCGGCAAACGCACCATCGACAAAAATGCCGAATGCATATTGTGAACCAGCAAGACGTTCACGGTCGCGTGCACCACACCGAGCTGCAAAGACGTCACGATTTTGTTCAGGGTCTGGATGATGCACCAATCGCATTGGCTCCCACACAGTGAGCCACTCACCGTTGCGGCGTCGCACTTCGCTCCAGCCATTGAAATCTTGAGGCACTAACGGACGCAACACCACGCGTCTGCCATACAAACGAAGACCAACGTTGGAAGGTCGTGCTGGATGGACCGCGGTCATGGGTTCAGTCTGACACGATGAGCGACCCCATCGAGAAGTCCGCGGGTTGACACGGTGATCTCTGCGAGATGCAGGCGACGCATGGTGGCAACGAGAATGCAACAGCCGGCCACAATGATGTCTGCACGGTCTGGGCCAAGGCCTGGGTTCTGCACTCGTAGTGTCAGTGGTTCAGTTGCCATCGTACGAAACACGTCTTCTACAGCGTCGCGAGACAGTGTCATTGCGTGCAGCGCGGCATCATCAAATTCGTGCAGCCCTAACTCGACAGCTGCAATGGTGACGATGGTGCCCGCAACGCCCACTGTGCGCATGGGGGTGCTAACGATGGGGTGGTCACGAGTGATGTCTTCAATTTCGTCAGCCACTGCACCAATGAGGTTCGTGAGATCTTCGGGGCGTGGCGGGTCTGAGGAAATGTGAGAGTCAGTTGACGTAACCGCGCCAAATGGAATGCTGGCAAACACATCAATCGATTGTGTTCCGACTGTGTATTCAGTGCTGCCTCCACCGATATCAATCACCAATGTCGGCGTATCAAAGATGGGCAGTCCGATGAGTGCGCCAGAAAATGTCAGTGCGGCTTCGTCTGATTCAGACAGCACGTCGAGAGTGAGTTGAGTCTTGTCTCGCAGTAATTCAATGAAGGCTGCAGTGTTTCGTGCTCGACGACATGCAGCCGTACCAACGATCTGAATTGTGGTGGCGCCATGCGACCGTGCAGTAGCTGCGTATGACGCAATTACGTCAACAGTTCGTGTCATGGCTTCGAGAGAGAGTTCGCCAGTTGACTGCAGACCTTCACCCAGTCGTGTTGACGTAATGACTCGTGTGAGTTCCGCGCCGTGGTGATCAACAACGAGAAGGTTTGTAGAATTAGTCCCTACGTCAATTGCTGCGAACGTTGTCATAACGGTTGTGCGTAGGTAACGCCACGTTCGTCGAGTTGTTGAGCAACCCATTGGCCAACTGAATCATCGCCACCAGCAAGCCAATGCGCAAAATGAGCATGCAAACATTTCACACCGCGTCGTGTGCCACCAACACCAGCAGAGGGACGTGGTCCGCTATGAGAAGTGGGAATCATTTCATCACGTCGTTCCTGATATCGCACATGAATGGCATCAATGGCATCAAGTCCGATAATGGCTTCAACAGTGTTAACGCCACCATCGGCCTCAAGCATGCTGACTGCATGAACTTCGGTATCACCCACGAGCCAGTACAGCGTGGGCATGGGCGTGCCATCTTCCAGTAGCGGCGCATTCATGAGAACAACGGGTGCACCACCAAGTGAACGCACCACAACACGAAAATCGCCTTGAGGAATTCGCCCTATTAATTCTGTGACTGCGGCGAGATCTTCAGGTGTTGGGGAAGCGCCGGGTAGTTGCATGAATTAGCGAACGATAAGCCACACAAGAACAGCTGCGACAACAACGACTACAGGGATGGCACGCTTCAAAATTGGGCTGCCAGCTGCGCTGAGAAGGTCGAGCGGTGCAACTTCGGCACTGTCAATTGTGCGGACACCTTCAGTTGGAGCTGCTTGCGCAACAGGTGCAGCAGTTGCTGGTTGTTCTGCAATAAGAGCGTTCAGATTGACAACAAACTGTGCGAGCAGCTTGTCGCTGATGTCTGCCATAGCGCCGCGACCAAACTGCGCAACTTTGCCTGTGACAGAAAGATCTGTATTGACGGTCACGGCAGTGTTTGATGCATCAACTGCGGTCATTTCTGCGGTGATGACAGCTGCCGCATTTCCTTTACCTGTTGTGTCGCGTCCTTCGCCCTTCAGTACCACCTTGTGTGCAGCGTCATCACGTTCGATAAAACTTGCTTGGCCCTTGAACTGCGCTTGAATTGGTCCGACTTTGACCTTGACGATTCCGCGGTACGTGTCGCCTTCAACTTCTTGCAGTTGTGCTCCGGGGAGGCATGGTGCGATGCGCTCTACATCGGTGAGAATGCGCCATGCATCCTCAACGGGAACTGCAACAGTGAATTGATGATTTAGGTCCATGTGTCGAGATCCTCTGTGGTGTCGATGTCTGCTGAATTGCCTTCACAGGCTACTTCCCGAACCAGTTCAGGATGCAGGTGAATCAGACTTCGTGCTCCGGCATCAGGGTCTGCATCAAGGTCCTCAAATGCTGCCCACACGCTGGAATGAAGTCTCACAGGGTTTCCACGAACGCCGTTATAGGTAGCAATTGCAATGGGGGAAACTGATGACGCAACAGCCACCCACGCCTCAGTTGAAATAAAAGGTTGATCTGCAAGCCCGACTACAAGTGCGTCAAAACCATGGGCACGTGCGTAATGAATTGCTGTAAGTACAGAACTGCGTTGGCCAGTTTTCCATTGCGCGTTGTGAACCACTTCAACATCAGCGAGGTGTGCGCTGAGATCAATTGCGCCAGTTACAACGATGTACCCGTCAAGTCCAGAGCCAGTCATCGCAGAAAGTGAGTGAGAAATGATTGGTTGACCACTGATTGGGGCCAATAATTTGTGCTGTTCACCCGAAAATCTGGTGCCTGAGCCTCCAGCGAGAAGGACTCCTAAGGCGGTGATGCGGGTCGCTTCCATTGGTAATAGCCTGCCTGAAATGGTTCGGGTTGGCACACTTCTGCGCGGGATAGCCGCACTTGGCTTGTTCAGTGCTTTCCTGGCAGTTGGGCCGGTCAGTGCTGCCAGCAATTCCAGCAAGGATCACACGTCGCATCGCCTGCAGATGCCCGGAGAGCCCGTTCGTCATCGCCCTCAAATTTCCATGGATGCAATTCGTGCGCTGAACCTGATCGTGCGCACAGAGAACAAAGATGATCCCGTATATCTCGAAGCACGTCGCGTTGTATCTGATGGTGTTGCTGCACGACTGATACTCGATCCTGTTCAGTTAGACCGCAATTGGTCACGTGCACCACGAGATCATCAGATTGCAGTGTTGTCTGCGTTGACTCAACTTGGTGTTCCGTATATCGAAGGCAAAGAAGATTCATACGTGAAGATGGATTGCTCTGGATTGATGTGGTTCGCGTGGCGTACTGCGGGCGTAGATATGCCACGCCAAGCTGTGTCACAACTAGATATTCGTATGCGGGTTGATCGTAAAGATGCGATTATGGGTGACGTTGTTGGTGAAGGAACTCATGTGCAGATGTATCTCGGCGTTGGTCTTGCGATGATTCATGCGCCATTTGATGGGAAGTTTGTACAGTTCAAAATTATGTCAGCTGAACAAGCGGCACGTGTGATTTGGACAAACCCCAGTCATATTGCAACGTATCGGTTATAGCGAATTAGTGAATTGCGCCGTCGCTGGCACCAAGAGGCGATGCATTGCGCCCTGTACGAGTTGCGATAATTTCGCCCACTATTGAAATTGCAGTTTCTTCAGGGGTGCGACCGCCAAGATCAAGCCCAATTGGTGAATGAACACGC